>Ga0315915_1005991_pt1 | contig 15021 bp, 11 predicted proteins | sample MpolbnodulesMG_FD_207738 | JGI IMG/M metagenome (GOLD analysis project Ga0315915, IMG submission 207738) | Medicago polymorpha root nodule microbial communities from Los Angeles, California, United States - branched nodules | ecosystem: Host-associated > Plants > Roots > Nodule | place: USA... | reverse complement strand
GTGCATGGAAAACTGATAGATGCTAATGGTTATTTAATTGGTACATTTTAATCTCCCCATAAAAATACATTACTTCTGCTAGTTAACTATCCAATGTACCGTAAAAAAGACTTGGGAATCCAAACAGCCATAATCAAATATTTTCATAGTGTTCACAATTACAGTTAATGGGGAAGTGATGGAACCTATCCATTTATTACCTACTATGAAAAATAACGTGGCCCACTACATAAAACAAAGACCAAGAATTTGTTTAGTCACAAACTTGGCAACATTCTGTTGTCAAAATAGTGATAAGTGGAAAATAATTATACACACATTAATACTAATTTAAATAAATGATAATTTTTATAAGGTTACTTAGATGCAAACTAATTATAATATAGAGCTGTACAACAAACTATAAAAATCTACGTAAATGATTTTGACCAAAATCATTCACTATTTACCTAACTCCCTTAATAATGTAGTACTATACAACAAACTATCCAAAATATTATGGATAGAATGGAAGCAGCTCATTATTTATGGAATAACTCATTACTAATATGAGCAAATAGTCACTTTAGTCCCTGACTCTGCACCTCGGTGTCACATAGGTCCCTGATTCAGAATTAAATACAAAGAAGTCCCTGACTCTGCACTTCCGTTATCACTTCAGTCCCTGACGTTAAATAATTATGTTAAGTGTGTCACATGGACTAAAGTGAAAGTAGAAAATGGTCACTTTAGTCCCTGAACCAAAAATCAATATCCTCAATTTGAATCTCAAATCCCTAAAAAAAATATATCTTAATATGTGACTTTTTTCTCTTGTCAAAAAAAAAAAAGTGACTTTTTTCTATACATTGTAGACTTTTTTTCTTTAGATATATTGAATATTGTATGTTCTATAAATTGTATTGAAAGTTTTATGTATTTTTTATGTTCAACGGTAAAACTTTGTCCACAACATTAAACAACAAATTGAGTAAAAAAAAAAAACGTCGATATTATTAATCTCTATTTTTTTAATTTTAAATGAAAAAATGCTATATTTTGACCCAAAAAAAATGTTATATTAATATTGTCAAATAAGATAATAAATTATGGATTTGAGATTTTCAATTCAAGGGATTTAATTAGGGATGATATTTAAGGATTTGAAATTTAGGGATTTAGAGATTTTAGATTCAAGTTGAGGATATTGATTTTTGGTTCAGGGACTAAAGTGACAATTTTCTACTTTCACTTTAGTCCTTGTGACACATTTAACAGAATTATTTAACCTCAGGGACTGAAGTGATAACGGAAGTGCAGAGTCAGGGACTTCTTTGTATTTAATCCGGAGTCAGGGACCTATGTGACAGCGAGGTGTAGAGTCAAGGACTAAAGTGACTATTTGCTCTTACTAATATATTACGCTACAACAAACTCTCTAAAATTACATCAATAGATCCTCTCAAAATCCGCCAATATAACAAACTCGCTCTAATATGTTTCTGTGCGGTACTATATCAAAGTACAATCCAAAACAGTCTGGTAGACAAAAATCTGAAAGCAAACAATGTATTTTGATGTTTGACAACAAAAAATTAAGTTTTAAAAAACATTTTGCTTTGTTAATACTTTAAAGCATAACATTAAACTTGCTATGTCATTGAACATCTCTTACCCTTATTCCAGTTCAAAACGCGCAAATAATAACATATTTCTATTTATTTTCGTTAATTGATTATTAACCAACAATACTAATTGCAAAAACCACAGTCATCTGTTTGCAGTGTTATTGGTTTTCGACATACATATAAGCCTGAACAGAATTAATTAGATAAATTAAATAAAATTTGTTGAATTTGTGCCAGATGAAAAAAAACCAATCAAAGGCTGATCATACTAAAGCAAAAGGGTACCATATGATTAAAGCCAAAAGGGTAACTCATAACATCATATTAAAGCAAAAGAGCATTCCATAAAAGTTTGAACCAAGGAAATAAACTACAGCAGCAACTTGGATTATCATGTTCCAAGACAGATACAAAATAGAAAACAACTTAATTAAAAACACAAACTGAAATCCTGCAGCATCATTCACCAAACCAACTATAGATAAAGCATCCTAACCCTAATTGTTATAAACTTGAACATAGATAGTAGCATTGTTTCCAGGAACTGGTGCACCAAGCCTGATCCTACACCCTTCAACAATCTTGCGCGCATCAATGAAACGCTTCCACTCTCCACCAACTCTGCAGTGTTCATAGGGTTCAGTCCCAAAAATCAAGATGCACTCCCAAGAGTTACCACAGTCGTCAACCAACTTCACTGAGGTAGAGTCCTTGTCCAAAACATTCTCATAGCCTTTGTAAAGCAACATCTACACATAAAAGCAAAAAAATATGTTCAATAAATTTCCCCAATATTGGTCACTACAACGAACCAAACAGAAACAAATAACAAAGGATAAAAGCATACACATTGATGCATACCAAAAACCCGCTGGTTACATCATACTCAGTCAAATTCCTAACATGGTCGATGTGCATGTTAGTGTTGCTGTGTCGGTATGTCAGATTTCCAGTAAAAGGGGGTAGAGTATTGTTGAAGCTTGGCTGGACGTTTGTTCTGTCAATCACGAAGTGCATGGGAGGATTGAAAACTGGTGCCTTGATAACCTTTCCAAAACGATCTTTCAAAACCATTGCAAACTGACCTCCACCAACAAAAACCAGGGAGATCCAAGCACCCAACCGAAGTCCATAGAAGTCACGCAAGGCCTTCCATCCTTTAGAAAAAAATATATTCCCATTGATCCTTTCTACCAGAACATCAAACTTGTTATTTTTTTGATCAGTCAAAGTTGCAAAACGGGTGATCTGGTCCCCAAAGTCGACACCAAACAAATTTGGGAGCATCACAGCGCCCTATAAAAAGAGGGAAAACGGTGAGACACAAATTAAGGGAAACAATTAAACTTTTAAAAGAAATGAAAACCACCGACATCTTCAACGTCGTATTCCACTATGTATGTCCGATATTTCTGTCGAAGTTTGTTAACAGCCCTCTCCAGATCACCCACAGGATTGGTAATCAAAGGACCTAACAATAAAACGCAAGAAAACGGTTAATATTAAGATGAAAACAGTGTATGTCAGAAGTTTGGGTATAAAAAGCAAAGAATCAAAACAATTTACCAGTCAAGCAAACGTAGGACAACAAAGTTTCGGTGATACGTCCAGCCATTGATACTTTGAGAAGAAAAAACACGATAACAGATTTGGATGAACAAATTTGAATGAAGGGGGAAACGTATTCCATATACATGTATATATAGAAGGAAAGAGTATATTTAGCGTGAGAATATGTGCAGAAATTTGCATGTTTTCCATGCAGAAAACCAAAGGCCGCACTTAAGAGATTAGAATATCTAGCTTCCAAAATTGAAAACTGAAATAAGCATAAAGGATATTAAAGCACGGTAAACAAAAATTACCTTGAAAAACACCAAAGCAGTTACCATATGCAATAGTGGATTTTGAATTTTGAATTTGCAAATAAAAATTGAATTGGGAGGGAATAAAATTAGGGTTGGGGAATAAGCAGTTAATGTAGAGTGATTAGAGGGAAAAATATAGGGTAAGAGATGGCATCACGTAATAAGCTTTACAATAAAGGGATAAATAAAGACACGCCCCATATAGTTTTTGACTTTTGAAGGAATCTTGAAGTTCCATATTAAATTCCAAGAATCGTATTTTAAAATATGTAGTGTCAATTAATTCTTGCATGCACATCCTATTAGCATTTCGAATTGAATATTTAGTGTTTTCTATTCCAAAATAGTTTATCCTCCTTGAAAGAAGGATATAAAGGTGTATGGGTAATATGGGAAACAATTTGTTGATCAAGAAAGCTTATGATAATTGGTCTTAAGTAATGACTATTTATCTTACGGTCGAACTCTAAATTACTATAGCTCCATTTCCTTAAAAACACAGGTAAAAACACACTTTTTACTATAGGAGTGATGAAAATCAAAGTTCTTTTTTGTTGCTAAATAACAATTTTTTTTGATGAGATTAGAGTTTTAGTCAATGAGATGAATTTTGTCAGAAAAAACGTGCTTTGGGATGGATGAATTCTTCTAAGCAAACCACAAAATTAATCTTTGAATTTGCATGACGCTCTCAAATAGGTCACTAGCTTTACGAATATTTAAAAAGGTTCGTGACTATATCAAATTTTACTCCTATTAATCATTCAAAGATTATATTAGGGATTAATTTGGTTGTAAGTGGATAATCATAGAGACCTAAAATGATAATAAGTTATTAAATATAGAGATCGATGTGACAAATTAATAAAATCGAAGACCTTTTTAAAATACACATAATATTATGGATCTATTTGAGAGTGGACTACATTGGTTGTTTACTCAATTTTTTCTTCTAAAAATTTATAAAATAGTATTTTAGTATTTTAAATTTGATAAAAAAAAATATTTGTAGAATTTTAAATTCTATAATGTATATTAATTTAACCATTTTTTCAAATTTAGCACAGAAAGTTTAATGAATTTATGTTTGTCTTGGTATAAGCAGAGATATTCAATTCAACATGTAGCTTTTTAAAATGTTTTAGTGAGTTTACTAAAGAGATGATTAAATTCATTTATATTTTTAATTCAAAAGATTAATTTGTTATTTTCTTAACTTAAGATAAATAAATAGATACCTCTTCTGTCTTACATATTAAAAGAGGAGTAGTCGTCTTGTGTGTCCCACACTTTCTCAACAAAGCTGAGGCGGTTTTCTCCCGTTGTAGTAAACTGCAGCTAGCTCGATGTTCGGATTAATGATAGAGTTTTCCATCATTTTTTGTGTGTGTGTGATTTACTGGTTATGAAAACACGGACACCTATTTATCGAGATTTTTGGGCGTTGCAGACCACAAAAACTGTCGGTGCAATGAGGACCACACAAAAAAAAAATCCTATCATGAACAATTTTGGATTATATAATCCGAAAAATCCCTCGCCCTACATAAAGTGTGAAGTTTCTCTCATTTTCACCCAGCATTTAAGCATTTCAGATTATATAATCTGAAAACCTTTGATAGGGTTTCAGATTATATAATCCGAACCAAGCCAGAGTTTTGCATTGTGGTATGCAACTCATAAAACACGTTTTTTAAAGGTTTTTACCGATTTTATAGGCCGGTAAACCCCTTTGAACACGTTTTTTTGACTATGCATTAAGTGTAGTTACAATCTATGCACTCATTCCCCTATAAATACCCTTCCAACCTTCACCATTTCTCATACCATCATCTAACACTCTCTCATCCTCTTCCTTCCTTCCTTCTACAACAATGTGTTTCCATCGTTGGTCTTTCATTAAAAGAGGCTACTTTGGAAATTCAGGGATTGTATGAACGATCAATGAGGATGGTGACGCGCTACAAAAAAGTACGATCTGTCTGGGTGAAGGGTTTGTTTGTTTGGGTGCAAGGTTGACCATCAAGGTCTCTTTCGCCTTGAAAGGGAAACAAACCTTGGAGAAAGGAAAAAACGTTGTTACATCGATTGATGGAAACTTTGTAAAATTGATTCTTAGTAAACACTATGGTAAGTTAAATATTTTTTTTGGGTAAGCTTTGGTAAGTTAAATTAAATTAATTAACGATAAACATGCAAAAACACACACACACTCTCTCTCTCCCTCTCCCTCTCTCTCTCTCTCTCTCGGGATGTTTTTTTAAGAATAAGTTATGGATTCAAATCCAATCAACATGTACACTAGTGGATTTTTTAGCGCCGAGACAAAATTACCATCAAATTATGATGTTGCTAGTGTTTGTGTCACATTCTATGTAAATACACAAATTAATATTTACGATTTTTTTAGTGTGTCTATGAATATTACTTCGATCAAATATTTAATTAAAAAATATATTAAAGTATATTCAAATATTTATCGGCGTGAACTTCAATTTATATATCAGATTTTTCAAAAAGAAACCGATCATTGCATTATTACTCCAAACATTACCACAAGCATTGATGTCTTCGATAGCATGATGAACTGAATTTCGAATTTCTATGTAATATAGCTGGAAAGCCATGACAATTCTAAACAAATTTGTTTGGAAATAGAACCAATGGTCGTGAGAAGCGTTGCAATCTTTAGTTCAACCCAATCAAAGAATATCATAAATATAATATTCTTTGGAGAGAGAAAAAATATATTATGTAAGTGTTGTCTCTCTCTTCTTCTTTTGGTTGATATGTAAGTGTGTCTCTATTACTACATTCATTCATACATTATAATTAAATGTATATTTCATTTGTTGACCATAATTAAGTCCAACTGAAAATTATAGTCCACACAATACATGTTAATTAGGATCCTAAGTTAGTCCAATTGGAATTAAAAGCGGTATAAGTAGAACTTTTTTGTATGTAATAGAACTTTTTTTCAAAAGGAAAATATACCTTTTTTTATTCAAAATAAAAGAAGAGAAATATAAAATATACCTTTTTCTACTGCATACAATTGCACTTGGACAAACATAGGATCCTAACTAACTTGTATTGTGTGCATTATAATTTTCGGTTGAACTTAATTATGGTCGTCAAATGAAATAATTTAATTATAATGTATGAATAAATGTAGTAATAGAGATAATGCAGGGGTCGGAGTTCGAACTCCAGACACCCCACTTATTCACTTTAAAAAGTGAATTCCAGCTAATAAACTACTTGACAAAAAAAAATGTAATAATAGAGACACACTTACATGTCAACAAAAAAAAAAAAAGAGATAACACTTACAGAATATATTTTTTTCTCTAAAAAAAATCATAAACATTAATTTGTGTACTTACATATAACGTGACACAAACACCTGTAACATCATAATTTGATGGTAATTTTATCTCGACGTTAAAAAATCCACTAGTGTACATGTTGATGGATTTGAATCCATAACCTATTCTTAAAATCTCATCATGAGAGAGAGAGTGTGTGCGTTTTTTTTTCTTCTTCATATTTATAGTTAATTTAATTTAACTTACCAAAGTGTTTATGAAGAATCAGTTTTACTGAGTTTCCATCAAATGATGGAACAACGTTTTTCTTTCCCCAAAGATAAGTCAAGCCATCGTGAAATGGTATGGTGGCTAGTTCGAAAGCAACATTGGTAAAACTAAAGAATAAAAAGAGAATAAGAAGTAAGTTTATGTGAAACAATCCATGATAATTTACTAACTTTTTTTCTACTCACCGTTTGTTTAACATAGGAGATTGGTTGTATATAAATTATACACTTGAGAAAACATGTCCCAAAAGACATGGCCAGAATCAAATATCAAATATAGAACTACAATATTATATAATTCAGTAATATTTATCGATTGTATCCTTCATGCCAAATGAATTTAATACCATAGATTTGCATCCCTCGGTACTGGAAAACTTCTTGTGTAGGTTATGCTAGGAACTGATATGCTGCTAAAGAATAAAAAGAGAATAAGAATAAGTTTCTGTGTAGCGATGCATGATAATTTATTAACATTTTTCTAGTCAATAAGTCTCCTCTTGCAGTGGTATCTTTATTGATATTGTGCAATTTTAAGGTCTTGCTTTCAGATTGCAGTGCAGTGTTCTAAGCTGGTTTCTTGCAACCGGTTCAATATCTGAGTTATGATGGATTCATGATGTCACTGCTGAATTAACATATTTTCCGATCTCAAGGTTTGCTTGGACTGGATAGGGGTCTAATTCCCTGTTCGAGTTGGTTTTAAAATATCCTATAATATTTGATTATCAAATATTTTTTTAAATAAATCAAGGGAAATTTGTAAACTTGTCTGATCTGTAGTTTTTGGTTAAAGGCTCTGGCAACTTGATTAACATAGATGTAAGTTCTTACATGATCTTGATTAATTGCGTCGTAAGCTACAAAGCACAGACACTCGTCGGACTAGGCGTGTGTCCGACACCGACATATTTAATTACACTGAATTATATGATTTTCCTCAAATTATTAGTGATGTCGGCGTGCCAGTGTCCATGTAGTGTCTGGTGTCATGGTTCATATCCATGCTTCATAGGTCGTAAATGCTATAACAAACGGTTTCAATCTTGATTAAGCATGACCAAAGTAGTTCTTAATGCTCTTAAAAAAATCTGGTTATGATAAATAAACATCTCATAATTATATTTAAGGATAGATCCAAATATGAAAGGGTTTACAGAGCTACAAAAAGCATTTGGTTATACTCAAAGTGAAGTCTTGTTAAGTTTACAAATATTGTATCAGGGATGCATTTCTTGAGATTATTTCCTTTGTTTTTGGAGATAAAGTTAATGGCCAAATAACTTTATTTCATTGTTAGTAAGTTCTTTTGGACTTTGGCGATAGAGAGTTTCCTTACTTTTATCAAGTTGCACAACAATTACAACATATTTTCCCATACCACAAGCAAAAAATACAGTGCATTTGATCTAGAAGCTCGTATTTATCCATCATACCTAGCTCCTTGAAGACATTTCCAGTCATTGAGACAACAGAAATACTAAGTTTAACACAAAGCTCCTCCATGTCTGCAAATACCTACATGAGAAATTGAGTAAATATTGAGTTAGAATTCCATCCATATTAACAACATTTGTTTGTTTACTTTATTATTATGTGCTTAGATAACAATATCCTTTTTACTTATTGATTTATTTTTTCTAAAGGTTCTGGAGTGATTCTTTAGGATTTCCTTTTTTTTTGATAGAACAATTATGCTCGGCGAGTTTGGGCTATGAGTATGTTATGCACCTATTTTTTCACTGAATTTCAGTAGGCGCTGCTGGCTAACCGGTGGTGTGGAAGACATAGTTCTCTTCAGCCTGTTCAGTTACATAATTCAGAGTCGCATAATGTGCTGCTTGAAATTCTACACAGTAACGCAGTTGTCATGCTGATACTGCAGCTGCATTTATGGCTAGTATGTGGAACATCTGGTCTGCCAGAAGCTCTGGGATAGTGTTACTGAATGCCCAGTACAGCTTGTGATGTATGGCGAGACGATGCTGGAGAGCTTGAAATGCGCATAGGTTCTATGTAACAACAGCAGAAACATGAGGAAAATACCAGGTAGGAGTTCATGGTGTAAGCCGACATTAAATTGTTACATAATGTAATGTGGATGGCTCTCTCATCGACATAACCGGGTTGGCATGGGGATGTGCATTTGAGATGATTTTGACAGCTTTGTTCTTACCAAAAAGAATGGTTCTCCCACATATGTTCAGTCCACGAAGGCAAAGCAAGTGGACTATTGTTTGCGATTCAATGGGTCCACGAGCTTCAATTGGAAAATGTTGATTTTGAATTATACTCGAAGAGGGTACCAGGTACTTTCACCACCACAAAGGATGTCTTGGATTTCGGCGCTATAACTGACGAGTGTAGCATTTTTTATCGATTCATTTTATAAACTCGTGTAGAGTTTGTTAGGAGATAAGTAATGAAGTTGTTCACCACTTTGCTAAGATGGCCACAACTTTAGTTAGTTTCATATTTTTGGATGAAACTGAACATTTAATCATAAAATTCACTGCAACTTTTATTTTGAGGCAACTACAAATTGAAGTTAATTTAAAATCTTGTTTCATTGATGCTCACCCAAACTAAGTAGCATATGGATATATCCAGTGTTTTTCTTGAAAAATTAAATTCATTCAATTTGTCATGTTTCAAACTTTTTTGTTCAAAATTGGATCTTTATGAGAACATGATTCTAAGTGTAGAATAAACAAAAGAATAACGCCAATATAACAACTAGTAGCTAGAGTCATGCTACTGCTTATAATGGTTAAAAACATTGTTGTCAAAATCCCTAACTTAAATCCTATAATTCAAGATTTTGTGACTTTCTTCACATTCAACGACTCAAATCCATAGTAGAATCCTAAACTAGGCAAAATCCATCAATTTTGATAGCGATTTTACGATTTCTTATAAACTAAGTCATTTATGACTATATATCATTTATAACATATATTTAGTATTATTATTTTTTGGTAAAATCCATCGATTTTGATTGTGATTTTACAATTTCCTATATCGATTCTACAAAAGTCCTTGAGCAAAATCCTTCAATTTTGATTGCGATTTTACAAGTCCCGACTTTACTATTCCCTTTCAACCTAAAGTAAAGTCCCAATTTTGACAACCTTGGTCAAGAAGTCTAGACTCAAATTAAAAAAAAAAAAAGAGTATAATTGTTTTTGCATCAAGGAGTATTTAATTATCATGATTTCAACATATTAGTACATTGCAAATATATGACCAACAATATAACACAGAACTTCACAACTATACCCTAATCAAAGCCTATATGCATTGAAAATCACCCTACAATCTCCATATATTATGCATTCAAGAAATCTACAAGCCAAAGTATCCAACTTCAATTCAGCATTGATACTCGCTTGACAGAAGAACATAACAACATATATCGTGGATTTCGCCATTTCAGGAATCTGAAGTAGATATGTTACTTGATTGGCAAATGATCTGATATCCTCATAAATGAAATGGCTACCACCAGATTGTCAGGCTTACATTTTTTGAAATTTTAAATGCATGTTCTCCTAAAGTGTCTTCACCTTACCTCGTAACAGCATGTAGGAGTCAGACGCCGAAGTAATGATTTCGCATGTAACTAACATCAATGGCCAACAGAAACCTATCTGCTAGTCATAGTATACCATCTTTCTCTCGTTATACATCTAAATTTGGTTCCATAAACTCAGATGACTCATCTGAAATTTGTTTGGTTTCCATGCATATTAAATCGGCATCCTGTTCGAATTGTTCATCGTCAGTTAACTCTGAAGTCTCTTCTGAACTATCTTCCTCTCTTAAGCCTGAATTTGGTTGAACATTGTCATGCTTTCTTACGTATCTATCGACTTTATTAGGCTGACCTTGCACCTTGATTCGTACGCGCTTTCCTTTGATGTATCTATATTCCCATTGCAGTGGTGGATATTTTTGATGTAACTTCTCGTATTTATCCATCATACCTAGCTCCTTGAAGACATTTCCAACCATTGAGACAACAGAACTACTAGGTTTAACACTAAGCTCCTCCATGTCTGCAAATACCTACATGAGAAATTGGGTAAAATATGCAGCCGGAATTCCATCCATATTAACAACATTTGTTTGTTTACTATATTATTATGTGCTTTAGTGTATATGTTTCTACAAGTTTCCTCACATAACTGTAGTTATTCCTTGCAGTAAGTGATTTGGGTCCAACGATTTCTCACTGAACTAAAATATTAGTTTCAAACATCTGTTATCTACTGTGACAACTATAGTATAATATCTCTCTAACACAGTCCAGTCCTATATTCTAGGACCAATGACAGAGCCGTATGTTTACTTCTTAAGAGAGAAAATCATCAATAAGAATCTTATCATCTACCACACTAAAGCAACTGATCAAAACGCATATATCCTCCCTAAACCCCTATCCTCTCTTTGGTTTGGACTTTCCTCGAGACAAACTCGGTGTTTGATAAGTTCAGACTTAATTGAACACCTACGAAGATGTTAAAAGTATTATATCATTTGGATGTTTACTATATTCGGCATGTATGTGCTTAGTCATATGTTTGTAGAAGTTTCCTTAAATAACTAGTTAGTTATTCTTTGTTACAGTTGTTAGATTAGTGAACTAAGTAGCTAACAATTAAGTCACCCTTAGGCCGAGTCTATAAATAACGACACTACTGTATTCTAATGTAACAATCAATCATTCCATTACAGATTCCTCAGAATCCTATCCATACCACTCTATTTGATTTTCTTGCCACTTACATCTGTACTGAAAAGTCACAGCATGTGTGCTTCACATGATTCGTTCTTAGAATAGCACAACTGAAGAGTCATGCTCGATTCACATATAGTTAAAACTTAGCTCTATCAATACGTAAGCAGATTCTGCTCTTCCTCCATTCCACTCACGTCTTGCTCCATTTCCAGGAAATCTTAAGTAATCCTAAGTATTTGACAAGTCTTTTTTCTCTTTCCTTTGTTCTCTCCTATCATATCCCTTTTCTGCCTCTGTTTTCATTCAGTTATTTCCCTTCCTCTTCCTCTATGTTTTTGGTTTCTTTCCTCTCCCTTACTATTTTTTTTTCCAGTATATTTCCAATGGAATATAGTAGTCTTATTGGCTTCTTAATGATGTCAGCTAAGTGTTATTTCAGGGACCAAATGGACATCTTTGTTTCATCAATTAGCTTCTCTTGGTTATGTAGCACTGCCATATTTACAGACTATATATAATTATCTATTATTTCACTTGTTCGTGCTTTTTTATTCCAATAACTTTTTTTTATCCAATGTATATTTTGGCATTTGAACTTTGAATATACAAGAATTTGACAATTTCATTGAATAAAGTAAACAAAATAATTACTCAAATATAAGGTATATCAGATGCACATTATAAATAGTTTAAATCGATATAAAAATCACAAATCATAATACCTCAAACATCTTATCATGCAAGCCTCTTTTACAGTAGATAGATATCATTTTATCAAAGAATCTACGTGGCAAGCTTTCCGTGTACTGCATTAATAGCTTTGTCCAAAGCTCTTCTGCTTCGTCAACTCGGTCATCCTCAGCTAAAGCATTAAGTAATGTAAAATAGCTTCCCATTGTCTTTCCTTGACCCTTGCTTAACATCCATTTTGTTACCTATAGTTTCAGAAAGTAATTTTCATAATTATTTATTAGCTCTGATGCTATCCAAAGAAGGAACATAAATCAGCACTGTCTCAATCGCAGATAGCAGAAAATAACAGTTTATTCAAATTCTGCTACGCTACAGCGCTATAGTGCTGCAATAATGAACATAAAAATCATAAGGATAGAATTGTTTTTATCTTCAAATACCTGTATTATCCGCTTCCATTCTTTCTCGTATTCTAGAGTCTTGAGTACCTTTTTCACTGTAATTATAGGAAATTCTAATTCCCAAGCGACATAGGTATCAAGAGCTCCATAAACTTCTTCTTTGACATTTGAAAGTTCTTTAATCTGTACAAGACAATAAAAAAATTATTTTTTCAGAAATGCAAATCATCCAAGGAAAAATCAGCCTAAGGTTTTCTGTATAAAATCAGAATGTTATGAGTTAAGCCCACGAAGAGAGTCCAACCTAAAAGACTAGCCATTAAGAGCCGGCGTGGAACTCATAACATTGCCACCTCTTTAAGAGCCAACATCCATGGTGGCTTTTGTATCAGCACTGACCATGTGGTAGCTTTTTGAAATTTGTGGCTTTACTCATCTATAAATATTCAGCAGTGCACAACGTTGTCGATTGCAAATAGCAGAAGATGGCAAAAAGGTAGAAATCCACCATTTTGAACCGCCATACAATAAAACGCCATGGTGCCGGCATCCTTCACAAATTTCTCATGCCGATTGTCAAAATATCCACCACCGCGATCCAGCATGGCCGATATTTGACAACCCGGTAATGTATCTTAATCGAGCCAATAAGTAGCTTTTCCGTAACCCAACTCTCAACAAAAACACCAATTTTTATGGCTTTAACCCATGAAAAGAGTCCAACCCAAAAGACTAGTTCATAGACAAATAGTGAAGGGATGTCCGCCATGATCCCGCCAAATGATGCAGTGACTTCTTTATATGGCAGAGTTTTTGCCATCTATCATTCTCTATCAACAACATTGTTAAGTACTAGATTGAACTCTCTTATCTACTCAATGTCAAACTCACAACAAAGAGTACTACTGCCATATCACAACTAGTGGGAAACCAAAGCATAAACTACTAAGGTTAACGATATAGCACCGACTCTTCTGATCAAAGGAATGTCCAGTGTCAGTGTCCTACACCAACACGACATAATACTTACATTCATTAATTCCAATTTCTCGAACAACTACCAGTGTCAACGCATCAATGTCGTGTCTGATGTTTGTGTCTATATAAGTCTATGTAGCACCAACACTTATTATCGAAGGTGTGTCCGGTGTCCGACACATGTACCAACACCAACACATGCGATTACATTTGATTATGTAATTTTCTCAAACAATTACCGATGTCAACATGTCAATGTTAGTTTTGTGTTTCGTGTCTGTTGTCCGTGTTTCATAATAACGATAGATATAAATGAATATATCGAATGCAAGGAAGAACTTACAGATTGAACAAGCTTAGCAGCCTTAGAAATAGTCCCAATTTTTTTATTAGTCTTCCAAACTCGTGGATATCTTGGTCTTGGACCTTTTGCAGCAGCACATACCTTATAATATTAAAATAATAAAAATTCAAACAAACTCACCTAAAATATTTCATTTCATGTTAAAAAATATATAAAAAACCATACCCTAAAAACTATAGAACTAAGGAATAAAAATCTTACAACAATGCTTCGTTTAGTTGTTAATTTAATTTGTTGGTATGGTTTAGCAATAAGTAGAAGCGAATTAGAGAGTGAAAGCATTCTGGATTTTGACACTGTTTGCCGCGGTGGCTGATGGCTAACTCCGCCCGAGATTTCCGGCCAGGTTTGGGTTTTGGCGGGCAGTTGAGTGCGATTTCGACTTGCTGCTGGTGTAAGGTTGGTGTGGAAGTGGATGATGGATTGGGTTTGTAAATGCATCCAATTTTTTTTAGTTTAAAATTGATTATTTATTATTATTATTTTGGCTAAAACGCAACTTTTGCCTCTTAAGTTTGCAAAAGTTGCAATTTTAGCCCCTATTAAAAAAAATGGCAAAAGCGACTCCCATGTCTATCCCTTTTGCAAAACATTAATTTTGACTTGGTCAACCATATGTGGTATGCCAACTGTGTATTTTTTGAATTAAAAAAAAAGAAAAAGTCACGCGTGTATATTTTAAATAAAAAATAAATAAATAAAGGATTAATTGGAGGAGCACGTGACATTCATCTTCTTCATCCATTTCTTAAAGAAATTGCAGAATAT
>Ga0315915_1005983_pt1 | contig 15027 bp, 7 predicted proteins | sample MpolbnodulesMG_FD_207738 | JGI IMG/M metagenome (GOLD analysis project Ga0315915, IMG submission 207738) | Medicago polymorpha root nodule microbial communities from Los Angeles, California, United States - branched nodules | ecosystem: Host-associated > Plants > Roots > Nodule | place: USA... | reverse complement strand
AGAAAAATGGGTTAAACGGCCCATTGTGAAGTCTAACTATGATTACTATCAAATATTTATACCAACTTCAACATATCTATCTATTTTCTAAAATGCACCCTCTTCCTTGTAGCTCCACAATTTCCAAATATATTCTCTTAATGAAACGGTTAAATATGCAACTTTTGTTATTGATATTGTAAGAAAAAATAATTTATGAATTTTATTACACTTGAAGTTGTAACAATGAGTCGAGATAGTTTGGAGTTAACATTTGTTGTCAAAGGTTGTGACATGACATGTTAAATGAGCATATGACATTTTATATGAACATCACATCAATATATGAATTTAAACACATTAAATAATTTTTACCTTGTAATTTTTATTTTGCAATTTAGCCACATGATCTCCTAAAAAATGGAAGGTTACATGCTCGTTTAATATATCAAATCAGTCTTTAATGATGAAAATTAAAGGATAAATCATTTTAAGTGATGTGTTACGATTTTGAATAATTTATTTTTCAATTTACAAAATTCGAAAACTACCAACCTTTCCCACCTCTTACCAACTAATTCAGATGCTCTCCCTCCAAGCACATAGATGAAGTGTAGACAAGCTGTGTGCACACAACATATACTCTAAGACACTCTTTCAACATAAAAGTGGCTTAAGGTCGAAACATTGATGCTATTAATGGAAATCGAGGGTCTATGCTATATAAGAGGGGTGACAGACCCATTAGCCCCTAGTATCCACTAGGGACCAACTGTTCCAATGCACAACAAAGTTTCACATTGATTGGATATTATTAAGGTTAAGAGTAGTTTATAAACAACACTCCTCTATCAACCAAGACAACTTTTAACAAAAACCAAATTGTGATGACTTTACACAAAATCCTATTGCGAACGATTCTCATAAAGGGGACTTGAATTCAGCACATAAATGACATTTGCGAAAGCCATGAATCTAAACCACACACTAGAACTAGAACTGCAAGACCGTTTATGTAGTACTCAAAAGATAAATAAGGGGTTAACAAACCTTTTCAAAAATTGATAAATAACTATATTTTCTCCAATCTATTGTCTTGGAAAATAATGTTTGGGTACGATATATGTAGATCAAGGTTTAATTTATAATTGATGCGTTCATGCTATGGAGTACTATACTATATTCTTAGGATGTAGTCTCTTCTTTTGGGTGCAGTGTTTGATGACACTATTTTTCACCTCCAATTTTTTTACAAAAAATCACGTGTTTCGAGAATGTTTTCTGAACAACATAATCTATTCGAAAATTCAACATAAAATTTATATTCTTTTTAATGCGTACATCCAAAGTCATATTGAGTAAAAAAATAATCTCATTTTTGATTTTGGTTTGTTCATTCTTGTTGGTTTTATCCCACCTCGCTGTTAAAAATAGTAATTGAAAACACTCGCAATTTTTCCTGATTTTTCATTACAGATCAAACTGAGGATAAATGTCACAAATCTAACTGAGGCAGCTAGAGTGAGTGATACCCTGAATGAGATTAGAATTAGAGAAGTTTTACAAATTGGGTGATACATCTGCCATTAATAGCCAACAATCCAACACTATAATGCTAAAAAGAAAAAAAAATATAACTACACATCACACAGTATTCATATTTCTATGTTAGTTAACCCTATATCAGTTGTCAAGACAATTTTCTCGTGGAAACACCCAATCTCATCCCCATAGTAACCAAAGTTTCTAGTGATCTGGTGCTATTTGATAGAAGGTCTTCATCAATTGCAATTGAACCCTGCATAACACCCAAAAAACAATTCCAAAGACTAGCATGAGAAAATACCAATGTCAAATCTAAAAGCTCTGCAAGGTTAAAGTTTCAAAAGTGGCAATATATTGAACTTATTTACTCGAAGACAGAATCTTACAAGTTTAAAAAGTAAAATATGTTAGTTTTATGACTTGACATTCTGTCCAAAAAAATAAAATTGAAATGGATTTTTATTGCCTTATAGATAAAGTCCAAAATAGATTTCAGATCCATACCAACTAAATAGATTTCAAACATAAAACAACATGAAATAATCAACCGAAAAAATAAAAGATGGGCAGTATAACCGATTATGATACCAACCTTTTCAAAAACACAAATTACAGTGCTTCCACCAAAAGCAAAATATCCAAACTGTCAATCAAAGCAAAACAAGTGCCAATTAGAAACAAGGACAATGAAGAAAATTGGAAAAACAGTAATTTACTAACTGGCCGGATTCCTAACCTCATCTCCCTTCTTCACATAGTCGCCCTTTTTCTTCGTGAAATTAATGCTGCCAACCATTGTAGCTCCTATTGCAACAAATGCCACCTGAACACAAATCATTGGTAACTCTCTAAGATACAAGTAACATATTCGTCTGCAGTAATAAGATGAAACTGTAGTGGAGCCAGGGAACTTATAAGGTGTTATGTAAAAACATTTCCCAAATGTACAAGCCATCAAAGCAAGAATGCAAGAGATACAAAACCACGAGTTATTATCTCGACCTCTAACAAAAGCAGAGATAGATTTTATGCTATTAATAACAAAAAAATAAGAACAAGACCAGGTAGAAGTTCAAAAATATGGGACTACACTATAGGAGTACACCAAGTATAAAATGCATAAAAGAAAGCCATCTCTAAACTTATATAGTGTAATAAAATAGTTGTAACTTTTGAGCAAACTTTCCCTTTCATAATCTAGTTAATGGTGGTGACATAACAAATTGGAAGAAGAAAACATTAACTTCATAAAATCAGCAAATGGTAGCATTCATAAAACCATAATATGATTTGCAATTGCAGAAAGGTTCAGTGATGTTTTTATAGGTGTTATCCCCAAATTCATATATTCCAATAAATTCAGACAGAACAGCTTCAGCAGAATAACATTATAAACTCATGCATCACACACAAATTGATTGCAATCACAAACCTTTCCAAAATCTACAGTTGAAATTATTGAAACAACTCGCGTATTCTCTGTGAAGACATTACAGTACTTGCTATTTACAGCAATGGGATTGACCTAAGAGAAATAGAACACATCAAAAAAAGTTGCAAATGATAATCAACACAATAACAGACAATAGACTCTATATGTAAATGAAATATCATTTTCCAAGAGTTATTATTTCACATACAGTAAACAGGCTTCCGGGGATATTAACAAATTGCTCAACAGTTCCCGATACTGGCAAATGGAAACGGTGATAATCCTGCAATAAAAATGTTCAAATCAAAATTTGCAATCAAATGAACACAAAATTAAAGTCCCAATGAAAGAAAGCAACAAATACCTGTGGTGCCAGACGGAAAATCACAAGTGTTCCATCAACAAAAGCACTGGAACACATTTCTTTCCCCAGGAGGCCTTGAACTGAAAACTTTCGACCCTGAAAGCAACAAATAACAATCCCAAAAGAATTTCATATTGAATACACACGTGAATATAAATGTTTAACAATAAAGAGAAATAGAGAAACCCCGATATCTATGATAATATGATTTTCCTTGTAGCAGATAAATAAGATGACAAAATACATCATAAAGAAAAAGCGGTGGATATAATAGTAGTCACATCACATCAAACAGTTGGATCTTTTCATCATTAAATATTGTTTAAGCAATCAAATTGTTTCATGTTAGCAAAAAAAAGAAGAAAGAAAACTGGATTATAATCTCATATAACCAAAAACCAATCCCTACCCCACACCTCTGTGCTAATTTACAGGCAAGTCATGCAGGTTCAAGTTGAATGAGAAAAATCATAATTTTATCATACTTATTTAACTTCAATCTGAACAGAAAACACTTGCCAACTACTAGTTCTGATTGATAAATATGTCAAGTGCATATTCTCAAGCGACAAACATCTATCTAAATATTAAAAAGAAAATGCATTCTTGAGACAAGAAACCTTCCACATGCAAGAGATGTAAAAGAAATACCTTAATCCAAAATCTTGAACTTTCATCAACTGATTTAAATGCCATTAGACGACAATCAGCACCACATACAGCAATGTTGTCATGTTCAGCAGAAGCAATTGGTCTTGAACCAGGTTTCAACTCTCTAATGAAAAATTCATTGAATGTCTGTCCAGAACATTATTCAAGACAGGTCATATTGCAAGATAGTTACCACTGTTATGAAGTCTAAATGATTTTCAATATGATCATTGGTCAGTGCTTGTTCCTTTTTGTTCCAACTTCTAGTTCAAAGTTCAAACAAAATGTATGCAGCTAGCTTAATGAAAAACAAAATATTTTAGTTCTTCGTATAGATCAGTGTGAAAAGCAGGAGAATTTGAAGGTCCCACAAAAGCACATCGAATATTGCTAAAAGGAGAAATAAAAAACAACTGAAGTAGATCATACAAAAGATGCTATGTTGTAATTGTTAAAAAAATACTGTAGCCAGAATGAAAGTCGCTAATAAGAAGAATATATGTAACCAAGATGAAGGTATCAGAATATTTTTCAAGCACAGACAGCGACTAAATGAAATATGTTGTTACATAAATAAGCATTGCCTAGCTTATGAAAACACAGGAGAAAAGTTATTATTTTTTGAAAATATTTGAAATATTTACTAAATTAAGTCATAAGACCATATGTATATTTTTTTTTTTTGAAGAAGACCATATGCATATGATGCACCATTATTTTAAATTTTATTGTTTAAGCATGATCAAGTTGAACCAGTGAACCATTTTTTACTAACTAAATTGGATAAAAAAGTGTGCTCAGAAGCAATTGCGCATCAATTACACATAAATTCAAACTACAGTTTTAGCCCACCTTAAAGTGTTCCAGTGGATACTTGATCTCAGCCAAACTGATTTGACCCTACAAGACAATATTCACTTTGTAAGATGGATAAAATTATAGGCAGACAAGTCCAGCACATAAAGAACTAGGTGAAAAATGGAAATAAATATGGCAGAAAAAAATAACATTCTACTGTGCCTCAAAACTGCTTCAACACACACACACACAATATAGTTCCATTTTTAAATAGTTGTATGCACACAAATCTTTTGCACCGTATATGATTGTCATACTCATTTCCTATTGTATTGTCAATTGTGGAGGGAAAATGCCATTAGATGCTTGACCTCTAACATTTGATATCATGCTTATGGTAAAAGTGGTTCTTCCAGTGTGCCAGTAATAAATGTCAGGCATGGACATTGTCTTGTGGCAGGGACAGTGATACTTGCGTATCTTAACTTGAATATGCTGATTGTTGAATGAAAGCATTATCCTCCAGTTTTAAAATACAGACACAATCATAAAAAAAAATGATGGCTAATTTGTGAAAGTGAAACAGAGTAGTTGCTCAGGATGTCCATCAAGCACGCACACACAGTGTATTTTTTATTAAAAAAGAAAGAAAGATATATTATTAGATGAGATGGCTAAAATGCACAAGATGAAAAGCAATACTCCAAAAGAAACCAAAACACTGAAATAAAGAGCACCTTATATAACATAACCAAGAATTACATTGTTCCGCGACTTTTCAAAATCAAAGTATGATATCCACAAAGAACTAAAAGAAACATTGTCATACCTTATAAGATTCAATGAATTTCGGTATATCAGCAGCCGATTCAAGTGAATCCATTTTTTCTCCCTGCTTTTTAGAAATGCTTTGCAGGAGCTCCTTCACCCCTGCATCCAAGAGGTTTGCCAAAGTAAAGCAAATGACTAACTCAACACCAATGAAAAAGTTTATTCGAGTTCAATTTGAATCTCATATTGAAGTCAAATTTCATGTATCATGTAAAGAGCGATCCAAGTGTCAGAAGGATAATGGACATAATATGAAAAATCATTTTTAAAACTGATATTTTTCTTTATTAGTATTAATCTACTAAAAAATCAACAAATCAGGTTAAAGAAATGTCAGCGAGATCTAATATCTGCACAGCATATTTTAACAAGATTTTTTTTTATAGCAACAGTTTTACTGACAACACATCACTAATCCTGTCATGTATACATTTAGCCTAGAATTTCTTTCAACTACTAAAAGAAAAAAATAAATAAACAACCCACATACCTATGTCCATTAGACCAAGACCTATTTTTGACTGATAAATAGCTCTCATTGACAAAACAATCTTTTTGTCAATCTGTTCTTCGACAAGCCTTTGAGACTTCCGATCATATACCTAAAGCCAAAATAAGATGAAGTAAATCAATAACATATTGAAAGGGTGAGGGAACAAATATAGAATAAAAAATGCCAGTTTATGGTATTGTGCTTCTAATTTCTTCAAATTATCTAAAGGATATTTCTAGTTCTCTACTTTGATAAAGTTGTTGAACCAATACAGATCAAATTCACGAGACTATGAAAAAGGTATGCACAACAACAAATGTTTATATATGTTCTTGGTAGCTTTCGTCTAAATATGATGAATGTGATTCTGGTTCGGATCATCCTGATAAAACTTGAAACATACGTCCATGTATGATCCATGTCTTCAGATTTTTAAATAAAAGAAATTAGAAATTGGTATGGAAAGAAATATGGCATACCAGAATATGGGAAGAACTTGATCCAGATCGAATACCAACATCATAGGATGAGAAATGGGCCCATTCACTCATTTTGAAGAGCCAGCTACATATACCGAAAAATAAACAAGTTATTTTAATTATCTCATGATATACAGGCCATAAATATATAGCTGCAGTCCATATACATGTCACTACAATACTGTTAAATAATCCATTAGGTAAAAAATAAAAATCATGTTCTCCTGTCTCTTGAGGCTTAAATTAGTAGCAACATGCAAATAATGTACCCATATGAAGCCTGCTTATCTGTCAAGAATCCTCCAGTCATCACCTGGTTTCCAGTCCCTTCGTCGAAACAAAGAGTTAAGTGGATCATGCTGTTCAACTGGTCAGAAATCTGAAGAATCTCACCACAAACTGGGCAGCAATTCAACAGTGGTTCCCTGCTACACAAGAAGGTAGCTAATCACATAAGAATCAAAGAAATGTAAACAAACATCACCAGGAAAATTTATAATAAGCAGTAAATATATCTCTACTGCTAGCAAAAGACGACAGGCATACAAAACCAAAGCTTTTAGTCTTTTGTATTCAAGATGGATCATTACTTTTCTTGTTGTAAAGCAAGAAGGGAAGCCAGTTCATCCATGCTCACAACACCATCTCCATTCTTGTCAGCTGCTTTGAACAGCTCCTCTTTCTATTAAAAAAAGAATTGAATATTGCTGAACCGGTATAATTCGTATTATACAAAACTAGATATTATATTGTAAATTCATTTTAGGATTTACAAAGCGAAGATACATTATTTGAACCTTAAGCTTCAGACCTTCTGTAGTGAAGATTTGGACTTTGATATGACCAAAAAAGCTAATTTCCATTGTCCAAATTTGAGATTCTAAATTTTTAACATTCAGATTTCATTAGTTTATATAAGCCATAATATCTTAAACTAGAAGATACAAAAAATCTGAATCAAAGTCCAAATCCATACCCAGGTATAGAAGCAAACTAGTGATAATTTAGCCAGAAAATAATCCAAAACAAAAACTAACAGCACTGTGTAATGCGTAAAATAGTTTGAACCTTTCTGGTTGCTAATTGGTTACCAAAAGCATCAATCAGATCAGAAAATTCAGAAAAAGAAAGCATCCCATCTTCATTGTAGTCCTGCATAAAGCATTATTGGATGTCACTGAATAGGATAAAAGATTAGAAATGTTCTTCTATGTATTCAACTTATATAAACATCCTTTCAAGTTTGAAGACCCTCCAATAGAGAAAAGGAGACAGCATGAAGAAACTGACATTATCACCTATTAATATCTACTAGTGGTAGCAATTTGTGTAACATGTTGCAAATGTGTCAGTATCAGAACAGTCTCAGCAGCAATCCATGGTGCAATTTTGATTTAACACAAATACCCTAATGTAGAGACGAGACAGTTACTATATATCATCATTTCTTGTGCTTCGCTCATAAGTCTTTGGTTTAAATCTCACAATAAGCATGGGTTATCAGAAAGTAGAGGAAGATCAAACTTACCATGATGGATAAAATGCGTCTAACAAAGCCTTTTTCTGTTTCAATTGGATCCTGTTCATTTTCACTTATAATTGTTAGAAAAATTTACCATACCCTAACAACAACAGAATTGTATTGTATACCTCTACAGAGCATGAAATGGAGATGTTGCCAACCACTTTTCCAGGGACTGATGGATCAAAAAGGTTGAACGTTTCAATGTCAGAATCAGAATCCTGCACCATCATATCATTCAAAATGAAAGTGTGTAAAATGAATAACGCTGAAAGGACAAAGAAGAAGCTGATATTTTAACAAGTCTAACAGCTGTGATTTCTTAAAAAGAAAAAAAGCAAAGTTTCCTTACCTGGGACAGAAATTCAAGAAGATCAATCTCACAGTATCCAACAAGAGTATTGCTGGACAGTTTGTTGGTCTACATGAGCGAGAGAAATCAAACTTAGACACAATGTTTGTGGGCAAGGGACCCAAAGTTATAACAGTTCAACAATTTTAGTTTGTACACTATATGCAGTTTTTTCTTTCTTTCACGTAAAACAATAATCAACAACTAAAGCTTTTTTCATTAGGTGTAGTCAGTTATATTTACCAAACAACCCTATAAATCAACTGTCATAATTCACATCTAAAGATAAAACATTTGACTAAAAATCTTTCTCATTCGTTTTATTTATTGTTTTCTCTTGATCTTCTCTATCTCTAACTAACAACCTATCCTCCATCTGATCTACCCTTATTAATGGTGCTTCTATGCACTTCTCCGCATATGTCCAAACCACCTGAGTAACATTCTACCGCCATTTCTACAAAGGAGCTACCCATTCTTTTTCCCTAATTCTATCTTGTCATGTATGACACGTCATCCAGCATAGCATTCTCACCTCAGGAACAATAATCTTATTTTCCTGTTGACATTTTACTGCCCTGCATTTTGTTCCATACACACAACATAGGATGTCTTACAGTTAAGTGGTAAAACTTTCCTTCAAACTAGAACATAATTTTTTTTATCACAAATTACACCTGAAGCATTTCTCAGTTTCAATATCCTATTTGGATCCTATGACTAACACCACCTTCTATTTCGTTGTCATTTTGTATGATGGGTCCAAGTTAAACATGAGACTTATGCTAAGGCATGTTCACCGGTTTTCACCTACATGTTAGTATTTATTATGTGCCTCCTACCGAACTTCCACTCCTTCCATGTACTCCATTTTACTTCTACTTAAACAAAAACCATGTGCTGCCAAAGGATTGCAAGCTTTATTTTATGTCATTACACAGGCATTAACCCATTTTAGTTTCACGACAAAAGTGATGTCTCACCACCCCGCACCCCCAAAGAACATAGGTTTACTACTACAAGGTAATGCATAAGCAATGAAAAGGTGATGATGCTGTTAATTACTATAACACACCTCATAGACAGAAACTCTTGCAATATGGGGCCCATTCTGTTCCAACAGAAGTTTCTTTTCCTGCAGAAGAACACAAGAAATATTGTCTTATTGAGTAAATCATGTGTTCATAAATGACAGAAAAGAAAATGATAGAGAAAGAAGAATAGGGGAGCGTGGATGGTATTAGGACATGCATTCAACGTTCATGTATATTTGCAAAGCAAAGAATCAATGTATTTTATTAATAATTTAAATGAGACTAATGGTCATTTTACAACCGTGGGTGAGGGGATTCGAACTCTAAAGTGAAGGTTCTAAGCTCTTACGCAAGGTTTTGCAACTCGAGAGTTTACCTCAACTCATTTTGCCTAGGTAAACTCGACTCGGGAACTCGTACGAGTTTACCTAAAATTAAAATTATATAAAATTTATTATATGCATGACATATATAAGCTAATATAATATTGTAAATAGGTCAACAATGCAAATTATGACTTAATTACAAAGACAAATTATATCAAACCTCAACTTAACATCAAAATACAAAAATTAACGCAAAAAATCATAAGTTGATAAGTCTCTAATGAAGCATGAGTTATTGGGACCATATATGATGTAGTACAGTACCTATCAATCAATAAAAAAAAGGATGAGAGTACTTACGGAATTCCAAACTGGTTTGTCAGTCCTGTATGAGCAGCAATAATGAATGAGAGAAAGTAAAATGAAAGAAGCATAATATAATAATAGAATAGAATAAAGTGATGATGTTAACTGATCAGAAGACTTGGTACGGAAAGTTTGTTCGCCGAGAGAAAGACACGCAATCCATTTGTCCTTGAATTGCATCTCCGCGCGGAGGAGGGCGAAGAGAGCAATTCCGGTGAAGGTTTCGGCGGAGATGAGTTTATTACTGCTAGAAGAAGGAGTTTTACGGTGGCGATGAAAGTGAAGACGGTTTTTTAAACGAGAACGACGAGATCCTTTTTTCCCTGATTCTCCTGATTCTGATGAAGAAGAGAGTTTGGATTGTTCGTGACCCATTTCTTCCTTCAGATTGCAATGTTCAGTTCAATTCAATTCAATTCGACTATGCGTGCGTTCCACCTAAGTAAAGCTAAATCAATTCCCACTATTGCCGCCGGAGGAGAACAACTCAGCAACAAGTCTTTGTAATTATTATTATTATTATTTTTATTTCTAGACTAGTAGCAGTTGTGTATGTATTAGGAAAGAATCAATAGTCTTCAACAAACAAACACTTCCATTTTGTTTTCGAACTGTACACATTTTATTTCTATTTATTTTTGGTCCACATGTCCAAACACACTATTACTATTCATTTTCTCTTTTTGATTTGACTTGGTACGTAATTTCAATCAATTACATGTTTATTATTGCCAATGAATTCACAAGTATATACAATGAGAATGAGAAGGAACCTAACAAATTCCACAAGTAAGGAATATCATCCATCATGCTTTTATCTCTTTTTTGTGGTGCTTCAAAAGCATGCCAATACTTGCATCACAAATCACTCCATGCTTCTCTAACCATACAAACAAAAGAACACAACACACAGATTTATTGTTCCTTAACTAGCTATCAAATACTATCAAAGTACAATCCTCGTATTGTTCAATGTCGATGTACTCAAATAATAACTTAATAGTTGTTGGTCAAAAAAAAAACTAATAGTATGGTTAGTCTATTTATTAATAATAATATAGCTAAATGTGAGCACACCCAAAAATAGAGTGCCCTTAAGGCACTTTTTAAGGACCCTAAATTTAGAAATTCTTTCTTTAAAAAGTTAAATGTTCTGAATTTCAATGCGTTAAATACATGAATTTTCATAAAAATAACTTAATATTAAGGTTCTCTTTGGATAACTTAAAATTAACAGAGCGGGATGAAATGAAATGAAACAGAACATATATTTCATTGTATTGTTTGGATATTTTATGACGGAATGAAATTAGTTTTCTATTCCATTGTTTGGAAGTGAACGGAACAGAATGAGTTATAACGTTTTTATTCCAATTTTACCCTTATTTAAAAAAGCATCAATAATATGAATTCTCAACTCAATTCGATCAAATTTTACACTTTTTATGCATTTAGGATATAATATACTCTATAATATATGCAACATGTATGCATTGGGATTAGGGGTGTTCATGGTTCTAAACTGCATTGGAACTGAACCACATTAATGGTTTCAGTTCAGTTTTTAAAACCACTTTAAAAAAACTGGTTTATTTTTACAAACAATTCAGTTCAAATTTAAAACCGGTTCGGAATCAGTTTAATATATTTGAACCATATTTTTTTTAGTGGACTTTTTTTTTCTTCAGATTTTTATATTAATTTTTAATTAAATAATTTAATAATAAATAATTTAAATGAATAATATAATAATTATAAAACAACTTATTACGATCTCTTTTTAAAAAACAACTTATTTATGCAAAACAACTTATTAAGATCTCTTTTTAAAAAAACAACTTATTTGAAACAACTTATTAGGCAAAACAACTTATTAGGATCTCTTTTTTCAAAAACAGCCTATTAGAAACAACTTATTTATGCAAAACAGCTTATTAGGATCTCTTTTAAAAAAACAACTTATTCAAAACAACTTATTTATGGAAAACAACTTATTAGGATCTCTTTTTCAAAAACAGCTTATTTATGGAAAATAGCTTATTAGGATCTCTTTTTATAAAAAAAACAGCTTATTCGAAACAGCTTATTTATGAAAAACAACTTATTAGGATCTCTTTTTCAAAAACAGCTTATTTAAAACAACTTATTTATGCAAAACAGCGTATTTATGAAAAACAACTTATTAGGATCTCTTTTTCAAAAACAGCTTATTTAAAACAACTTATTTATGCAAAACAGCTTATTACGATCTCTTTAAAAAATAGCTTATTCGAAACAACTTATTTATGCAAAACAGCTTATTATGATCTCTTTTAAAAAAATAGCTTATTCAAAACAGCTTATTTATGCAAAACAACTTATTAGGATCTCTTTTTTTAAAAACAACTTATTCGAAACAGCTGTTTTGCCTAAATAAGTTGTTTCAAATAAGTTGTTTTCACTTTCTGGACATTTACATGATTTCACTTGGTAGTAAAGTCATGATTTTTTTTTCACTTTATTACATATACATGATGCACGTGACTCCATTCAATTATACATCTTTTTGCTTTCTTTGATAAGACTATTTTGAATTGTCTTATTTACCTGCTATGACAACAAACAAGACCATAAAATCAAGTCAAACATGGTAGTCAGATACATCATATCATACTATTTTATTAATGACTTAACCCCACCCACACATATGCACATTGTGCAAAAAAGTGAATGTATTGTATCAACGTGAGTTAACTCACGCAGGTGTTAATTCCTGCGTGAGTTAAGTCACGTAGAGATTAACACTAGTGTGAGTTAACTTACGTTGACATTTGCACTAGCGCGAGTTAACATGCGTAGGGGTATTTTGGTCATTTACTTTGGGAATGAGCAAAACCGTTTGGGTAAAGAGCAGAATTCAACCATTTAATATGGTGTAGTTTTTTTTGGTCCAGTTTAGTTCAGTTTATGGATACAATTCAGTTAACCACCTTTTTGCACACCCCCTAATTGGGATATCACATTAATCATCAGGCTTTATGAATTTAGGAACTCAAATAAAACGAAAGATTCATAATTAATCATAAAACTATAAATTCATATCAAGAACTCGTATAAATAGATTCATAGTTCCTATTAGAATATCAAATTAATCATGAGCCCTTAGGAATACCAGTTTATGCAATCAGGAACTCATACAAAATCAAATTTAAACATGAGCCAATAAGAACTATGAATTTATCGTTTTTTTTCTTCTAGTTCCTGGAATGAAAAAAACAAACTGGGTTAGCTACTTAGCTTGTTTGAGTGAAATTCGTAGAAGAGGCAATAATAAAAGGTAAACAGTAGAAAGAGGGAATGATAAAGAATAGGGACAAAATTGTAATTGTATTTTTAATATGCTCTATTCCATTGGATACGACTGAAATTGGGGGGAATGAAAAATTGGTTAAATTAGCGGTATTGGATGGAATGAGTTCCATCACACTCCATCTCATTCCATTACTTTTTTACAAAACCAAACAATGAAATGTGGCTCCATCACACCTCATTCCATTCCACCCCTCTCCACCAATCCAAACATAGCCTAAAGGTCCTTAAATAGTGTTCCAGAGGCATTCCTTAGCATTTTCCTTGTTATTTTATTTGTATACTTAGATTTCAATTCCTTTGATGATATTGTGTGTGTATATATACTAGGATTTCCACCCGTGCAACGCACGGAAAATAGCTCTATAGTAGCGTTACCAAAATATTTCACTAAACGTAAAACTAAACATTGCTCGTATAATGCACTATTATGATAAATAAGGTGTTTTCATCATCAAAAAAATATTTCATCATTTGACATATGTTTAGAAAATACGACTACAATTACGACCAAAATAAACACATAATGGACTTCTTAGAGAAATAAGATGTTGTCATAACCACAATAAATATTCAAACATTTGACAAGTAGTTCCATTTAATTTAAAGAGATTACATAACCCTTATCAATAATGTTCAAATAACTACATAAATCAAAAGTAACACCAAACTCTTTTCAACTGTTGGAAACACCAATTAACTCCCAAAAAACTTTCATCCACAACTGTGCAACTACGGTATACCGCTCCAAATGTGATTTGAGAAGAAAGCTAATATCGAGTTCAAGGCTTCAAGCACATAGACAAATAATTCATATATTCTAAACGATCATTCAAGCAAGGAAAAAAATACCTTTAGTTGGACCGGTGTCAACTACCTAAAAAAAAGTACAAAGCTACATAGCATCAATGGGATTTGAAGCAGAATCAAATTAAACAAATAAAGAACAATAGAAAGCTTAATCATCACTATAATCATCTGTAATTATCATTACAACAATGGAAAGTTAATAATTAGAGGATGTCACCAATTCAAATTGCTAATGTCATATATAGTGTAACTAAACATTTGCAATTTGAATCATATCTACCACTCATAATAGATGCCCTCAAATGTGCTCCAACATTGTGTGAAAAAATAAAAATACATATGCAATATAAAGAAGAATCAACTATAATCTTTTGATAGTAACTGATCATAACAAAAGCATTTCTTAAGATCATTAGGCAAGAAAGATATTTCTTTTATCCCTTTAATGTGAATGAAAATAGAAACATAAGAGATATAGTTAACAAATATATCATCAAATTGAAGTTAAAAACCCATAATATGTAGGTTTCCCCCAAAACAGAGTTTTGGTATATGAGTTGATCAAGGAAAAACTCAACTAAGCAAGTGATAAGTGCCAAGAAGTAGTAATTCTAATGAAGATTTATGGCACTTTTTGTAACTTGTTTTGCAAGTTATCAAGGAAAAAGCCGAGAGTTAATTGAATTTTATCCATTCA
>Ga0315915_1005982_pt1 | contig 15027 bp, 6 predicted proteins | sample MpolbnodulesMG_FD_207738 | JGI IMG/M metagenome (GOLD analysis project Ga0315915, IMG submission 207738) | Medicago polymorpha root nodule microbial communities from Los Angeles, California, United States - branched nodules | ecosystem: Host-associated > Plants > Roots > Nodule | place: USA... | reverse complement strand
ATAGCACGGATTACCCATCTGAAAATTGAAAATAAATTTGCAAAAGCATTTATAACTTCAATTTTATGGGAGTAACATTTATTCATTAAATAAACTACACAATCTAACTAAAATTCATAAAAGATTTAAAGTGTCGTACATTAATAGAGTAGGGTGAAAGAGGAGGTTCAACAGTTTTTGACGCACTAAAGTCAGATAGCTTCACTTCCTTGACATCTAATTTTTCAATTGAAGCCAGAATATTATTAGGTTTCAGATCTCTGTAGAATTTTGCGAATATGGCAGAATGCCAATCCAGAGAGAGCTTCGCGCAGAAAAATCTGCAAGGACAAGAGGAAAATAGATTATGGAACCATGATGTTGAAAACAGATATATGCATGTTTGATTAGAATAACACAGATTTCTACACGGAATTGTTAACAAAAGTTTACTTACTTTTTCCCAGTTTGGAATGTTTAAAAACTTCAGATTGGTGAGGTATTTTGAAGACTAGTGCGAATATGCTCATAAGCAAGAAACACTTCATCCTTAGTTTCCATCACTGTCTGCAATCTGAATAGATAACAGCAAGCACATATAAATCACTTTTGTGAATGAATCAACATCATTAAATAATGAACATATATGCATCTTATACTAAAATCACAAAATAATCACATGTTAGTCGAATTCCTCAAAAATACAAAAACAAATTCCTCACAGTCATTTCATCAAACACTTTATGTGCCTTCTCCAAAATTCGATTTTCAGTAAGTAATGCACGAATTACCTATTTTCTCGAATAAAAAGCTCCTTGAATGAAAAGCTCATGAACACCATGCATAAGAATCTAAAACCTAAAACTCAAATTAGATTAAACTCACAATTAGGATCATGAAGCTCACAAATCAGAAACTCATCATCAAATTCAATTGAATAATAAAAGTAATCTAAAACCTAAAACTCATAAATTAGATCAAATTTAAAAATCAGGATCATGAAACACACAAATCAGAAATTCAACATCAAATTCAGTTGAATTAGAATGAAAGTATCTAAAACCTAAAATTCATAAATTAGATCAAATTCACACACTATAATCATGAAACTCACAAATCAGAAAGTAAGAGACCACAAACCATAGCTTAAAAGACCTACATGAATTGGGGGCAACAGAAGTACCTATTCAACAAATTCCACGAGAACGCACCTTCAAGCGTTTTGAAGAACTTCGATCTGAGCTAACACAACTTTGATTTGAGCGAAGCTATGAAGCTTTGCGGTGGTGGAACGGTGGTTGAACGGTGGTGGAACGGTGATGGAGAAATGGTGGAACGGCGGTGGAACATGATAAACTTTGAGTTTTCTATCGTGTTTTTTTACAGAGTTTTTTTATCTTAAAATAATATTTATTTATATTTTTTTTGGTACTGATATTTATTATGGGATTTGTTAATTTAAACCAACAAAAAAAACATTAGAGGTAAGTTAGCAAGTGCCTATCTTTTTGTTTATTTGAGATTTGTTGATTTCCAATTTTACTAAATCCTTTTTTATAGTAAATTAAAATAGTAAATTACAAATATTTAAATATTAATATATAGTTTCTTATTTGTACAAAACATATTAATATATAAATGACCTTTAATGATCAGCTGATTGAATCGATAATTTTACAAAACATTTCCATTAGTTTATAAGTTGTAAGTCATCTTCCATCAACTATAATTTATCAACCATCAGTTATAAGTTATCTCCTTCAAAAAAAGTTATAAATTATCAGTCATCACTTATAAACTATAAGTCATCAGTCATCAGATATAAACTTTCAATTGTTTTTTTTTTTTTTATTGTCAGAAATCTAATAGTCCATTTTTAAATGTAAAAGAGAAAATAATTAAATTGACTTTACACATACACAAGTCTTTTTGTCAATATTTGTGGTCTAATGTTATGTTATTTATCAAAATATTTTAACATTTTTTTAAAAGAATCAAAATATTTTAACATTGAATATAAAAAAAAAAAAATTAATTACAATCGACAGTGACAATTTGACATTTTTTTTTGTATATGTGTTGATTTGGACTTAAATCTAAAACTATAGGGTGCATATTCAATATATAATGTTAAGAAATTCAAAGTTCAATGAAAAAAGAAAACAAACAAAACAATCAAACCGCAGGAAACACCATATGTAAAACCACAGTAAAATCCGCAGTAATATCTGCGGAATTTCCTTAGGAAACGTTGAAATAAGATTCGTCACCAGTTCCGCAGAAAAATCCTTAGCAAAATAAACGTTACCTGCGGACATTCCTGCGGTTTCCGGATTCGCAGGAAACTTCTCATAACTAGCGTAATCCTCAGCAAAATCCTAAGGTATTCCTGCCGAATATTTATCGCATGAAAATCCGCAGGAAAAACGACAAATTCTAGTACCTAAGTCATTCTTATGGCTGAAGTCTAAAGAGGTGCCCTATGGTTGGAATAATTGTACATTTGTTTTGTTTCTTTGTTGACCCTTCCGGTTCGGTGACTTTGTAACTATGTAAACACTGTTTTTGGGTTTCTTTTTTGCGCACCTTGTGCAAGGGGAAACACCTTTGAGTAATATATATTCCATTTTGATTTGTTAAAAAAAATATATTGCATGATAAATTGAGTATTATATAGATTAATAATTGCAAACTAACAAAAAGAAATGTAATAATTAAAAAATCATAAAGGAGTTGGATAGTTTAACTGCTTTGAGTTAAGAGTTAAAGAGTTTGAGGTTCAAAGTTCATGTTCTACAAGGAGAACAAAAAAAAAATTAACATAACAAATCACAAGATGCATTTAGTCTAAGCTATTAAGTAATATAGATACTAATGGACACTGAAACTAGGGGTGTATGAAAGTTCTGGTAAGGAGGAAAAAAAAGGTTAACATAGCAATTAACGTTTGTTATACAAAATTAATTAATTAATTAAAAAATCACGAGATGCATCTAGTATAAGCTATTAGGGATATATGAAACACAATAAAAAGAAATAAGAACAGGGTCGACAATGAACTGGAGTGGGGATTTTTGGAGGACTATTTTCTATTCTGCCTTCCCAGTTGCATCCAAATTTTCCTCTTCTCTATTTCCTACAATTATTCACTGTTTATTATCTCAATAAACTACATTGATTTTAAAATTGCATAAATATTATTAAATTATAGTTAATCAACTATTGTTAGTTTATAGGTTAACTAGTTAGTTTGACGGATTGTGAGTTGGTTAACCTAACTCACTCCATAAATAAGTCTCTTCTCATTATATCACTTACTCATTCTTTGGTCGATCTATATTTATTTAATATTAATCTCAACGAGTATCTTCTGAGTACTCCTATGCTTTCTTTCTTTCTTTCTTTCTGATCATTGATTTTTTGTTTTATTAAACGACAAAGGTTGGCAAGACAAAAAAGAAATAACCAAGTCTCTGCATATGATGGACATTGATTCGCAAGACAAAAAGAAAACAACCAAAGGGTGTCCTATAAAGCCGGAACACCCAAAAGAAAATACAAAAACTGACCACCAACACCAAAATCAAAGCATAACCTCCTTACAAGAGCATAAACCAAAACTAAGCCAAACTCCTCGGCCTTTATCACGAATGACCACCAATACTTGATCCAAACTACTATTTCCCACCGCTCACAACCCCTCAGGAAAACCAACCAATCCACCAAATCCCTATAACAACACCTCACATATTCTCTTCATAAGTTGAGCCAAATTAAACATCTTAAAATCACTTTATTTAGAAACTCATTGAGATTCCACCATCGATTGACCTCCTATCCATCGGAGAATACAACAAGCAAGCCCAAAAGGCTTAAGTCCAGAAACTGACTCTCGGTCTCGAAGCAAAAGCAATTAGCCCACCAGACTCCATAAACAAATAATTACGACATCCCTCAAAACTCCCAACCCATCGGAGAATACATCGCAACTAGGCCAAAATCTCTATTCTATACAATAATTCTTAATTTCAAAGAAAAATCGATCGACCTAAAAGAATCCATAAGACGAATCCCACAGAAAGTCAATCGTTGAGTGATAGCATAAACAAATCCAGCTTGCTCATTGTTATGTATCATACAAACCTGACAATATCTTCTATCAAAACAAACTAACTAGAACTTAGTTTAACTTTAGTAGCCAAAGTTATCCCTTTTGTGCATTTATTATACTATTTAGATGCAAAATTAATTATCTTTTGAATTTAAACATTCTGCTCAACTGTATGCTTTAATTGCATATTTTTTTCTATCATAGTGTTTATATAATGCAATACATGATATATGAGTAAATTACTCATATAACTCGTAATGCATTTTATTATCATTAAAAGTAGTCATCTTTATAACTAACACAAAAGATTCATAGTATGATCAATAGCATAAAAGTAAAATTAATCAATTGATCGGCCCGATGACGATTGATGAATCTGGATGGTTGTTCAGGATGTTCCGATACAACGGAAGTTGAATCTTTACGGTGGAAGTGGAAGGTTCCCGCAGGCATGTTAGCACTCCAACGCACAAGTCAGAATGTGAGAGAGGTGAAAAAGTGCATGAGATGGTAAAAGTGAATTGTACTTTGAGAGTGATGCAAAATCACCATTATATAGGCATTGTTGCTCGTAACTGCCTCCGTGAGATGCAGCGTGAATAGGGTAGGCATTTGGATATTATCTAGGTGTTCGAGATGGAGTCGTGGCGTGTGTCTTTGCGGTGATCCAAATAGATCTTAGCGTTCCTATTTAAGAAACGAAGCACCACGTACTTGTGCCTCCAGGACTTCAAAGAATCCACTTAATTGACAAACAACTTCTTCTTTTGGTGGAGGGACACCCAACCCTGAGGACCCGTCTTAGGCTTCTGTTGAACACTATATACTCACTAGAGACGCTTGTTTCCATACTTAATAACCAGTTACATCCTAGGTTCGGTAGAGCACCACTCAATCTTAGTATAATGTCACCTCCTAAGTACCTACAACTAGGGTCAACTCTCTTTCAGTATCTTTCGCTAGTTAATAATCATTTACTTCCTAGACAGATATTTACAAGTATAATGCAATAAATATCAAGATATAAGTAGTAAGATATTAGTAGCAATGTTAGGTCCTGTCACAAACTAAGTACCTAACCAAGGGTTGTGCTCCATTCAAATAAATAACTAAATCAAGAACATAATAGCGAACAAAAGAATAAATAAAATAAACGACATATTATATTAAATAAATATCCAACAAAAATAAAAAGAGGTCATCTTAGAACTCTAACCTAAAAAGATTTAGTTACACATGGTAACTAAGAAAAATTACTAAAGATAAAAACATACCCTAGAAAATCAAGGAGAAGATGGAAACTCTCCTGAAGCTCCAAAGTTGCCTTCCTCTTGAATTGCCACAGTTCTGAACGAGAATTTCTGAATGAGGAAGGCTGGTATTTATAGTGAGAGTTTCTACCTGGGTTTGGGCTAAAAGTAGGGGATTTACCCAAAATAAAAGTTGGAAAAGATGCTTGTGCCCCGCATTTTTAGATGCATGGGGCACATACACAGTGTGCCTAGCGCATAGGTGTATGGAAAAATCCATGCCCTAGGCGAATGGATGCCACTCCCATGTTCTAGGCGCATGATTCTTGTGCTAGGCACATTGATCATTTGCTAGGCACGTGGTTCATGTGCTAGATGCATGAGGTCAGTTCCTAGGCCCAAATTCTCCGCTTTTCCATCGTTTAAGGTCTTCGTCTCAAATAACTTTCCTCGGAACTAGGGAACATAATTCCTCCCTGTTGTAAGTATTTTTAGGCCGCTTGAATCTTCATTCTTTGATTTCCTGAATCTTCACAATTCTTCAGATGTTCTTGATTTGCCAATTTGCATGATTTATTCGTGAATTACTTTAAAAACTCCCTAAAATTGCTATGTTTCGGGAAAACTAGAATTACAAACTAAAATATAGAAAACATTACAAAAGCCCCGAAATCATAGGCAATCGTTATAATACTCTTCCTTTTTGCTGCTAAAACCTAACGAAAATAATTGAAAAACATGCTAAGAATAACGTAAGATGACCTGTCATCACTTATCGGGCCCCTCGACGGCCCACTTACAAAACATCCGACCAATCAACATAATCTCCTGAAGTTTCTCTTCAGGCTGAGGGCGCGACTCTTCGCACAAGACGTCATTGTGAACCCAACTGTAGTCAATCTCAGGTTGGGGAGGTTCCATATTTTCCGCCATCAGAATAGTGTCGTCCCTCTTGAAAAGATAATGGAACCGTGAGTATGAGCCCTAAAACACTTCTCCAACAAAAAAACAATCTCCCCATGAGTGGGAGGGTATTTCAAAAGTATTTTAAGAGATTCCCTCATCTTACGATACTAAACATCCTCCTTAGAATTAGTCGATGTTGTGGAACGTCATAGAGCTGTCAGAGGAGGCATAGAGTCAATCCCCAACTTGAGGTGGCGGCGCTCCCAAATCTCACTCTCATAACCGCTTGAGGGAGAGTAACCGCTAGATGATGAATCCACAAAGTTCTGAGCAATCCTAGAGCAAACACTCATTTTTACCAGCTCAAAAAAGCGAAGAAAATGAATAAAGTTTAAAAAGGGAAAGGAATAAAAAGGAAGTACCTTTAGAGTTAGAGTATTTTCGAAAAGAAAAGGTAGGAATTCCATAAAGCCACAAAATCCCGCAACTATGGCCTCAAAAGAATGGGTTCTCACGCGAAACGATCGAAGGAAAAATTGGAAAGGGAAGATTTGCAAGAGAAATAGGAGTAGAGAACCTTTTTGGGAAATAATGGGGCTGGAAAATGTAAAAGGCGGAAATGAAGAGTTTCCCTCCTTTTTATAGACTCTGAAGCACCCAAATCAACGACACAGATGAGAAAAAACTAGAATTTCTCGATCCAACTATTGGGAAATGACCTCGAACCATGGAGAATACTCGAGCCATCACATCATAAACGTTTTAGTTTAAGGCGATAAAAGCAACTACTCCCACTCACTAATCCAGGGCGCCTTCGCCTCCAGCAGCATTGTCGAAACTTCTTAAAAAACGTAATGGTGCCCAATGTTCATGAACGACTTGTGTAACACCCTAATTCCCAACGTTGATTTAATAAATAATGCGATTAAATTTAAACAAAAAAGGTGTTGCACATACTCATCTATCATTCCTTCGAATAATAAATAATACGTCATATTTCAGAAAGCGGAAAAATACTTCAAAAATATTTCATAAAATAAACAAGTCTGAATCTCAATTGCCAATGTGGAAAGTGTCATAAAGATTTCAAATACTTAAACTTCATAAAGTTAAACGTTCAACATTTGACCCTAACCCTAGTATTACATATAAGAGCACGTGATTATTCGACTACGTAAATAATTAGATAATAATTATGGAAGCATATCTCCATCGCGGCCTTCTAAATGTCTGTACACCAAGAGTTCAGACATCATAATACACAATAACAACAAAGGGGTGAGAATATTCATCATAAGATATATTGAGATACATGAATAATATATAAATAGGCATATCATTATTGATCATCCTTTACAACATATTCACAAATCTTCATCAGTTCATACAATATCATTAACGCCTCATCATTGTCATAGTTTTTCAGTTTTAAAAACATTAAAGGAATGCACATATCACTCACAATACATCAACATTCACACATATGACATATATCACATATAACACATATACTTTATATACACCTAACATGAGACATATGCTAATACACTTCGTTCCTAGACCTATATGCATCTCGGTACCGGAACCTATCGTCTTTATGATGTATGTCAGAGTTGTGTTACTGAACATACACCCGTCATTCGTCTTTCGTCTTTATGCAATATGCTATGATGCATGCAGACCCACTAATCACCATACAACAAATATAACATCAACACAACATTCAATATATCATCTTTAGAACAATTAAATCATCATCGTCATTTTACTTGTTATTATAGAACAAGTACATCTTTCATCTTCGTTGTCCTTAAATACATCTTTCGTCTTAAATACATCTTTCGTCTTTATTCGTCTTTTTCAAACCTCGTTTATTTCATCATTCTTCATCGTCATATAGCAACTAATATTTCCTCATTTAATATTTTGAGTACAAGGTATTCTTTATTCATTTTTTTTTCACCTTATATGTCCCGATCTAACATTCGTATTAGGTTCCTTAATTACCTTGAATTGTTTACTCATCAACTTAGTAATATTCATAAACTCATTATTGGTTTAAGAAGGTTATGTTTAACTTCATCATTTACCCGGAACACACCTATTTCATATCCCCTCTCATCATCGTCATTCACACTTCTTTATCTCTTTCGCATTTTATACCCTCTTAATCGATTTACCACATTAAACCTTCTAAATATCCCAAGGGATTACTCTCGTCGTTACCACTCCATCGTGAAATATCTATCTATATCTCTTCTGCTTCTTCTGCTACTTAACTACTTCACCATCTAAACTTGTCTCTAATTCAGGGGACTTATATTTATCCTAGCCATATACCTTAAAAAACTCCCTTGTCATTTCTCTTATCATTTTCTTTCACTCGCTAATGCCCAGTCATCTTTTAACAGTTATTAAATTCACTGCTATCATCGGTTTATGGTTTAGACTCGCTGATATTTGAGGTAATCGCTTCTATTTATGCCTACATACCCTCCCCCATTTAAATTCATAGTTTAAGGACACTTACTTTTACCCTACTCTCTAACGGCTTGCTTAAATTCACTATTGCTCACATAAATGTTTTGGAGTCCACTGAAGGGGTTACGCTGAAAGTTCATTGGAAAGCTCAGCATGACCCACATGCGGTATTTCAATCATAACTCAAGTTATAAAGGATCTAAAGGATTCCAACAAAAGCCAATTGAAATTTAACATTCATACCTACAACTTCCAAGAAGGAACCTTAATCCAATTCGGAACATAAAGTGGTGAAAAAGATTGGTTTTCTTAAGACTAGGAGAGATGCACCACTGTGCTGACTCATGTGTAGTATTTTAAACATAACTCAAGTTGTGGAAGTATAAATGAGGTCTAACTAAAACAAATATAAATCTAACATTCATATCTACATTTTTCATGAAGAGACCTAAATCCAATTCGGTATATAGAAAGGTGGAAAGGTTGGTTTTCCTGAACCTAGGCAGATCGCATGACCGTGCTGACCCATGTGTAGTATTTACATCATAAATCACGTTTTGAGTGTCTTCTTGAGGTGACACCAGAGCCATTGGAAATCTAACATCCATACCTACAACTTGCATGCTTACACAAAGACCCAGTTCAGAACAGAAATGAGTGAAAAACACCCATAAGTGGCCGCTAGGTGCTAGGAACATGTACCTGAGGCGCCAGCTCTCGGGTTGTGGGCGCTAGGCACCTTTACTGCAGCGCAGCGCTGTGGTGTGTCCATATTTTAAGTTATTGAGCTATGGGAATGCTTCTAAATTGTCCTAAATTTCCACTTTAAGAGCCCTTATAATCCCAAACTGATATGAAACATTACCTAGGATTACTATATCATCCAGATAATACTTTCTCACACAATTTACCTAATCATCTATTCTTTTTAAGGCTATACACTCAATTCAAAAACCCTAAATTAGATTCCCTCAAATCTAATCTTTCAACGTCATCATCATGTACCTTCATCGTTATTTTCTCATCGAAATTCACATCATAACAGCATTAATATCTAAAGAGTTCAAACAACCCCCATCATAGAATAGATACCCTAAAGTGAAAGGAATCTCCCTCTTACCACAAATTCTCCAGAAACGCGGCGTTGGCTCCCTTTTCCTTAGCTAGGGTTTTCCTCTTAACCTCTCTTCTTTTCTCAGGTTCAACAAAAGTTCTTTGTAACCCTAATTCTCCTATGTTTTCCTCTTTTAAAAGTCACCACATGGGTTTTCCTTCCTCATTTAATCTTAAGCAAATTTTCTATTTGCACCGCTAGTTTGGTTATTTATTCTTTCTGTAACTATACAATCTTGTTGTTTACGCCACCTTCCGTCCACACCAATAAACGCTACACATTTACTACCTACACCCCTTCCTCATTATTCATAACTTCTACAACCCATCTAAGTAATTTAAATATATCTAGCAATTAATACATTATAATGACGATAAAAATAATATTATCCAATAATAATATTAACACTATCTTTTAACAATATTAATGGATTAATATTTAAAAATCAGGGTGTTACAGCTTGGGGGGAAATTGTTCTGCACTGTCCAAAAGGCCAATCCCATAGCGACACGTGGACTAAACGTCCACCATACTAAAGCACGACACCTAGAAGAAGATGCCAATAACAGTCCACCGCAACACTTTCAAGCACGCCTCCACGCAACGATCACCATACATGTTTCCTCTAACCGCCCCCAATGACATGCCGCAATTCCTGAAGACGGTTATTATCACGCGCGCCTATATATTGGTGACTTAACTTCACCCTCAAGGTATGATTTACTTTTCAAAACACTTTCTACACACTCTTTCTCAGTTCTATTACTGACTTGAGGGTTGGAATGCTAACGTGTCTGTAGGTGCCTTTCGTCTCTCCGCGAAGACTTATCACCATCGTACAAGTGCACTTTCCACCGTCGTTGCCTATTATCCATCCTCGCCGAACTTATCACTTTCAAAAAAAACAAAATCTAAAAATAAGGAACTCATGTGTAAGAGCTTCAAGTCTTAAAAAAAATAATTCTTATAATAGCATATAGACAAAAATAGCTTCAGATTTTTTTAAGTCTAAAAAAAAATTGTAAATTCTTTTAAACCAAAATCTATTTTTTTTAATGCTGAAACAAACAAACCCTTTATTTAACTACTAGCGAAAAGACAGGCACTCTCCGCTCTTTTTATTACGCTAACGTTTGAAAATTATGAACGACATTTTTTTATGAAATTTTAATTTTGGTTAAAAGTAAAAATATAAATATTTTTTGCTTTCAATTTATAACAAATCATACTAACCATGATTATTTATTTCAATGAAACCAACAATATAACAAAAAAATATAATCTAAATTCTTATTTTTTTAATGACACCAATAACAATCTTTATTATAGAAAAAATTGTTGTTTAAAGGGTATAGTTAGGATAATGAAAAAGTAAGTATAGATATAATCATCTAGTTTGTTACACTTTTTAAATGATAAAGGAAAAAACTAGACATTTGTGTTTGTTACACTTTTATTTTAATATTTAAATTTATTCTTATTTATTTGTTACATTTGTTATTTGTATTGAAAATTGAGGGTATATTTGAAAAGAGAAAAAACCAACCCAGAAAAGTTTAAAGGGATTATTTACTTTATATATAGTATAGATTATTTTCCTAGAATATAAAAGCCATAACGGTAAGGGAAAAGAAAAGTAAATATAAAATCCTTTTTTTTCATACCACCACGACAATTAATTGACAATAGACGGTCATATAATATTCTAGCAGATGGGAAAAACATATATCTACACTTAAAACCAATACACTTCTTAGGAAGACCGCACTTAAAACCAATCGCTTAATCGCCATGACTAAGACATCCTTTAAATGCTATTACGAAAAAGAAGAATAAATTAGATTAGTTAAAAATAGAAAAAATAGTCTAGAAGTCCTAGCTCAACTGACAAATGTCGAAATTGTAAGTGCGGACGTCATGACCCGGGTTCGAAGGACCTCACAGTTGTGTGTGAGTTTAATTTCAGTGGTTTACCACTTCATCTAAGACAAAAAAAAATATTAATATTGTGTATAAAGAACATCGTAAAAGAGGACAATAAAAGGGTAAACAAATTGTTTACCGTCAACTTTTGTTGTAACTACAAATAGGAAAATAAATAGAAACATTGTATAAATAAATTTAATGAATGCAGCCATATATTTCCCCTCTTTTCATGTAACACATAGGATAGGTTATTTTTCTTGTTGCATAATAGAACAAGATTTGGTCATTTTATAGTGGGTAAAAATCCTAATGAAATACGAATATTATTGTCTCTTCAATTAATCAATTTGTTGTTTGTCTCTTCAGCACCTTAGTAAGTAGGTCACGTAAACCATTGTCTGATTATTATTTTTAACAAAGTTTAATTTGTTTTTAACCTAGAGATTAACAAAGATAAATGTTGTAATAAAAATCTTCTTACCTTGTCATTCAAAGACATTTGGGTCTTACCAAAACTTCTACTTTACCTTTAGCAGTTTGAAAATCATAATTCACTAAAATTATTTGTTTGCTAGCTATTGATAACAAAAATTAGGAAAATACTTTTTTTAAAGCAAAATTGGGGTTAATGTAATTATTTACATATTTATAAATAAGTTTAAAGATATATACAAAGCATTTACCATTTTTACAGTTAAACAAAAGAATAATGTGAAGTGGCTTAAACTAACTTCTTTTTTTGTCATTGCTAATATCTTCCTTCCATTGAGAATCATGCTATGAGTATCCTATTTTTGTTCTCTTTCTGAAATGCTATAATATGAATCTGTCAATAAAAAAAAAAAATAATACCAGTAAAAAAGAAACAATTTAACTTTTTTTTTTGGGTTAAATATGTTATTGATCCCTATAAATATACCAACTTTTCGTTTTAGTCGCTCTAAAATTTTCGTTCAACTTTTAGTCCCTATAAAATTTTCAATCACTACTTTTGGTCCCTATTTTTAAGTAAATTTGTATTTTTTAATGAAATGTTGCAGAAATGTATAGAATATTGTAAAAGTTATTCCAAAATTTTTTTTTTTTTAACAAAACATAAATTAAATTTGATTTTTTTACCACCAAACATATAAAAATTCATATTTAATTCATGTTTTAGGAAAAAATTCTAATTTTTTTTGGGAGAGATCTTTATAATATTATAAATGTTTCTGCAAAATTTTATTCAAAAATATGAATTCTACATATGAGTTTACTTTAAAAGAGGGACCAAAAGTGAAGATGAAATTTTTTGAGGACTAACAGTTGAAGGAAAATTTTAGAGGGACTAAAATAAAAAGTTTGTATATTTATAGTGACCAAAAACATATTTAACCTTTTTTTTTTAACAAACTTTAACTTATTATAAGAAACAACGGTACGGTGATACTTCCTTAAGAAAAGAAAAAAAAAACAATGCCAGTGATACATGTACACATCTCATATTCCGTAACACCACCCCATTTTCATCTTCTCAATAATGTCCTTACCTTTTCTATCAGGTATACTAACTTCTTCTTTCTAAATCTCTGTTGTTTATTTCCTTGCCTTCTTACCGCATCATGATAATTCCCCTGAGAGTTCGTGTGGTGAGGAAGTTGATGAGATGTTTGTTGATTGGGATTCCATTCTAGATGTGGGGCCTAACCGTCATACTAATATGAAAGTGCATGTGGGTTTCACTTTTGGGCCGATTGAACTAGAAAACCCTATTGTTGTCACAGATTTTGAGAGACGGAGATATGCATAGGATGATGGGTCCGGGACTCCCTATCGATGCTGCTGATTACAGTTGAGTGCACGAGGATGTTCTGGACGCCCCTTCCTATTATTATGACGCTGAAAGGTTGGACGAGATAAACTGGATGAACGATTTAAAGGGTGAATTGCGTGTTTGATTCTCCGTGTCTGTAATTATGTAATATAGTCAAATAAGGTCAATGGGAGGCACAACATGTTCAAAAAGGTTGGTTCGTCGTGGTTTCATGGAGGGAGATTTATGTTTCTTTATTTCATGAGATAAAGAAAATTAGAAGAAAAAAGAAAGCATGTGAAAAAAAATTTAAACATGAGAGAAGATAAGGGAAAACAATAAGTATCATGTGTTTTGTCCGTGAGAGTACAGGGAATAGTTTAATTTGCTGATAATTTTATGGGTTTTTTAAAGAAGTTAGAGATTTTTGAAAAACTATTTTACCAAAAATTATGGTAAATTAAAAAAATGTCATACTTTGAAATGTCTAATAAGCATGTAGTTCGTCAATTCAACATAACACATCTACAATTTTTCATTGTCACATGCCATCAAAGACTAAAAGTGAAGGAATTTAAAATAATAGAAGTTGGATGAAAAAATTCTCATGAAACATAATGACATTCTAAAACTAAATTTTAATATAAAAAAAATTAAACAAATAATATCTAAAAACTAAAAAAAAAAAACTAGTTCATCATAATGTTCTTACTATCGGGGTATCCTACATTGAGTTTGATCACTACTTTAGACTAAAAGAAATCACATATGATATTGACACCACATATTCAGCCTAAATCTTAAGACATTAGGTATATTGGACATATCACTGTTATGTTGCTCAACATTAACTCTTGCTTTCAATGTCGAACTTTTACTCACATTTAACACATTAACATCTCTTCCACTCGCGCTTCCGCTACAATGTCGAACTGGGTTATTGATGACAGGTCATCTTACGTTATTCTTAATATGTTTTTCAGTCGTTTTTAGTAGGTTTTATCAGCAAAACAGAGGAGTATTAGATTAATTTCCTATGATTTCAAGACATTTGTAATATTTTTATACTCCAATCTGTAATTATTTTCTTCCCGAAAATAGCAATTTTAGGGTGTTCTTGATGTAATTCCCGAAGAAATCATGCAAATCAGGCAAAGCAAGACATACGAAGATTTATGTGGTCCTTGGGAAGTTGAAGAATGAATATTCAAGAGGCCTCATAAGACTTTATAGAGGGAGGAATTATCACTACTACAAAAATGGGCTTATATAGCGCTTTTTGTTGGCTTTAGATAGTGCTTTTGAAGCGCTATTGTAAATGGCGCTGGTAAAGGTAATATAGCGCTTTTTTTCTGTATAAAGCGCTATCTAAAGCAGGGTTTATATAGCGCTTTATATCAAAAAGCGCTAGCAAAGGTTCTCCTTAGATAGCGCTTTCAGAAATAAACGCCATCTAAGACAGGTTTAA
>Ga0315915_1005979_pt1 | contig 15030 bp, 10 predicted proteins | sample MpolbnodulesMG_FD_207738 | JGI IMG/M metagenome (GOLD analysis project Ga0315915, IMG submission 207738) | Medicago polymorpha root nodule microbial communities from Los Angeles, California, United States - branched nodules | ecosystem: Host-associated > Plants > Roots > Nodule | place: USA... | reverse complement strand
AGCACTAGAATGTTCCACAAGAAACCACGAGCTTTTAGGTCAGAAGTAAACTAATAGGTAGCTTGTCCATGAAGCAGAAGCAGCAAAAGAGTATCCTGAAGGCAGGCACGACCGTGCTGCTAGTGGCACGGGCCGTGCCAAGTTCCTGACTTGGGGGTGACATATTTTTGTCCCATATTTTCGTATTTTCATCCCGAATCAGCTCCTAATCCTCTTTCTTTTGCTCCAAGACTCAATCTATCAATTATTTGTTCCTGAAATATAATAACTTGCAGTTGAAGTAAAATAGTTCTAAAAAGGAAATAATATTAAATAAAACGAAATCAAATCTAATTAAAACGGACTCAAATAATATATTAAAAACACTAATTATTGACTCATTAAGTAGGTAGAAAGTGTTGTGAAAAGTGAGCCATACCCTGATGGTGAAGAAAGTTCAGCCTTATATAGGCACGCAATGGGCATAACTGTCTCTGGGTTATGCAGTGTGTGATTGGGGACGGTTAGAGGGCACATGTAGCGTGATCCTCACGTGGGGCGTGCTTCTGTGTGGCACAGTGCCCTTAAGCTGGTGTGTTCCCTAAGGCGCGGAACCTTAAGGCGGTGTAAGTTATGCCATGTGTTAACGTATGATTGGTCTACTGACCAGTCCAGAACAGTTGCTCCCCAAGCCCTTAATGCCTTTATGGCGCAATGACTTTAGCTTTGAAAGGAGGCGTTCGAAAGGGGCTCCTTCGATAGTTGGCCCAATGGCATTCGATGTGCTTGATGGGAAGTTTTTACTCTGTCTCCAAGGATGTGGCGCTCGGCGAGAGTTAGTGGGAGAAGTTGGCATTTAATGCCTTGAACTGAAATGTTTTTCTAATGGGATAGTCGTTCAACTTTCCCTCCACGTGTTGACCCCGTGAGTTCCACGCGTCCCAACAAAGGTGTCTAACGTGCATGTTGCTTTGACTGCGTTTCGTTTTTCAAAGCAATTTTCAGCCGTTCAGACCGCGGTCCTTCGTTTACCCCTCATCTGTTTTGTCGATTCGGATAATCCTAGAGGCTATTTAAAGGGAGGTTTTTCCTTGCTTTTCCTTGTACTCATTGTTTTTCCCTCGATGTGTTTCTGGAAAACGTTTCTTCTTTCTTTTTAAGTTTTCTTTTCATTCATCGCTTTAGTTGAATGAGAGATGGTTATTCCCTTTGTGGGTTATGGGTATTGGTTTGGTCCATTTGTTATGGTGACATGTAGCGGGAAGGAGAAGACTAAACTAGTCGGAAGGTTTGCCAAATCTACGCTAGGACGGATGGTTTCGGGCGTGGTTGTTATTCTGATCCGAGAAATTTTGGCTAAGATCATGGGCATTGTGGCTGAGATGAAGGACTCGCCTTGTTTTTTCCTGTTACCCAAGGTCGTTCGTCTTGCCGGCTCTGGGCTATTTCCTGGTGTATCGGCGCCATCCAGCAGATTCTTTCCTTCTATTGAAGGGCTTGAATCTTCCCCTAGGTGAAGGAGGTTTCTCTGGCTTGCGCTTAAAGGTCACGATTATGCTTGTCCATGGCCATACATTGTTCTCGCCTCGGGCGGTTAGGTTTGATTAGTAGAATATGTGTCTTTTTTGCCTTTTGTAATCGTCCTGAGGTTGAAAAGAAGCTTACGAGCCTTTGCGCTTGTAATTTTTATGTAATCTTTGCTATGGCGGCATGTAACATCTCATTTTTCGTTAGGATTATTTTTATTTATAAGTATACATGTTTAATTGCTTGTTTGTGTGTTTGACTTGGGATTAGTGGATTTTTATGCGAGAAAGGTATTTTAGTCATTTTTAGGACTAAGGGTATTTTGGTCATTTGAGGAGCGAGTGTAAATTAGTGATTTTAGAATGAAGAATATTTTAGTGTTTTAGTGTGAATATTTATTTTTACTAAGATTGGTAGTAACTTGAGGTAATTATTTTGAGATGGTAAATAATGAGATGTTTAAAACGTTAAGTGGGCAGTAACTTTTAATTAAGTGGTAAGAGACACTAGGCTCATTATGAATTGAAATAACCTAACCCATTGATTGGAGTATCTAAGGATAACTTATGAGGAGAATTATGGTTAACTATTCATTTCACACATTCACACAAAAAGGGTGGCCAAGAGCAAAATAGAAAGAATTGAGAGATAAGTGAAGATAGAAGAAAGAGGAAGAGAACTCAATTGAAGAAAAGAGAAGAGGAAAGCTAGGATTCAAGAGGCGAGTGAAGATTTTGATGAATTAACTTAAAGAGGAATCAAGGTAAGGGGGATAAGTTTGTTCTTCCTAATAATCTATAATCATGTTTTTAATCATATTTATTTTGATTGGTTTGTGAAAATTGATGATTATATGTGTAATTTTCGTGCTTGGAATTAAGTGGTGAATTTGAGTATATGAACGTTGCTGAAAACTTGTTGTTGATGCATAAATTTCATTGTTGATATATGTTAAGTTGTTTACCTTGATAATTTAACCTAAATTGGTGAAAATGATGATGTTGTTGTTGATTAATGTTGAATTCATGATTTATGTGCTATAAATGTATGACAATGAGTTTAAGTTATTGAAATAAAAAATGACGACTACTTTTCATACCTTGAGGGTGAAGTAAAGTCGCCCTTATATAGGCGCTCGTGATGATAACTTTCTCCGGGTTTTGCGACGTGGTGCACTAAAATTGATGTATTCCCTCATGCGCGGAGCTTTAAGACGGTGCAAGTTTAAGCCACGTGTTAACGTGGGATTGATCTTCTGATCGGTCTAGAACAGCTTCTGACTCTAAATTGTATTCACATACACTTTAAAAAAACTTTGAAAAAGTCAATACAATTCAACCATCTTCTTATGTTTTTCTCCTCTTCAAAATATGCATAAAGTTAACAAGTTATTCTGGGAAAAGCCTACAGCCCTCGCTTTATCAGTGATTCAGCATTTGGCCTTAGCAATTTATATAAAATTTTTGGAAGACAATGCATAAAATTAAAATGTGTCCATATTAAAAATCCTTTTAAAAAAATGTTAGCATTAATTATTTTTTTTGTTGACAATAAAATAAAAAATTAATTGGATATTACATCAATGGCATTTTATTTAATAATTAATACCATCGATTCACATTTATAGCATTCTTTTTCTCCAAGCTTTGCAGTGCATTTTGGCACATTTGACGGCTACATTGTGAGTAAGTTAATGATTTTATACCAAAAAATCAGCGTTGATAGAGTAAATTACGCCTTTTACTGTGTTTCTTTGCACTTATATATAGATTTTGATTTTACCCTAGAACAGCATTCTAGTCATCTTCATCGGAAAAGTCTGAATTATATATCAAACCACAAGGCTCCATGGCTAAAATTGTATGTCTTAGAGATGCCATAACTTTCATCCTTGCCATGGCTATTGTGATCCAACTTGTCTCTGTGAGTTTTCTCTTCTTTTGCTTCATACCCGTTAACCTTGTAAAGCCTTGGTTTTCTTGTAGGGTTTATTTTATTTTAGAATTAAACGTGTTGTCGGTTGAATCATTTTACAATAACATGTCAAAGATTATTTTCAGAAAGGAAAAAAAAATAAATTCTATTTTCGCTTTCGTGCGAAAACATATTTTATGTTGTCAGATCGAATTACGTGGGAGGAATAAGCCCTCTTTTTTTTTTTTTATGAAAAAAACAGTGGTGTAAAATAGACCGTGGCAATTGCAGTTTTTTTTTTTTAAAGAGGACTGTGACAATCTTAATTATGTACAAAATAATTGGATCTCTAACAATAATTAAAAAGACTCAATTTAATCTTAAAAATAATTTTTCTTTAATCAATCACTTGGTTTTGTTATTTTACTTTCATCGTCAATGATGAGATTCTATCTTTTAAATTATTGTCAAGACCTAAGTGTTCCTTTAAAACAATAGCATTGTACAACCAAAACTAAATATACACATAATTATTGAGTTGATTGATGTTTTATCATTAATTTTAAACTGATTGTGATCATTTTTGTTGATCTGATCAAGCTCTCATCCATTGGATATATCATACATCTAAGAGTACATGGTTATTCCTTTTCTTTTGAATATCAAAATCAAAATAAGAGAACTACAAAGAGTAATTAACTCACGATTCAGAAAGGATGGAGGGGTGTTGTTGTTACTTTATTCCATTTATATATTTATGGTTCATATTGTCATTTTGCTCCAATTAATTTGAAGTGTGTTTAATTATTTTACTAATACATTGTTGAAATGAAATTCCATAGGCTGGTTATGAGGGATCACTTCTTCAAGAAGGTAATAGATCCAAACTTACTTCTTTAAATCTCCAGCTCTTTTACAGCTTGTAATTAAAGGAAAACTAGAAAAATAAAAATTAATAACATCCTTTTAATTACACATTTTGCAGAATGTGGTGCTGCATGTGATTATCGATGTTCAGAGACTCATCATAGAAAGCCATGCTTGTTCTTTTGCAACAAATGCTGCCAAACATGTTTGTGTGTCCCATCTGGAACTTATGGTAACAAGGAAGAGTGTCCATGCTATAACAACTGGAAAACTCAAGAAGGAAATCCAAAATGCCCCTAGTTGATGATGTTACTTTAATATTAGCTTACTCTTTTTGATAATATAATTAATTCAATTGCATTGTGACAATTAGGGTACTCATCACAAGTTATCTATGCGACTTTTGATATAACAATATAATGAATAACTTAAGTCTACTTGGAATGGAGTAGTTCTTGCAATATCCACCATTTTCCTTTGAAAAAAAAGTTATTCATTTTCACAACACATGATCGTTATGTATAGGCTATTTAGTATTTGTTTGGTTGTGCATTTTGATTCTAATCCGTGTCAACAACCGATAAACGTGAGTTGAGTTAATTATATTTTAGTTATCCCTCTCCAACAAGCTGGCCTTAGTTTTTTCTTACAGATTCTTCATTGAGGGAGTGGTTTTGGGTCGATTCTTGACCTGAAATCACCCATCTTCATCTTTTTCTCTCTATTTGAATCTAAATAAGTGATTTTCACATAGATCTAGGTTTTTTTTCTGTGATTTCATCATCTAAGTGTGGTGATTTGTTGTTCGTCGTCTTGTGCGGCGTTGTTTGATTTCCCGTCTTCGTGTGATGTTCATTTGATTCATATTGAAAGATCGATTATTCAATCAAAGATTTGGGCGTCAACATTGCAGATCCGGAGGCCATGGATATTCCGGTCACTTTAATTTTATCATATATTTTTGTAGGCATTATGTCGTTATATGCTATTAACTTGGATGCTGTGAGTTTGTTCACAGATTCATCCTTTACGTTTTTAGCGGTGTTGAATGATGTAATCTCTTGATTTGAATGAATGAATATCATTTTGTTTTTGTCAAAAAAACCGATAAACGTGAGTTGAATGAATTTTTCTCTCTCCGATCTTTTTTATAAGAGACAATTGGTCAACCAAAGTTGATGTATTTAATTCAAAATATAAACTAAATACATCAACTTTTATTGACACATATATTTCATATAAAAAGGACTGGAGGGAGTATTATATTTGGCTTTATGAACAACATATTTGCCTCTCCTCTAGAAAACTCAACATGCGAGTTTACTACAAGAATAACTTCTAGAAAAATCAATTAGGAACTAACATTTAGCAAGAATAGCTTATACTTCCATGTTGTTTCATTTTGTCAAAATAAAATTGTTGTTTACAATTTAAAAAAATTATTTCTTAAACCAGTTGATAATATTGTTAAAAGAGATCTAAATCAAACAAAAAAAATAAAAATATGTATTTAAAACTAGAGTCAATCTTCACCTCTCAAATAAAGATTAAAAAAAATACATATTTAAACTACATTAATGATTTAATTAATTTTTATCTTAAAATTGTGAATCAACAAAATATCATTTTGTTTTCTTTCATGTGATTCCAAGTTGAACCACATTGTACACGTGTCCCATTTTACACTACCAACTTCCACATTCACACAAAGAACAGAACAGAACAGATTAGGCGCGCACCAAACAAACTCCAATGGCGTATCCTCTCTCTTCCTCCTTTAACATTCCAATCACTCGCCACCCTTTCTTCCACCACACAAAGTCACCTTCTCGAATCTTCTGCTTCACAAAGAACCAATTAGGCCAATGTGATGATGACACGTCACTTGGTATAACTCAGAGGATAATGAAGACTGTGATTCCAATCTTAATTGCTTCCACAATTCAGTTCAGTTCCATGGTTCCTTACGTGTCTTCTCCCGTTGCGAATGCGATTCTGTATTCGCCGGACACAAAGGTTCCTAGAACTGGTGAAGTTGCTCTTAGGAGAGCTATCCCTGCTAGCCCTAACATGAAGGCTATACAGGTTTCAACTTTTTCTATAATGCATATCTTTATTTCAATAAACTTGTCTGTTCTCTTTGAATTTTTACTGTGTTCGGTCGGTCCAGTACCGTTGGAACATTGGTGTGAAGTTGGAAGGAAATTGGAAGATTCATAACACAAGTCATGAGACTTATGACTTTATTTAGACCTCTTGGTAGTAGATGGTGGGATCTGATCCCCCGGATTAGTCGGTCTTGGACCGGCTACGGAGTTCCCAAAAACAAATGTAGTAACCTATTTAGTTGCTCCCTCTAATCTAAAAATTTTCAAGATCAAAGAAATGCATTGAAATGGTTAATTGTAAATTGATGGTACAAATTTGAATTTATTCTAAAAATAGCCTTTGGTGTCTATTCATATCTTTCTTGGATTAGAAATGAGTGAGAATTCTTGTCACAATAAATAAGGGTATACGAGAAATTGGATATTATTAATAATGTTGAAAATGATCCAATGGATTAGTTTGTTATATATATATAAGAACCAAAATTTGCTATATTTTGATTCGCATAAAGAGGACTGATGGGAGTAGCTAGTTTCTAACTGGTCTATACATACATAACTAACTATTTTTTTTATAGAAACTAATAAGTTGTGTTACAATGATACTAATTCAGGAGACTCTTGAAGATATTTCATATCTGTTGAGGATTCCACAGAGGAAACCTTATGGAACAATGGAGGGGAATGTAAAGAAAGTTTTGAAGGTATTCTTTATTTTTTCTTCTCCTGTATTTATCATAGTTTAATATCTCAAATCCCATGGTTATGTATTTTAGATGTATTATAAGAAATAATGGAGAGAAATATTGAAGATGTAAACCATAGGATTCATGTGCATTATATGTAAAAATATAACCCTCAAGTTTACGGGTAAATTTTACGGAACTGTTGTAAGACCTACTATATGATAAAGTGGTAAAAAGAAAGTAAGATCCATGTTACATAGATCCAAACTTTATGATGGGTCATGGAATCCACTAGACAAAATAAGAATGAGAATGAAAGTATTAGAAAGAAAGTTGGGATAACACTTATTGTATAGTAGGTGAAAAATCACTGATTATTAGGTGTTATTTCCTTTCTAAGATTTTACAGACTCTCGGTTCAATTGAATTAATGAAAAACAGTTTCAATTATTTAAATTTTGTACATGTGCAAACTTGTGATTTTTTGAGCTTCCATGACTTCTTTTAAGCCTTGGTGTGTCTTTTCGTTGATAGAAAGATATATGGTTGCAACTAAAGTACTTTAAAATTTCACAATTTACATGTAAAACTTAAGTCTTGGTGCGTCATATTCATACAAGGACTACAAATTTTGATCAGTTTCTTGCTTATTCTAGATAGCGGTAGATGAAAAGGATTCTATATTGGCAAGTATACCAGCGGAACTGAAGGAAAAGGCCTCTTTGGTGCATTCAACTTTAATAGATGGGAAGGTATTTTAGAAAAAATGCACCCGCATTATTTGATTAATTGTATATCAAGTGCTGACACCTTCTTTCTAACAGAAAAAATATTCACATTTCAACATAATTGGATATGTTTATGATGATTTCAGTCAATTTAACTCGGGGCTATACATGCGCTGATAGTTCTCGTAGTACAATATAGCAATATTTTTCTGTTGTTTACTTTTCCTCTATATAGCCGATATACCTTGTGCTTGTATCACACAGCTTGCTGATTCTAAAAAAAGGATTCAGATGAAGAAACTTGAGTGTGAAACTTAGTTATTTTCACTTTATTTCAGATCATTGTGTTCCTTTTTTCGTTGTAGGATGAAATCTTTGACAATATTATATAATTCTCACATGGTAGTTATGGTCCATTATAGCCAGAATGATATCAGCATTTTGCAGGGGGGTTTGCAAGTTCTCCTTCAATCCATAAAAGAACAGGATGCAGATAAAGTATCTGTGAACCTTCAATCTACACTGGATATTGTGGCAGAACTAGAGACATTACAGGTGATTTTGAAACCAAATAATATGATGCTATCTTGAAATCAAGAGTCAATTTCGTTTTCCAATTAAAATGACTGAATCAATGTAACACTTATATTATGAACATGTACTTAACCTGATCTTGATATTGTGGCAACAGGCACCTGGTCTATCTTTTCTGTTGCCGGGGCAATACATGCAATATCCACGGTCAGTGACTCCTTCAAAATGTCATGTCAGTTTACTACATTGATGTAGTTTAAACATCCCTCTAATGTATATTTTGACGTATTTCACATGCATCCATCATTTGACATGAGACTATTATAAAAATCGTTGTATCTTTAATTATTCTTGGTGCAATTCCTTGGACAAATTAAATAGTCAGAAGAAGGGAGGAAAATCAACATCTTCATAATGTTTTTGTAGGCTTTCAGGGAGAGGAACTGTTGAGTTTGTCATTGAGAAAGGAGACGGTTCAACATTTTCTCCAGTTGGTGGAGAAGAGAGAAAAACTGCCACCATTCAGGTAAAATTCAATCCATAACTTGTCTTTATGATTATCCATTGGTTATTGATTTGATCGACCTAGTCTTAAACAATCCATAAACATTAAGAAAAGGTCCACTTTAAGGAACACTCAAAATAAGTGTCTTTAAGGTTTTTCCAGATAGATTAAGAAAAACAGTAAGTGTAACAAATTTACAAAACTGTCCTCATTAACTATTAACAATTGTCATAAATGCATTGACGGTTGTAATGACTTGAAAATGACGAACACAATATTTATTTGGAGATAAACTTGGAATAAACTAATTAACGTTACATTGAAATAGTAAAACGCATTTTGAACAAAATTTCTTTGCTAAAACTTATTTTGGAATGGATGGAGCATAGCATAAGTACATAACTTCAAATATGTAGTTGGCTGAATGGTGCATTGATAATTTACTGTTGGTAGACGGTATATTGAAACTAACTGACAGTTAATTTCTTGTCAGGTTGTTTTAGATGGATATTCGGCTCCTTTAACTTCAGGGAATTTCGCAAAACTGGTAAGGTAGTGCAACAGTACTTCAGCCTTGTGAATTCAGTTTTTCTGTTATTTGCCAATATCCAGTGTATATCGCTCTTCATTTTCATCGTTTATCATGGTTTATCCATATTCTATCAGATTTCCCAGTTCTCTGAGTGAACTAAATCAGTGATGTTCATTTTTTTACTTGAATGGTTTATTATCTATTTCTAATGTCTGAATCCATTACTGACTTCCTATTAATCATGAACTTTTCATGCTTCATCGCAAACATTTCAGTCAACTAGGCTTATTTTTTTCAATTAAAAATTACATGTTTTGCTTTTGGGATGATAGTTTGAATAGAGAATAAAGAATGGCTTCCACATTCTTAAACTTATGTTCAGGATCTAGTGTATGCAGCGTGATAAAATTTCTGTTTAAGGAGAATATAGTAACTGGAATACCTAGATTTTCTACTTGAAATTTATGTAAAGTTGATTTTAAAGATTAATGAGGAAGAGTCAACTTTTAAACGAAACCTTGGAAACAACTATGGCAATATACAACTTTGAGGAATGGTTTAATGTGAAACTAATATAACGGATGAGAGCAATAAGGAAGTATGGTTTTCAGCTGTGGAAGATTGGAAATTATGTGTTGCAAATTGGAATATTGTTTCTTTCTCAGAATATCTATTTTCGAATGTGCATATAAAGCTGTATAATGTGGTATTTTTCATGTTTCTAGATTTTGTTTTAAGCATCTAGATAGTTTGATTTTACCATCATCTACTGAAACAACGCTGTTAAATTTGGGTTACGCTGAACCCTACAAAATCGGTTTGTAAGGCGAGAGATGCTTTCCACTTATAAATACATTTTTAAGGCATATCTATCTAATGTGGTCTCTCAACACACTCAGTCACATATCCTTTAGGTGATGGATGGAGTATACAATGGCATAAAACTAAACTGTTCCAATCAAGCTATTCTCTCGGAAACCGGACTAGATAAGACCAGTGGTTACAGTGTTCCCTTGGAAATAATGCCCGCTGGACAATTTGAGCCCCTTTATAAAACAACATTAAGTGTACAGGTATGTTTTCGTTTCAGTTTATCACATTTTTCGCAGCACACTTGACAGAGTAATAATCATGTTCTCATTTATTTTCTTATCCGTCTTTTGGAAGGATGGAGAACTGCCAGTTCTGCCTCTATCTGTTTATGGAGCAGTTGCTATGGCTCATAACGAAGCTTCTGAGGAGTATTCATCACCTTATCAATTTTTCTTCTATCTCTATGATAAAAGAAATGTAAGGGCAAGCCACCTATTTCCCCGCTAAATGCCTTATATTTGTTTTCTTAGAATTTTGTTATGCAAAATAAGAGTGAAAGGTGGACGCAGAATTTGAATGAGTGATGTTTCATGTTTTTAAAAACTAGAATGGGTCCTTTGTTTTTTCTTTTCAATTGTTGAAGCCTAATTAGTAATCTTTTTTATTCTTTTCCTCTGTTGTAGGCGGGCTTGGGAGGGATATCATTTGAGGAAGGGCAATTTTCAGTTTTTGGGTAAGTCATGTAGTATATAATCTTCTGAATCATTTTGGAGTTTAACTTTTTTCTCTTTTCTCTTTTATGTTTATGTTTTTATTTTGGGGTGCTATGTGTAGATATACCACCATTGGAAGAGATATTCTCCCCGAGATAAAAACCGGTGATATCGTTCGTTCCGCAAAGCTTATTGAAGGCCAAGACCGCCTTGTGTTGCCGAAGGAAAGCTGAGTAAGTCTTTCTGTCTTACAGTGCTCCCTGAGCAGGTAAAAAGGTTTCATTCTTTGTAAAATGTAATATTTTTTTGCAAAGTGTATGCTGTTTGGCATCAGCCTGGTTTTTCAGATGCAGGTTGTGTTGTAAATTATAATTCTTATAATATTATGAGTTAAGATTCAAATCACACTTTTTCACTATGGAAAATTAATTTCGTTATAATTATCTGTCAGAAAACACTTGTGCATTTCCTTCCAAATTACACTGTTTCACCGTGGAAAATTAAATTCATGTTAGAATTATGATTATTTCTAGTGCTTTATCATACTGATTTATGCATGTACTGCACGATTCCTGTTAGTCAATAAGCCAATGATTCATGTCAATTTTAGTTAAATTTTTTTGCCAGAAACACCAGATATATTGGTTTTTCATTTTAGTGATTTGTCTTTAAAAAAGGATTTGTAGCACATGATATTTTTAAACGATTTTATAGACCTTTTCATCATTTCACATTTATTGTATTATGACGTTTTGTTTAACAATTTTTTTGTTGGTTAACACTCTGGTTGAACATAGAGAAAAAAGTACAAATATAAAATAGAGAAAAAAAACTAAAGGTGGAAGAACTGAATTCCCAATGCATTAGTTGAACATAGCTCAAGAGAGGAGATTGATAAGTTGTGATGATCTTGAACTCATGAGAAAGTGATACACCTTATTTAGCAAGTCAATTTGCATAAGGGTTTCCTTCACGCAAAGTATGAATGAATAAACATAACATTCCAATCCCTCGACACAAATGAATGAATGATATCTATAAGAGGAGCATAAGGATGAGTAGGTGATACTCCGTCCTTGATAAAACTCAAAGTTGTTTGAGAATTTGACTCGCCAATGATGTCTCAGGATCCATCCTAAGTAAGTTCCAACCTATACGAAATAGTACCAAGTTCATCATTAATATTAGTACCATGACCAAAACTTTCCACAAAACCGTGATTCAACCACCAACTGAATTCGTGATAAGACCCCCAAAGCTTGGCGTTCAAGGGTTTACCTATTGAACTACCATTAACATTAACTTTAATCAGATTATCCGGAGGGAATGCCAATAAACCAACCTAGGAGCGGGGATAAGAAAAGGACCATAAAAAACCATCTTGGTGGAATTAAAGAGAGAGTAGATTTGGCCAAGAGTATACCAGAGAAGGTGACTAATGTTGAAAATAAGCTCCATCATTTCTAGACTTCAAAATAAACCAACATCCGATGAGAAATAGAGTGATATGTTGGGCGGTTGTATACATCTTGAACCATAAACAAAGATTATCTCCATAAGGATCATTATGAAAATCAAGTCGTATGAGAAATATGAAATATTGATGAGGTGAATGATAGATTTGTAGGATGAACACATGTTATAAAAGAAGACGTCGGCATGCTATATCACTACATGATAATAGAATTCAAGATACTCTGAAAGAAGCCTTACTCCCCCCAACTATAATTATTCGAAGTTGTAAAATTCAACATATAAAGGTTTATTATATACATACATGCCATAGACCAATTTCCAGCATGCATATATTCATACCATTAACATTAGCAAGAATAACTAACTATTTTAGTTTAGGAATAATTTCTGAAAATGAGTTCAATTCCATCATCATGAACTGATTACTTATCAGTGTCAATAGCATTATCACTTAAATAGGAGAACATCAATGAATTTGTACAGTACTGCTTTTCAGAAATAAAGTCACTTACGTTTGATTTTGTTTAAGCAACACCTCCTTAATCACTTTGTCCAAGTTCATGTATGAACCACCTCCTAGTCTCGTGTCCAACTCTGCCTTCTTCTTCAACTCATTTGTCTTTTGCCTCATCTTCCTTCCTTTCTCTCCCACCATCAATTCATTGACCAGCATCTCCACCTCCTCTCTCTTGACATTGGTGTCAATTTCAATCCCAATCTCCCATTCGTTGCAAATGTATCTGCAGTTTGTCGGCTGATCAGCAAAAAATGGCCAACACAACATTGGCACTCCAGCACATATGCTCTCAATGGTTGAGTTCCATCCACAATGAGTTAGGAATCCACCAATTGAAGGATGGTTCAACACTTTCTCTTGTGGACACCAACTCGCGATTAGGCCTCTATCTGAAATTTCATTCACAAACTCAGATGAAAAAATCACCGAGCCACCAATGACAAGATCAGGCCTAATGATCCACAAAAAGGGTTTCTTGCTGTTGGCCAAACCCCATGCGAACTCTAACAATTTTTCTACAGACATGACTGTGGTGCTGCCAAAATTTACATAAACAATAGATCCCGGTTCTTTCGATTCAAGCCATGCAAGACATTCAATGTCTTCTTTCCAAAGACTTGAATCTAAAGACGCTAAGTGATTCTGTGGACTTTGATTTAAAAAAGAAACAAAAGGGCCAATGGTGTATAGAGAAGGGAACATAGAATAGAGAACATTCATAACATCACTCTCAAGCTCATTGAAAGTATTGAAAACAATAGCAGAGGCTCTGTGAAATCTATCTACTACTTCAATGAGAAATTCTATCAACGAATCATTAGGATTTGTTGTCCTTATGCAAGTAAGAAAGTCCTTCAGTCTGAGATTTTGCAAACCTGGAATCCAATCAACTTTAGTGTCCATATATCCATTTGTTAGATAACTCTCATCTGCATATCATAACTCCAAATGTCAGTAGCTTGACGCTATATATAACAAGGTTTTAAATCATGGTCATAATATCAATTGCAATTGTGTCCCGATTTTGATATTATACATAAAATCGAAACCAAATATGGCGATACAAACTCAAGAAAGAAGAGATCCAAACCAAATATGGCTGATACAAACTCAAGAAAGAAGAGATCAAAACCAAATATGGCTGATACAAACTCAAGAAAGAAGAGGAGTATAGATTGTTACCTTTGAGTGGTATGACACCTTTCTCAATCAATACACGTAAATGTAAAGCAGACAAGAAAGAACAAGCACTAGATGGGATAAGGAGAACAATAGGGAGTGCAAGTTCTTCAGCAACTTGTATGGTAACTGACATGAAACTATCAGAAACTAAGCAAGTAACAGGAGGTATAAGACCAGATTTGGAAGAGTCATGAAGTTTAGCAAGAAGTTCGCGAAAATGATCGATGAAGTTCGTTCTGATTAATTCACGAAGAGATTGGAAGTCTTGACTAACATCATCACCATGTGAAGTTGAACCATCTGGAACGGTCTCAAAGACAAAGTCAGTGAAACCATCAAAGGGTATTGGACCCATTGACTTGAGCAAGCGTTTGTGATTGTATTCAGTATTGACAAATGTTATGTAAAAGCCTCTAAGGTGAAGTAGTTTTGCTAGTTTTAACATTGGATTGATATGACCTTGAAGTGGATATGGAGTTAACACTGCATGTGGTTTTTTCTCAGCAAAATTACTCATCTCTGGTTTTTTTTCTTTCTTTTCTTATGAAATGTTAAAGTGGAGTATAGATCTTTCTTTAGTAAAAAGAAAAGGCCAGTATCAGACTATGGAATATATGTAAGAAAATGGTATAAGGAAAAGAACTAGGGTGACAATATGATCCATGAGATCCATATCCCATCCACTACAAAATCCATTCAATCCATCCATGAAACAAAAAAATTTGTTAATGGATTGGTTTGGATCAATCCATTAAAAACTATGGATGGATTTGATCCATCCACCTTATTTTAGAATAAAAAAGTCCAATGGATAACTTCAAAAAATATTAATTTTTTTATTTAAATAATTATATTTTTTGATTATCACCTTTTTTTTTTTAACTAAACTATTTTTTTTAATTAAATCATCTCTCTCCCACTTTTTTTAATTTCATAAAATAAAATACCA
>Ga0315915_1005978_pt1 | contig 15030 bp, 4 predicted proteins | sample MpolbnodulesMG_FD_207738 | JGI IMG/M metagenome (GOLD analysis project Ga0315915, IMG submission 207738) | Medicago polymorpha root nodule microbial communities from Los Angeles, California, United States - branched nodules | ecosystem: Host-associated > Plants > Roots > Nodule | place: USA... | reverse complement strand
ATGATTAACTCGTGTTCGACTGGCACTGCGTCGTAAAACATTCCTCACCGTAGTGAGCTTCATGAACATTTCCCTCTGGCGCACCTTCAGCTGATATAATTCCGATACTGACGAGCGGGATATTACAGTCACCCACTATTTATATCTATGCACCATGACCAATATGACCCATAAACAAATAATATATAATTTATTGAATAGATTTACAATTTTAAAATAGACTAAAGCTTCCCTTAAAAAAAAAGATCGGAGCAAGTGGTTCAACGAGTGACCCACTAGATCGAGCAATGATACACCGACTCAATGCTCTTACCCAACTGATGATTAGTCTGTAATTTAAAACATTTTCTGCATCACATCATTTGAAATTATTGAATCACTGATTTTCGGGTCATTGTGTGCTCCTTGTTGCTATTAGAACTCAAATGAGGAAGCTCTACCAAATGAGGAAGCTCAATAATATAGGAAGCTCTACCAAATGTGTATCTCTACGGAAGTATGGCACGAGAATGGCCTAACATATTATAGAATAAACAATTAATTTGGTCTCTAAACTATCACTCTCACCAATTTAGTCTTTCAACTATTATAATCAACTAAAAGCTACTTAAATTGTTTTCTCATCAAAGTACTTAGTCCTCAATTAATAAAATTTGTTGTTTTCATCGATAATTTCGGGGCTAAAAATTGAACCAAACCAAACCGTTACCCCCTTGTCAGCATAAACTTCATTAATATATTGTAAAATGAACCTGCAATATTGTTTGGATACTTTAATTCCAAGAAATATATGGTTGCATTCCAACATTACATAAAGCCCTTCTACAAGTTGAGATGCAATTCCATAATCCATTTGATAAAATTAGAATAATAGAACCTCCTTGGTATGATTTGGTAGTGTTGGCTTGGGATCTTAAAGTGCGCTCTTCTCCAGTTCTCAGATTCGATTTTTTCTGGAGTCAACTTTATTGGGTTAATTTGACTTCTTAAATTTTTTTGAATAATAGAATAATTAGTTGAAGCTGCACTATGGAAAACAAATTACTAATTCATAGATTTGGTTTATGAATAATGAAATACTCCATCCGGTCACTATTATAAACAAAATAGCATCTTTTAGCTTCATTGAATAATTGATGTTTTTTTCCGATCTAATAGATTAGATACATCAGTTATTCAATGAAGCAAAATACCACTTTATTGCTTATACCACTTTTTTTGACATATATACCAAGAAGACTACAAAGTTTGAGTTTCGTAAATAAATAAATAAATGAATAAATAGGTCGTATATGTTAAAGAGTTCGACATTTGATGAGAAGGTCTGAACAAGTGGTTATAAGTTGGAGAAGTTTTCACCTCACAAGCTGATTTTGTGGGATTGTGTTAGACTTAGTCACAAAGTCAATGAGTCAATAAGTCGATAATTTTTCACAGTCTACTATGGAAAATTACACCTTTGGCAATATTTTAGTTAAAGTCAATAAGTCATTTCTGTTATGTAACAGTTATCTTAGGGCAGACATTTTTCCTTCATTCAAATCCATACTCATCAGAGACAATGGCAGAGGCTGCAAGCCCTAAGGAAAGCATAAGGTCACACATAGTTCTGGATTAAGATACCTTCAAGAGCCTATTCTATCTAACGGAGCCAATGTTCAAAGTTATGTAAATGTAAGTAAAGAAATACCGTAACTCAATTTTTCCAACACTCATTCTCTTTGTATGAGTAGAAGATAAAATTTAAAGTTATATAATTTGCTTTGGTTTGGAGTGAAATGACAGAAACTTAGCCTCCATTGCACCAACACTCATTCTCTTTGGAAAAAATAATAGTGGCAACACCAATATCAAGCAAAATAAAACAAATCTGACAATAGGAGGATAATTTCTAACATAATAAAATTCTCATCTTCAATGCAATAGAGAAAATAAATGATTACGATGCCACAATGGCGATCCACCCTAGAGTGCATTCACACTAAAGACCACCATCTTTATTAATTTACTAGAAGACTAATTGATTTCCAAACTATCAAATCAAACTAAATGTTTACATATAATTAATATAAACTAATGAAAAACAATCATCAAATAATTCTAGTAACTACTTATTTAAATGAAAGTTTACATTGTTCAGAAGTCCTTGGATAAGAGGATAACTCTTCTATAATTTGACTCTTTTCCGAAAGCATTCCATTTGAGGAGGTAGTACTAAATCCGATTGTCATTCCTTTGATATATTTTAAGAGTGGATATTGTGTTTTTAGAGGAATATTCTTTTTTGGTTACTATGTTTAGAGGAATATGGATATTTTGTTTCTTCTTTACTAAAAAAAGCAGATACTGTTTTTTGATGAAAAAAAGAGTAGAGATTGTTAATGAAGGTCGATAAACATAAACGATTAGGTTGGAACTTTTTCACCTTAACACCGTAAAACTGATCTTTAAGATTTTCTGTACCTCCTATCAAGAAAAAAAAATCTGCACTTTAATTTGGACTATATATTGTAGAAGATTTGATTTTCTTTAATTTTTTATAATGGATTTTCTTTAATTCACACTATATCAAACAAATTAAACCGCTTTAAATTACAATTTACAATTAGTCATTCAAAACCAAACCATTGTATAATTTTATCTTATAATTGATGAGTTTTTACTTCAAAATTGATCTAAAACATACCCTAGAAACCCCACCATTGAACCACTTGATGTAATTTGACTACGACACAATTATTTTTTTTGGTGGTGGCTGGGGTTTGAACGTCGGGCCTTGCATATATTATGCATTAAAAGTGCCATGTGACTATCTCTGCCCCTTGATGTCTATTTTTGTAAGATTACAGCAATAAAATAATTAATGTCATTAGATTATATGAAACAAAGTTCAATGGCACTTTCATAACTTGTTTTGTCCATTGACTTCTCAAAAGTATATTGTCCGGGGTTGTATCCAATAAGATTGATAAACAAAATGAAAGCTGGAGGAAGAAAAACATGTATGTGTTGCTAATATGTAGGCTAGTTCTTTACGACATTTCATAGGGTTGTTTTTCATTATTAAATTCAGTTGTATCTGATGTTAGGAATGTGAATATATATATATCATATCATTATACTTTTTTACCTTACAAGTGATCAGTTGTCAAATTGCGATATTGTTTCTTTGAGCATTTGGTTGTTACATTGACTAAGCTGGCATGAAATATCTTCCACACAAAAGCTCTTAGTTTTGATGGCACATTACTGATCCAAACTTGTATAATAGCATTACTGAAATCACCGCTAGCTGCTGTGTTTACTGATGCGGTTCGTGCAGTCCTCCGCATCAGTGAGTAAGGGCTTGTGCTAGGGATTAGGAGAAATTCCGTCCTACCAGAGTCCTCAGCCTCGTGATTACGAGAAGTTCTGTCCAGCAGTGATACTGATACCAGCTCTGCCCTAGCAGGTTTTTCCTAACGAAGCAACGGAGGTCGCCAAGTCAGGCTCCAACACTAAACGCCTTCTAACGATTATCCTGCATCAGCTACTGAACAATTCCTGTCTGCTGCCAGCACATACATACGCGGAAAAAGACATAAAAAGTCAAGATGAAAAAACCCAGTTCAATAATGTTTCCTTTATTTTTAATCTCTAATATACTATATGATACTATATTACACTTGATTTGATCGCTCAATTTACCACGCAAGAAATGTTGCAAGGATCAAACCAGATGTCATTATATAAATATTGTATCGAGCTTAGAGAACAAAAAATTCTTCTAATAATATGTCAAATGATTATTTCATTCCAGTTATCCTGGATGAAAAATATTGTGATAATGGAGCTACTATGGAATGAAAAATTCAATTTTTGCTAATATTTTATGCTAAGCTATTCTGCATATCAGCGAAAAATACATCATGACCCTTTTCTATGTAATGAACCTGGATAATAAACTGCCACATCACACATGAAGGCTTATGTGTAAGGGGGAGTGAAATATGTGGGATCAATTCTCTTCTTTCTAAGATTCTTCTTCTATGTCCTTCTTATCTTCTATACAATCCAATTGTAATCTTTCTTCTGTGTTGTAGCAGAGGTTGACTTATCCGAAAGAATATAAAAACCATTCAAATTATCCTTTACAATTCTAGTATCGTTACATTCTACTGCGTTTGAAATATCATCACACATGAAATATTAAAAAACTGAGAAACCTAAACTGTTTTTCCTGAAAACCTGATATGGTATGGAAAAGTTAGCAAAAAATGCAATCAGCTTTCGACAATCTTTTAAAGATGCATAAAACAGTCATGTTATGTACCCAGAACTGCCAAGTCGTAATCTTAAAGCTAAGACTGCTACACAAGATCAGGACGAACTAAAAAGATTTACATTAAGCTGCACCTGAATTTTATCCAACATGTGTCTTAAACTCTAATCCAACACTTCAAGATGACAAGTACAATTTTTTTAATTTTCATTTGAGAAGACCGGTACAAAGAATTGAACTCTAATTTATTTGCAAACGATCGAAAACAAACAGTAATAGGGAGTTTACGGATTCAAGAGGATTGTATTTCTTAATTCATTCAAGTATTACAAAAATTACCCTGCAATTTTTTTAGGTACTTTAATTCAACTAAATATATGGTACTTCCATTGCATTCCAACATTACATATAAATGTAGAAACCCCTTGAAGAAAGGTTAATGACACATACAACACCTGGATATATATATATACAAGTCTAACCTGTCCCAGAAACGATCATAGAAATCCATTAGAGATACACTTAAAAGTGTACTGTGCTTATTTTTTTTACTACTCCTAGAATTTGTGTAACCACGATCCTTTTCTAATGAATTTGTTTCTGCAAAAACATCATTTTCAGAAGATTTCTAAAAAATATAATTAATATGAACCATTACATCATGGAAAAAGAGAAAAGAAAATTTGTTGCGGCATGATTTCAGCTAATGTAGTCTAATCATCAAAATTCTCTCTAAACTGTTTTCACTCTAATATGAAAAGTCCACCCTTGTTTTTCAACTTTAAAATTGTACTCAATGTTCATAGCTCTTGCTCACATAAAATTGGATAGTGCTCTAGGAATCTGTAAAAATCGGTATATAAACTTCTTTTAGAGCAGTTTTATACCTCCAAGAGTTTTTAAAAAATTCTCTTTTACGATAAAGCAATACTGCACGGTTACTATATGGTATAGTTATCAATTATCAGATGCGTTTCAAGTCCAATCTTCATAATAGAGACCAAACAACTTAAACAACTTTCATCTTATTACAGATTCAATAATTCAGAAGGAAAATGCATCATTCATACTTCCTGCAATGGAATTATAGTGAATGATATTGCCAAGACCATGGATGATTTATCGAAATCAAAGTGGAGACTAAAGGAATCACCGATAAAACATGGACCAACAAAATAATGGAAGATTAAATCTTGTCAATGACACACTTTTGATTGTCACTTCCGAGGAACGAAGAAACAATTGCTTTATGACTGAAATCATATACGGCATCAATCTTGAAACTCATCTCAAACATTTTCAACTACTGCGACATAAAAAATTATAGAGTCATCATTGTTAAGTATAAAAAAGATGGATTTTTGATAAAAAAAAAAAAAAAAAGTCGGAATGGGCATATAGAGTGCCTTTCCTAGACACTAATCCTAGACAAAAACTAAGTTTTCGGTGTAAGATCATTCAGGAACTAGTGTGAAAAAAAAAGGTCATTCACAGAGTGAACAAAGCAAGCAAAATAATCATTAATGACAGGTGCTTATTGTCAAAATTCTGCACAATTGCACGCAAAACTGCAGATCAGCTTCAATATTGATTGTTATGCGTAGAAACTCCACATTATAAATCGCATTAAATGGAACATCTATTAAACTGCAATCAGCTCTGACCAATTTGGACAAGAACAAGGATTTAAACCCATCCTCTTCATTATTTTCAATATGTCTCGAATATCTAATTCTAGGATAAGAACTATGCAAATCTTGTAGAATTGGACAAGCCTTAAGAAGCTTAATGAAATCAATCTTATTTACAAAACCAACATGTTTCAAAACTAGGGTTTTGAGAGATGGAAGATCAGCATAGAAATTATGAGTTTCAACATGTAACCCCTTAAGTTTAAGAACAACTAAGGTTTGAGAGGTGAAAATTATGGGATTCAATCTGGCGTATATCGCGCGGTGAGATTAAATTCCTCGACATGACGTCTTTTAGCGGCTTCTACCCATGCATGCAAGCTTTTTTGAAGATTAACGTCAGAACTTCTAGGATGACACTTGAGGCCAAATATTTTGATAGGTTGGTTTCTCGCACAAGGAGAGAGCATAAGTGTGTCAACAAAACGACAGAAGCTATTGATTGCGTCATGTTAAAATTAATGTGTTGTAACCGCCACTATCTTTAGGAAGCATTAAGATAGAATTGTAACCACCACTATCTTTAGGAAGCATTATGATAGAATTGTAACCATCACATCATAATGATTGTCTTTATTTAGGTTTATGGTAGGTTTGTTATCAACCTATTTGTATTCTCTATCAGTTTCCTTCTAGCCTATATAAAGGCTTTGTAATGCTAAGTTGAAAGTATGCAGTATGTGGTGAATTCAACAAAATCAGTTTTTTTTCAATGTTCATCCACCAGTGGAAGTATAGTATAAAAAGTCACGTTTCCACTCAAAATCCTGCAACAGTATAATTTATAACATACCACCTCTAGAATACCACCAACAGAAATTGTTGTGACGGGTGAGACGTTCAACAGAGTGAATGATAACGCGGCCTGCAAATTGAGAAAGAGAGTGATTTTTTTTTTAAGGAAAACAATTTTTTATATAATATTATTAATTAATTATATATAAAATGAAAATGTTTAGGTCGGATGGTCAACAAACCGACCTAACCAGATCACTTCTTAAGTCAACTCGTCAACTTAGTGACTTAAGGAATTTATCTTGAATTTTTTCTTTTTATTATTCTATCAACCTTAAGTCGGGTAAACTTATAACGGACTTAAGAAAGTTTGAAAGAATTGTGTAACTGCCACCACATCACTTGTTATGTCGGGTGGCAGAGCAAACTGACTTAAGCACAAATCTAAAAAGTATTTTTTGTACTAGTGTATAATTGCGATAGGTGTGATAGGAGGAATATATATTAAATGAAGGAAAGACATTAGAGGACTAATCAACGAAGCTTAATGCCAACACAACTTGTTAATCAAATATTTTACTCCACTCAAATTCTATCTATAAAACTACCAACCATCTACCTACTACCACCCTTTTAACAAGCAAAATAATTGAACAGCTCATTAACCAAGTCCCTATGGATTATTAAATATAAATACTTTGATCCTACTACTATAACGACCTATCAATCACACCATAATTGAAGTATATAGCGCCAATAAAGCACATTTAGAGGAGGTAGAGATGCATGGATGGAAGAAACAAGAAATGCTATGAAAGAGAAAAGATCAAGCCAAAAGTGAAAGAAACCACACACTAGCCGTGTAATTAACCGATCAAGGCTCAATTTTGTAGGTCACGGTGTGTCTAGCAGCAGGACAAATGTATGTTTATAAATACACCACTTGTGCATTTTTCAGAATACACACAATCAATAAACAAGTTTTTTTTTATGCAATTTATCTCTTTATCATTATACACAATCTTAAAGCGCAAGTGTAAAATAGGGAGAAGCAAACTAGTGTCCTTAAAGCACAAGTTAAGGGGTTAAAGATAGAAACATTTTCTTTAAATTTTTTATTTAATATTTTAAAAGTATAATATTTTTCTTTTTAAATACAATATTTATTTAATAACTCCTTTTTTAGTTCTTTACATGACCCTTACTAAAATTAATCGTAGTAATTAACTTGCCAGTTTAGATTAAGATTATTTTGAGTTTATGCAAAACAGGTTATGCAAATAATTAAAATTTTATGTTAATTTTTACGTTCTCAATAACAAAAGTTGTATCTTTATAAACTGTTTTTTTTTTTATAAACTATATTTACAAACTTATGAATGGTACATATAAACTTATTTATTTGCATAAATTGTTTTACATAATCTCAAAATAATCCTAATCCAAGCAGGTACCTTATCATTCATCACATGGATCCAATTATTATTAAATTCTTGTATTATTATAGAACATGTAAAAATTTAGCGTCATAGGCAATCACTGCTATTTCCTCCGTCCTAAATTGTATGTCGCTTTAGGGAAAAAAATTGTCCCAAATTATATGTCGTTTTACAATACCAATACAACATTAATGTTACTTTTCCTATTATAACCTTAACTATTTCAATTCTTTCATTTATCTTTCCCATATTATTTATTAAGGACAATTTTGTAAAACATCTCATAATATCTCTTTTTCACACAATATTAATTGTATTTCTTAATATGCATGAAATGCCCAAAACGTCATACAATTTGGAACGAAGGAAGTATTCCTTAAAAAAAAAAAGGCAACCACTTCTATGTAAGTACTGTTTATCAAAATCACTACTATTATTTATTATCTCATTATAATATTAATAATAATAATAATAATAATTTATGGAAAAAAAGGCCAAAACTACTCAAGTCATCGATCTATTATTTTAAAAAAATATCATTGATAGTATCAACATGATTATTGTGGTATAAAAGATAACCAGTACTATTTAGGTCATCGATCTATCTAAAACAAAAAGAAGTATCGATACCCTGTCAAAGAAAGAATAAAGAAATATCCCTTAAAGAAAGGTCAACATATTTAATTAAGTCATCGATTTAATAAATAATTTTTTTGAATGAATTTAATAAATTATTTAACAGCGATCCGGGTAATGTAACATGCACAGAACAACTAAAAATGAAGGGATTATAAGAACATTGACAGTAGTTTATTCTGAGCTCAATGTCTGTCACCTATCAAATTGGGGATTATTTTTACCAGTATAGACTTCAGAAAAAGAATACCAACTCATAAAAATGATATTTTAGTTCTCTTTTGATTTGTTTGTACATTTTTTTTTGTCATTGAAGTTCAATATTAGAGATAATCTTGTGAAGGATGATTTTAAAATACAGATGTTTCATGACTTTTCAGCGTGTTATCTCTTCTCTTATTATAAAAGCTTCTTTTTTTTTGACAAAAACAAAAAGATATTCATTCACTCAAATCGATAGAATACAAACTTTTTTTTTTTGGCTAAAACAAAACGATATTCGTTAATTCAAATCAATAGAATAAATCAGATACAAACATCTCTAAAAACGTAAAGGATAAATCTGCGAACAAACCTACAACATTCAAGTTAATAGCATATAACGGTAAAATGCCTACAAATAATATGTTAAAACAGAGGTCACGGAAATACCCATGCTTTCGGATCTGCAACGTTGACGCCCAAATCATTGATTGAATTTGTAATTGACTAATGTCGATCTTTCAATAGGAACTAAACGAACACCACGAAATCAAACACCGCACAAGTCGACGAACAACACAACGCAACACTTAGACGACGGAATCACAAAAAACACAAAAGGAAAAAACTTGATATATGTGAAAACCACTTATTTAAATCGAAAGAAAAGTGGAAAAGATATATTATGAAAGCTTTTTCTTTAAAGGCCAATAAAGATATATTGACAAAAAAGGTAACGTAGTTTCAGCACAAGATGTACTTGAAACGACACACCAAAATCAAAGACATACAATCAGTCAATGTTACTGTACACACCGCAGAACAATCAGACAGACAAAAAGAAACAATAAATAACAGCAGACAAACACAAAATAGGATTAAGCCTCCAAAATTGGTAATCATAATCAAAAGTAACGTATTTCGACTTTAACCACCAAAAGGATAGAAGCTTAACTCTTTCACACAATGGTTGAATGTTTTCCTTTTTGTTCTGAAAAATGCAACGATAATCCTAAATCTTTGTGACATTAGGACGATAATGCCCTTCCTCTTTGATTTCTATTGACATTTAAAATGATATTTAACAACGTGCCATAAATAGTTTTGACATAAGTGAAAACCAATTATTTAAATTGAAAGAAATGGGGAAAAGATATATTATGAAAGCTTTTTCTTTAAAGGCCAATAAAGATATATTAACAAAAAAGGTAACGTTGTTTCAGCACAAGGTGTACTAGAAACGACGCACCAAAATCATAGACATACAATCAGTCAATGTTACTGTACACACCGCAGAACAATCAGACAGACAAAAAGAAACATTAAATAACAACAGACAGACACAAAATAGGATTAAACCTCCAAATTGGTAATCATAATCAAAAGCAACGTATTTCGACTTTAACCACCAAAAGGATAGAAGCTTAACCCTTTCACACAATGGCTGAATGTTTTCCTCTTTGTTCAGAAAAATGCGACGATAATCCTAAATCTAACCCTAAATCTATGTGATATTAGGACGATAATGCTCTTCCTATTTGCTTTCTATTGACATTTAAAATGATATTTAACAACGTGCCATAAATAGGTTTGACATAAATGAAATTTAATACACTTTTATGAGAAAATATTCAATCAAACTAGATCTTTGGCCCGTGTGATACACGTGTCTAATGTTTCAATTAAATTTTATGGTTAGGAAGTCCTGAAGAATAAATTGTATTCAAAAATAGTTTTATTTTATGGATTGGATATTGCAGCCATTTGTTTCAAAGTAACAGGTTTTTTTTTAAGGGGTTCCAAAAGTAATAGTTGTAATAGTGTTTGAATTGTTGGTTAAGATATAGAGTCATAATATACACTTTCATATTTTTAGATAAATAGAGTCGTCTAGATGTTGAGGGTATGAGTGGAAAGTCATGAAAGCACATAACAAAGTTTTTAATATTAATTAAACAGTTTTCAATACAATATCTACTATATTATTTTCTTTTTTAGCTTCCATAGCCCTTAGCATTTCCCAACTTTTAAAGGTAAATAATGATTTTTACATTTACAATCAATAAATGATTTAACTGAAAAATTATAAGACTCACTATAGTCACTAAATTAACCTCTAGTGTAGAGACATTTTATAAAGAAGAAATAATTTTATAAAAATGTTAAACATAAAAATAAAATAAAAACTTATTTTGAACTCTACCGAATCTCTTTTATTTAACAATACCGTTAACCATTTATAAAAGTTGAGATTTGATTACATATGATACAATAAACAACTTATTTTGGACCAATCCCTTATTCTTAAAAGTTCTTAGGTCTAGCTACACTTTAACCTAATTTTTTCCCTCTAATTATACTGCATTAATTACATAGCACGTCAACCCTAAAAAATATCCCTCCCATTTTGTTCTCAATTTGAATTTCAATTTTTTTTATCCTAACTAAACTAATTAGTTCTGAAGCATTTACTGAGGGTTTGTTGTTTACCATGTTATATTGTTCAAATTCTCCCTTCAATTTCCACGCGTGTTTTCTATGAGTTTTTGCATACACCAAGGTAATTTTATTAGTTTGCTTGCCACTTTATCCAAAAATTTAGTTAACTCTTACAATTCTATCAAAAATAGTGGGGTTTGGTAATGTTTATTGAGATGATGAGTAATACACTTGAAAAAAATCTTGGTCACTTTGCCAAATTTTATAATTATCAATTTAAATTTTTTTGATTACGTGATTATTACTCTTCTTTATATTTGCTAACAATTCCCAACTCTTTTATCCCATGCTTTGTGAATTACATTGAGCCACCTTCTTGCATTGTATCTTTGCCTATTTTTTTTATATATACTTCTTTGAGATATTAATTTCTATTTTTTGGTTTTAAAAGTTTTATTGACTTTCTCTGAATATTAGAGATTATTTAGTGAAACTAATGAACTACATTTTATTATCTTATTGTTTTATATTTATCATAACTGTAATTTTAGTTGAACCCAGCTGGAGATGGTCATTCTCCATGGTTTTTGTCATTATGCCACACAAGTTTTGGTTGAATTAATTTCTCTTTTAAATTATATATTCACGACATTAATCTTTTATTAATTACATCTTATAAACAAACCTCTAAAACCGCCCCGACTTCTTATCCCAACTTTTCCACTTCCCATAAACTTTAATTTTCTTTCACGCTTATAATTTTTGGTTCTTAAATATTGGTTGAAACAATTATTTCTTTGAGTTGAAATTAAATCATTAAATAGTTATTCCGGCTCATAAAACCCGTGCGACGCACGGGTATTCAATCTAGTATAAAGAAAGAGCAATGTCAAGAACAAAAATTCAATATGTTTGCATCTTCATAACTTACACGGTAATCACCATTCCTTCTTTTGCTCCTCCCATTATCCAAAAGGAATATATGTTGCATACATGAGAACCCATATTCAACAATTTCCCCATAGGTCTCAACGCAAATAGCATGGAGAGAATAATATAAGAGGAAAAGTAAACAATATATAAAGAATGAAAATGTGAATATTCAAACAAAAACAATATATGCTTTTGGATTTATTTTAGTGCAAAAAAAAATTGATTATTGGGTTTGAAGAATAAGAAATGGAAGAAGGAGGTGGAAAAATAATAAGATTGAATTTGAGAATTAGAAGATGAGGATGGTGAAAGAATTATGGAAATGAGATATAATGAATTTAATGCCAACAGTTGAATGCTTTTGGATTTTATTTTTTTTAGGGCAAAATAAAATTGATTATTGGGTTAGAAGAATGAGAAATGGAAGAAGAATAAGGTGGAAAGGGAGAGGAATGAGATCGAATTTGAGAGTGAGAAGATGAGGATGGTGAAAGAAAGATGGAAATGAGAGATGATAAGGTAGGGAGTTGAAAAAACATTTGTCTTTTAATGCAGAGATAATGAGTTTTTATTATTATTGAAAATGTGATTATTATGAATTAATTGGGCTGGATTAGGGTAGAATTAGGGTTGCAGCCTTTGGGCGGGATTAGGTTAGAATTAGGGTTGCAGACTTAAGAGGCATTATAGATAGATAGACTAGATTTTTGACCCGTGCGATGCATGGGTCTATCGTTTCAATTAAATTTTATGGTTAGATTTACTATTTATTTATCAACTAAAATTGTATAAAAGTTGTAAAGAAATTATATTTAAGTTCAAATAACAAAGATAATAGTATAGACAACAAAGATATGAATATATTTTATATAATATCTAACATATTTACAGGCGATGTTATATTTACTATATCATTGTAAAATCAACTTAATAGCATTTAATTGATGGAAATTAAAAGAACAAAATTAATTATATCATGGTAATTTAAGGTGGATATATTATTATTTATCTTTGCATTCTTGACGCATATCCCATCACCTGAATCAACATGAATATGGTTGATATTCTCATGATACACTTTTCATTTTCCCATTACTAATCATATGAACAACACATAAAATCAAAGTAAATCAATTGAGTACATGAATTGGAAGAGGGACATGTATTTAATGTGTATATAATAATAATAATTCATCCTTACTCTACAATTTATGTAGGGTCTGTTTGGTAAAGCCAACAAATTAGCTTATAGCGGATAGCGAATAACTTATAAGCTCATATGTCCAAAAAAGCTCTGTTTGGTAATAGTTTCACCACGAGCTTATAGCTTATTTCACGAGCTTATAAGCTATTTTTCAGACGCTATTCCAAGTAGCGTTTGATATAGCTTATTGTTTTTTCTTCCAATTTTGCCCTTATTATTTTATCTAAAATATGTTTTTACCCTTTATAACTTGTTAATGTTTTTTTTTTTGGTTACTAACTTATTATTGTTTACAATCAAGTATATTTAACGTTATTTCCTTTTCTTTTCTTTTTTTGACAGGAAAGTTACATTTTTTTTTTATAAAGGTTGATGTTACTTTTAAATAAATTGTTACGTACCTGGCAAAAAATTGTCACGTTTATACATTTTTTTAAAGGTGTTACGTTTGTACATTTTTTTTAAGCAACGTTTATACATGAATATATATTAAGGGACTTTTATATACATATTTTTTTTTTGAGGGGGTTTATATACAAATTTTGTTGCGTAAACAATATATTGTTACATTTATAATATTCGTTCTTAATTTATAATATTAATTTTATTGTTAGTTATATAATTTAAATGAATATAAATATAAATTAAAATTTATGTTGGGGAAAAATAATTTATTAATAGATAATATATAAAATATATTTTAAATTAATTACTAAATTACTAAATTTTAGGTATCTTAAAATTTCATTTCTTAAAAAAAAAAGTATCTTAAAATTTCATAAAAAGTAAGTATCTTAAGTTTTAATTGATATAAATTTTATTAAGAATTAACACAGTGTCCTTTTATGTCATTTTACATTTATCAGTTAGTTAAATTGCTAATGTCACCAAACACTTCGATTAGCTTATCAGCTATTAATCATCAGTCAACAACTATAAACTATCAACTATCAGTCATCAGCTACCAGCTATCAGCTATAAGTTATAAGCTATCAGCTATCTGCTATTTTTACCAAACAGAGTCGTATGTGAAATTATAAAGGCACAAATTAAAACTTTAATAGGACTATTAAGGGGCAAAAATGAATGCATTTATGTTTGTTACAACCACATTGTAAACTATATATTTTTTAGCATAAAATGGAAGGTCAAATGTTACCAAAACCTAACTAATGGAGGGTCAAATGATTAATTAGCATTTATGTTCATGGCTGCTTGGTTTGCTAAGATAGCAGTGTGGTCACTAACCCCAAACACGCCCCTTTTCTTCTTTTTGGAATCAACACGATATTCATTTTGGGTCATGTTTTCTATTAAGGTTTGGACTTCATGGTCAGTTTTAACTCTCAGACTACCACCAGCTAAAGCATCTAGAAACAGCCTATTGTTATGGGTTAACCCCCCAATGAAGATTTGGAGATATTGTTTGTTAGAGAACTCATGGCCAGGACATCTTTTAAGAAGCAAGTTAAATCGCTCTCAAGCATCATA
>Ga0315915_1005977_pt1 | contig 15034 bp, 10 predicted proteins | sample MpolbnodulesMG_FD_207738 | JGI IMG/M metagenome (GOLD analysis project Ga0315915, IMG submission 207738) | Medicago polymorpha root nodule microbial communities from Los Angeles, California, United States - branched nodules | ecosystem: Host-associated > Plants > Roots > Nodule | place: USA... | reverse complement strand
TTGTTTTTGTTGAATATGATGAGCTTTACTTATGTTTTTGTTAAATCAAAGAACTTTATTTTTATTAAATGTAGGAGACTTTATTTATGTTTTTGTTGAGTCAATGATCTCATTTGTTGTTAGTGTAATGTATGAATATTATGTTTTGCTAAAAAGAAAAGAAAATGCATGTGAAGAACCTTTGTTTTTAAATTTTAGCTAAAAAAAATTAAACAATTTTTTATTAAAATTAAACAAATTTTTTATTTTATTCTTATAAATGTTATCCATGGATATCTGCATAAACCCGCAAATACCTAAAAGTCTGTGGATTATCCGTTAAACGGATATCCGCACGGATATGGATAGGGTATGAATTTCATATTTATCTAACGAAGTGGACATGGATATCACACTATTTACATCCATGGATATCCATTTACATCCCTACCTGTAAGCTTGTCACCGGTTGTTTGTAAACTTGAGGTGTTAGGTGCTCTTCTAGGCAAGTATTTTTCGGCTAGTGACGAATAAATAAATTTCTATCCGTGAGGACAACATATATTATACTTGTTTATATAAAAAAAAAAAATAAAATACTCAAGTCCATTAGCGGTAGATTGATGAATTTTTTTTACATCTTAATAATAATCAATCCCAAATTATATATACATATGAAATTTTCAGCGGCAATTAACGATAATTAATGTCAGCTGGAGAATTCATGCAGTACATAGGATGAATTCTCCCCATCCAACCAAAAATTTTCAATATGGAGGAGTTAAAGATCAAAACTCCAATCATTTACTTAAAGAGTTCAAACTCATTATCACTCGATAAAATCTTTATGATTAAACTCAAACATATATTGTAAGTTTTTTTTATTCATATGATATTGCTCCATCATATATCATAGTAAGTAGATTGTTTTTATGGACAACCTCCGAGACATAAAACCAAATTGATTATGAGTAACTCGAGTCTCTTTTGTTAATCTTTGTTCAATCACTCTTTTCCATAACTTTATGGTATGATTCACAAGTTTAATTGCCTTAAAATTTGCACAATTTTCTATACCACCTTGTTCTTATAGATCAGATTTAAAGTGTTTTTTCTCCACTCATCCGACATTTGTTTTGACTTCATAATTTCGTTAAAAGGTGGGTGAGCCACACCCAATGGCTAATACATCTATCTTCAAGATTTTTTCACATTTCAATAAGTAAGTTGTCAAATCCAACCGCCTTAACATTACTCATCCTTTTCAACACTTACTTTACCTCTTGGTTTTAATTCGACGATAGTAGTTCTATTTTTAATCCTCTTGGATCGTGTCAAGATTTTTGAGTCCGATAAAATCTCATATCCATCATCAAATAATTTATAAAAATACTTCTTTCATTTATCTTTTATGTCTTTTTCATAAACCAAAACTTTACCCACTTCATCTTTTAATTGTTCTTCATCTTTATAAATAAAATGAAGACAAAGACTTGTGAAAATAAATAAAAATAAAATGATGACAATAGAGAAAGACTCCACCAAGAAAAAACTTCACCAAAAGAAAAAAACAAAAATAAAGATGGATTCCAATATTTCAAGAAAGAATACATAGCCTCTGTCCTGCAAAACCAACGGTGATGATATCATGCCTTATAGTCTGATAATGGATAAAAATCCAAAAAAGGTATCTGATCTTGATTCTTCTCGTGCTATAAGAACCTCATCGCCATCCTCTTTGGTCCCATGCCACTATTTTAATTAACCTGTCAATTAATCACAAACAGTGACGGAATTATAGATACACCAATATTTTAATACATAATACAAAATGACTAAATTACCCTCTTGTTTTCACTCTATATAACCAAACACATCCTCCATGCTCATTTCACATCCCATTCCATCCTGTGTTAAACACTAGGTACAATTTTTTATTTTTTTTATTTTAATCTTTTTGAGAGAGAAAAAATATGTTGGGAATATTCAGCAGCTCAGTGGTGTCTCCTCCAGAAGAGCTGGTGGCTGCCGGTAGCCGAACACCGTCGCCGAAGACGACAGCGAATTTGCTTCTGAAAAGGTTTGTTGAGAGGAAGGCTTCAGCTGTGTCACTGCAGGTTGGGGAGGATGTGCAGTTGGCTTATACACACCATGAGGAGTCACCATGGCAACCAAGGTAAATTTTAAACACTACATGATCATATAAACAACTTCTTTGATATATTTTATTTAAAAAATTTATGAGATATATCAATTTTTGTTGATCAAAGTACGAGAGTAGAACTACGAAAGAAATTTACCCATAATAGAAAAAGCTTATAATTAGCTAGCTTTAAACTTTGTTGGTGTCTCAGTGTCTCTGATTGATTGATGATCGTTGATCCATTGGATCACTAACTAGTGGCTACTAACCACTCTTATGTGTATTTATCTGTCTTTTTTTTTTTAATTCGGAGATCGAACTTCAACCTTACATATATTATATATTATCTTTACTAATTGAGTTATGTTTACGGAGAAGTGTATTTATCTGTCTATTAATTTCAAAATTTCACTTACTAGTAATTTTATACTTTAATCTAAGAAAATCATCTTTTCAATTATATTTTTTCTTATATTATTTTTTGTTATATAGTTTAGTAGTTATGACGTGTCTAAGTTAAACCTCTACCATCTATATATATCATGTCATGTTTTTATCAACTAAGTTAAATTTATACCGATCACTTTTTATATTTTATTCAAGTAATATTTAAGAGTTGATCTTACACATCATACTAATAATTAGCATAAGACCGTCCGGATACATTCCATAGAGCAAACATGTAGGGAAAAAAAAAATTAAAATATGGAACTAGCTCAATTCTAAATTCACAGTGATCATAAAAAACAATAGTTCAATTGAGGAATACATTACATATAACATGCAAAATTCTGATTTGAACTTTAAATATCCCATTTATTCATAAATATATAGCCATCACACTATTTGGAAGAAAAAAAATAGTGTCGTATTTGTTAAAAATATTGTAAACCAAGTTTTATTATAGTTTTCGTCATAAAAGCTTTATTAAATTATTTTGTTCTTGTCTGTTGAAGGCCCCAGAAGAAAAGGCTGAGTGGAGTGAAAAATACGTCATCATTTTTATTTATTTGAAAACTAGGATTGTGATGTGTTGCAATAGTAACCATTTGGGTGGTGGGGTAGGTGATCCTATGGTGATGATTTGATAATCGGTCGGTGAAAGATGAGATTAGGAGCATCTTGAGCCGATAAGATGGGGGTAGCAATTGATGTCATTGTCATTTTCTATGGTTCATTAAGGAAAAACATATTATTTAGTTTCAACCATAAGATGGTCTTTGTTTTCTCAAAAAACATATTATTTAGTTTGAGAAAAATTTATATAGTTAGAGAGTGATTATGAATATAAATTAGTTCTATGAGTTTTCATCACCATAAACTCTAGTTTTTTGATGCATGCAATCTTGGATAGTTAAATAATAAAATATTTTATTATGAAATTGTGGATGTAGTCATTAGTGTTCAACCACAATTTCAGGTTTTCTTTTGTTTCTTTGCTTTTTGCTTAGGTGTGCTTTCGTTTGCGTTGAAATTTTCTCTTCTTGGTATCCAACCAACACAGTCTTTTTTTGTTGAAGAACCTCATCCAACATAGTTTAATCTAGTTAACTAATCAACTAGTATTTATTGTTGTTGATGTGGAGTATAATTTATAAACTTTGTTTTAAATAGTTTTTTTTTTGTCAAAACTGTTCAATTTAATTAACCAAACAAGGTAGGTCAGACCGAATTAAGTTTTAATAACGGTGAAGATTCTATTCCCACCCATTTTTCTTATATTTCAATCATATTAATGATATATTAAAATTCTTTTATATTATTATTGACAAAATTATTCATTTTGTTTTTGAAGCTCATTAATTAGAAGAGCGAAAACTACAGTTCCCTCAAAAAAAATTAGAAGAGCGAAAACTACAGTAATTGATAAAAAATATCATGTAGGGTGTCTTTGTCATACCATAGTCTCCCTTTGCGTCACGACAATTTGTGAATCTCAGATTGAATTATTGATATATGGCCCCCATGATCAACCAATACAAGCCTATCTTTTCTTGGTTAGTTTAAAAATTAGAGTTAAAATTAAAAAGTTATGGTGTGCATTCAATTTGACCCCTTTATTTTTTTTTTTTTTCTTTTCAAGTAGTATAGTGGCTAGAATTCACATTGAATAAGTGGGGTGACCGGGGTTCAAACCCCGACCCTTGCATATAATAATGCATGTTTCTGTCAACTGAGCTATGTTCATGGGGACGACCCATTTATTCCTTTATTATAGGGAAATGATTTTTTTTTTTGGAATTATTATAGGAAAATGTTTAAGCACTTCAAATCCACAAATGAATGAAATGGGATCACCAGACCAGTTAATACACTGTGTTTAAGTGGAAATTTCTTTTTAGGGTTAATTAAGTAAATGGTCCTTATAAATATCTAGAATTTTGTTTTTAGTTCTTACAAAATAAAATTACACTTTTTAGTCCCTTTAAAATTTTGGGTCAGCATTTTTAGTCCCTATAAAAATTTTGCATCATTATTTTTAGTCCCTGTCAAAAATTTCTATCAATATTTTTGATCCCTAAAATACTTAAGGAAAATGTCACAGGGACTAAAAAATGTGATTTTATTTTATATGGACTAAAAACAAAATTCTGAATATATATAGGGACCTTTTACTTAATTAAGCCTTCTTTTTATAATAATTTATGTGGACATTCTAACCAATATTAAGATGTATTGATAGGAAGAGATGAAATATTAAAATTTCATAAACGTTGAAATTACAAATGAATAAAACATCAATATTCAATCTATATTGTTCCTTTTTTCTTAACAAAAGTGTGAAAGGTGAAATTATTATTAATACGATGACATTAATAGTCATTTTTCAACTGCCTTCAAATTTTTACCACGAAGCTAACAACTTATTATTGAAGGAGCAATGATATTTGTTCATCTATTTATTGACAACTTTAGTGACAATTTTGGTTTTTTACCTTTTTATTGGTCAAAAACAATGGAGAGAGAAAAAGGAAGAGAGAGAATAATAACATAATGTGAGTATGAGAGAGAAAATTATCAAAAAGTTGTAACAAAATGATTGTACAAATATCATTTCTCTTATCGAAGATATGTAGTTTTTTTTTTCTTCTCATTCTACCATATGATTCCTTAAACAATAAATAATCACTTTATTTTTTAATTATTTTAATATATTTAAAATTTATTGCATTTCATCCGATCTTAGGACAGAATTTCCTTATCAAATGTTTGGACAAAATTATCCTAGCTCAACTTTGTCCATATTTAATAGCGTTGTCTTTGTTTTTAATTTGTTTCTTTGACCAATAGTAGATGTGAAATTTCGTGGTCACTTCAAATGGGGTGTTCGATTGCAATTATTAGCCACTTTGAGTCTGCACTGTCCATTTCAAAATGTTGACTTCCTCACTTCCCACGAACCTCTATTTTCTTTGGAATATTTTTTCTTATGGCCCAAGAAGGATGGAATAAGGATATGGTTAATGTGGAGTAAGTTGTTGGGACCAGACAATGAAATAGAAAACAATATAAACAATAAGACAAAGATTGTGTCACAGTGCATTTAGGATGTGAGAGGTGAAGAATATAGAAGAGAGAGTTGAAAACATTGAAGATGATGTGATGAAATGCAATATAGATAATAGAAAGGGATACAATTATACTCTTGAAATCTTCAGGTTTTTAAGGGTGGGTTTAGATTCATGGTGAACTGCAAAAGCTATACTTTGAAGTTTCAATAAAACCACGACATCACCGCGATTTTATCAAACTTACGAAGATTTCAAACATATATTAAATACATGTTCATTATTTTGGTAAAAATTACACTTTGTAATAGGTAATTTAAACTTGAGTTTGGTAGGCAGTGGATATTAACCCTCTTCACTAATCCAATTAGACTTGGTCAAACAATGTTCTATATTATACACACTTAAATTGGATGGTTACCTAATCTACCTAAGTTGGAAAGTTAGATGTCTAGTTCACAATCACATCGTTAGTTGATATTTCACTATCAACTTTTAATTAGCACACTAATTTGGTTAAATACTTAACAATAGGAATATAAACAAACTAAGTCAAGTAATTAAAAACTCAATTTCTATCTACTCGGTTACCTATTTCATATTCATGGGTGTGCAATTATTAGAAATGAAACAGTAGTTGTTCTTGGTCATTAATCATAGTATAGTAACCATGTTTAGTATAAGACATGTAACATGTTTTTTTAAGACAAAATTTTGGTGGTAAATTTTTTAAAAGGGAGAGAGACTTTGTTAACGACAAAAAATTAAATTCTGGATCTCATTCTTAATACTCGTTCAACGTCCCAACTCATACCACGACCTCATTCTAAGTTTGTTATTGATTTTATTATGTATCTACCTTGTTGTCTAAATGTTTGAGTGTAAAATGTTAGGTCATTTGCTGTGAAGGATGAGATATTCTGCTTGTTTGAAGGATCTCTAGACAATCTAGGAAGCTTGAGACAGCAATATGGACTTGCAAAATCTGCAAATGAAGTAGTTCTTATGATTGAGGCTTACAAAGCTTTACGCGATCGTGCACCTTACCCAGCTAATCATGTTGTTGGTCATCTTAGTGGTAGTTTTGCTTTCATTGTTTTTGACAAGTCCACTTCCACACTCTTTGTCGCTTCCGTAAGTTATTTATAACTCCGTCCCTTATTATAAGTCTCTTTTAATTTATTTTTTTTACTAATAGCGTTTTGTTTGTGTTATTTTTTATAGGACCAATCTGGAAAGGTTCCTCTATATTGGGGAATAACTGCTGATGGGTACGTAGCCTTTGCTGATGATGCTGATTTGCTTAAAGGTGCTTGTGGAAAGTCACTTGCTTCTTTCCCTCAAGGTGAGTTTATTAATTTTTATTTTAATTTTCATTGAAGAGTGTAAAAACTTTATATCCTAGCAAATTTGATTTTAGTAAAAATATACATTTTTGGTTACTTTGAATATAAACAGACTTTGCTTTCAAAGTTTGGTTTAACTGAAAGTGACAGAACTAAGAAAATATTTTGCTTAAAGTTAAAAATTACTAACACTCAAGTTTTATGTTGATTAAGCATTTTTATAGTCTTTTAAAGATTAATTACTTCACTTCAAACTCAATTTCAACCAAATTAAATTCATATAAAGTCAAGTCAGGCTTACCAAACTCTCACTTGATTAGGTGCTCATGTGTGTTTGTCAATATGAATTCTAATGCAACTATATGTAGATAGTGACCATATGCATTAGATTCGGATTCATTGTTGTAACTGCATCATACAATTATATACAGCAAATAATCTTGGTCACTAATTTGACATGGGACCACTCAGATTACACATTCACTAAATCAACTTTGAATAATCTATTAGATTCCGATTCCTTGCCGAGACTTATGACTAGTTTACAACCAAGGAAATTTGAACTTCGTCCCTTGAAATAACTAGGCTAAACTCTTACGGTCTTACCACTGACCAACATCTTATAATCAGTAAATATGACATATTTATGGGTAGGGAGTGAAACAAAAAAGAGTATTTACAATGACATTGTCTCAGTGCTCTATCATTTTCTTCCCTCAACTCCTAATTTATCCTCTCATTATTGACATTGTTGCTATGTAAATTGTACAGGATGTTTCTACTCCACAGCAGTTGGAGGATTAAGATGTTACGAGAATCCAAGTAATAAGATTACTGCAGTACCTGCTAATGAGGAGGAAATTTGGGGTGCAACCTTCAAGGTAATTAACAATTACCTCTAAAACTCTTGGTTCTTTTTGTCTATTGTCTCCATTATCTATTGTCTCTTACAATAGATATTTATGATGAATTAACAGGTGGAAGGGCCAGCAGTTCTTGCTGCCACAGAGTAGATATCTTTCCAAATGGAGTATCATATGATGGGTGCATTTATGGAGTAATGGGTTTGTGTGGTTGTGACTATAAGACATGTATGAAGGGACCATAATGTAAATAGCTTTACTCATAATTGTGGAGAATGGGACTAGTCGTTGTAGAGTTTAATAATTCTGTTGCAAGTTTTGTGTATTACTACATGGGATTTTCTGTGTTTCAAAAAATGTCCAGTTGCATTTCGAATGTAATAATAAAAATATATGCGTCTGGCTTTGAGATTCTGTAGTACTCTCATTCTATATAAAAGTTAAGTCGTGTAGATACAAACTTCCATCTTCCAACTAATAATTTAGTAATGATCCACTTATTCGTCTGGCAACAGTTCAGCGGTAAAAATTTGACGTTTTAATCTCAACTCTCAAGGGTCAGGGTTCAAATCCTCTCGAAAAAACAAAATGTAAAATGTCATAGATGAAAAAATGTGGAAAAATGACTAAATGAAGGACAGAGCTAACGTGAAACAAAGAAGACACAATTTTGGTAGAGAATAAGTTTCCTCAAGTACATGCTAACACATGCTAGTTCGAAAAAACGTGAATGCCTGAAGCAAAAAGGGATACGTTTTTAAATTTTTAGTGTATGCATAGCGTTTATCCAAGAGTGAAGAAGTTGTAAAAATGGAAGTATGTCATCATCTGATAGTGATTATCCTATGGAGTAATACATGTGAGATCAGTCATGTGGCGCTTGAGAGCTGACATGGAGTCTTATGCATGGCATTATGCGGGATCATGTGGCTGTTGGTTCGGTACAACACATTTAATTTGTGGATGTTGACGTGGAGTCATATATTAAGCCTCATGTAACTCTGAGATGTTGGAAATACACATCGGTTGAAAATGGATCCTCTCATGTGACATGAGAGTCCATTGAAATCTCCACCACTCATTGAAAAGGAGAGAGAAAGATATTTTAGAAAGAAAAAAAAAAGTTGGTTTTAATGGTGTAGAAACATGAGGGAGAAAAACTGAGAGAATCCTTTCTCGAGCATTAGAGAGAGCTAGTTTTGGGTGCTTGAAGTCTATGTACCCTATGTTTAGAAATTGTCTAAGTTAACATGTAATGACCACACACATTTTTTTTTTACTCTTTTGAGAGCATTTGTCACAATTTTATTGTCTTCCTAAATTGGACATCATTCAAAAATTCAAGACATTCACATGTAATGACCACACAAACGTTACCTTGAACAAACAAAGACTTGAGTTGATGGGTGTCACAAACAGCGTGACTGCCTTTATTAAATAGAACAAACCAGTCTTTAGGCAAGTCAAAACAGTAACTCGACACGTTTTATACAAGTGTTTGGAGGTCACAAACTGCATGAACCGGCAGGACAAATATCTTCCAAACTGCAAGAAAGAATAGACAAGCTTAATCGTAACGCAACTTGCTCATGATCAAACAAATATTTTTCAAATTTTCAATCATAAGCTACCTTTTCCCCAAGCATTCAATGATGTCACCAGTGACAGTTGATCTTTTCTTATTTGAGAAAGCAAGGGAAGCTGCCTTCCTCATCATAGCAGAACCAGCAATGGATCCCAACACTGCTGGGTTTTTAGAACTGGAACAAAAATATAATTATTTAGGATATAACTGATATTCAAAGATGATATAACATACTTAAGAAAAATAGAAAACGTTAACCTGAGATATGAATCTGGACCAGCAGCTTCAATATGTTGCTGTGCCCACGACAAAAAGACAGCAACACTGTATCATTTAAAATAAACATATGACACAAATACTTAACTGACATTTATTTTATGTTTTCTACTAATCACTATTCTTTTGTCTTAACTCTCAGACTCTCAAGAGAAACGAGCTTTGGTAATCAAGAGTTCGACCGGGAGATAAATAAAGTTTGGTAAAAAATTGTTTCATTTAAGGATCGAACTCAAGTACTAAATGAACAGTTTGACCTTAAATGAAACACATTAGTTACTTGCACTCAACAACTAGATTTAATGAATACTAATTGCTTTGCTTTAACAGTATTATAGGTCCTCTTTCGAATAGCCAAAGATGGAATAATTGAAAACTGCAGGATGCAATACTCCACAATTTGCAAACAAAAAATGTCCACAAGGTCAGTGGACTCAGTGAATTAGCGGAACTGTAGAAGCTTAACAACTTTAATTACTTTAAAACAACTATTGGTCAAACTCATGAAAAGACCACAAAGACAGTGATTGTATGATTTTCTTCTCGCTTTCAATGAATCAAAAGATACAAACAAAACAAACAAGAAATGAATGAGTAATTTCTCTCTTTCTATTTTCTTTTCAGGGATGAAGCCTTTAAAATTTCTTCTGATTTTTCTAGACATCTTCCAACTGTCTCTAGAATGCACTTATAGATAACAGTATCAAACTAACAAGGGAAGGAGAAGATAAATCAATGATAAAGATAAAGAGAACTCTGTATGACATAAAGAAGAGCGAGATTAACGAGAACTCCATATGACATAAAGAAAGCATACTGCATCATAAAGTTTCCTGGAAGGAATTTCACAAATCTAATGCAAAAAAATCACTTGCCTTCCAGAAAGGATATCGCCTTGGCCACCACAGCGTCTAGGAGAACCATAGATGCTAACTGATTTGACTGCACAAATAACAGACCCAAATCAAATGGTTTCCAAACATCTTTGGATCACTTTAATATGCATTCCTATAAGCCCCATGCCAAGTGTTTAAAACAGTCTCTAATCTATATCATAAAATATATGTCATGCTTCATCGACCATTATTGTCTGTTTCGATTTCCATAATGTAAAGCCCCTATTCCATAGACTAATCTCAAAGAGGACAATTATAGGCCCATTTGTTTAAACATCAACCAAAAAGTAATTTTAAGGTTGTGTAAAGTATAAACAAGATTTTGTGTAGAAGAGGCTATTGTTCATTAATTTGTTTTATTTTTATTTTAGCAGAATTGTTCAATTAGTTATAATTTTCAAGAATTCTTTTTCTCAATAAAAATGGTCAAACAAATGCAATCATTTGTAAGCTTTCAGATAGATTGATTATCTTGTATATAACATGTCATACGGCCACTGACAACTTTAGTATGGCATGCGGCATGAACATTACATTTTTTATTGGAATTGAAAACGTGCCGGTCAAGTGAAAGATGGAAGAACAAGGAAATGACATTCATTATCCCACCCGCCTAAACTAAGAAACTAGACAAGAAGGAAAACCGGAATTTTATATTTATTGAAGATCTACCTGTGTCACCATCGCTTATTAGATCGGATTTTCCTTTTCTTAGGATAGTAACACCACCGATTCTGCAAAAAGCAATCCACAACTGTCATTAATATTCTGTACTTAGTACCAGGGAGTAATGTGAAATCACTCAAACGTATTTGTATTTCAATCAAACAACTTATCATGCTTTAGTTCTTTCTGTTGTGGAAGCAGTTAATTTTCTTTTAGCACGACAAAAGGATCATAATCTGCCACTTATCACTAAACTATTTTCTTAAGACTTTCATGGTCCAAACGTGAACATAAAATTGAACAATTATAATGACTCATTTGCCAGCTTAGCCCTTGAAAATTGTCAATTGACTGGAGTGAGCACTACGCTATAATGCTGATTAGATGAAACTACCATTAGCCAATTATATTTCATAATATTGAATGCAGCGGAAGAGAAACTGGTTTAAATCACTATCCATTTTAGGTAGCATGCTTTTTATGATTTACACAAGTAAGGATGCTGAGAAAGCATGTCGTTACAGTAAAGAACCAACTATCCTAAACAGAAACAGATCTCAGAAATAGAAAACAACAAATAGAACAGCTAAAATGAGGAACTTACTGTTTGGAAAGAGAAAGCACTTGCTCAGCAGGATCTTCGTTATTTACTTCAGAACTCAGTACTTTATGTACAAGTCGCTTATATTCATTGACATTTGGGGTTAGAACAGCTAATGCATAGTCACTAACAAGTTCAAGTTGATTTGTAACAAGAAAAAGTCCATCCTGAAATAAGCCGAAACAGTAAGCAATACACTTATGTTAATCAGACTACAACAAGACGTCCAAACCTCGACATACATACCCCATCTATCACAATTGGGATGTTAGACTTTCTTGCATGTCTTATGATGTCACTCACACAGTCCTGATAACATTGTGAAAAGGTTAGATAAGTAACCTATTTCCAAGTGTATAATAAAACTGGGATCTAATGATTCAAGCGAAGCTTATGAAGAGATAGCATACTAGAAGAAATGGGTCTCTTCCAAGGCCTGGACCAATGACTAGACAGTCAAACCTTTCTAGCCATTTGCCAACTTCAGCAAGAACCTTGCTTGATATGTTTTTCTTGTCCTCTTCCCTGAAATTAGTCTCTCGCTAAAAACAACATTCACTAGGTATATTTTATAAATGTGAACTCAGAAAGATGAAGAGTGAATTGAAGTCGTACCTGACACTATACGATTCTTCCAAAACAGGGTGCACAATCAACTCAGGACTGTAGCTTTTGATGACAGGAGCAGCATCTTTTGTACAGAATACATGGGACAAATCTGCACCCTGCATGGATGGAAAAATATTTACTATGATTTCATTCAAGAGGAATAGGTACTGTAACTTTGAAAGAGTAAAAAGAAAGAGTACAAGTACTAACAATTTTTAAGGCTGAAATAGCAGCAAAGTATGGAGCACCTGTATATTCACGACACCCTCCAATAACAGCTATGTTCCCTGATTTGAAACATAATTGAAAGAAAAAAAAGTTAGATACGTTTAATTCCCTATCGAGACACTGAGACAGACACAAAATATATATAAGTTATACAAAGTTAATCCTTAAGACATAATTGACAACATATTACTTTCTTAATTTTCTATGATGATATACACAAAACGCCAAAGCCTTGGTAGGACCAATTGTCAAATGAAATGAATTAAGGAAAAAAAATCCAATACAGAAACTTGCTATGCTAGGCATATTTGCAATAATCAATGAGCTTTTTATCACATGGAAATGTTTAGAAAACAAAAAGGCAAGGAATGAAAAAATCGAAGTAAACTTATATGAAAGAGTAAATATGTTAGCACATGTCCCTAAGGCGTGGCTCAACTCTCAAGTGGTTGAGCTGAGACACTAGAAGGCGATTGAGAAGGAGATCCAAGGTTCAAACAGTGACTACTAATAGAGTTCTAGATAGCTGTTGTGTTGTGGTAACGGTTGCGGTTGCACATTGTAATCGTTGATATTGCCGAAAATCACAGTCAATTGCGCCCTTAATCATGGTTGCATTGTGGTTTCACCAACATAAAAAAAAACTGCAGCCCATATTGCGGTTGCATTGTGATTATAGTTAAAACCATAGCTACTAAAAAAACGGCTAGCACACATGGAATGACACAAAGAAGACATATCATCATCACCATTCACCACTTATTGACAAAAAATGAATATATGGATTTGCAAGAATTGTGTACCTGCTTGGCCTTTATGTCTACTTCGATCTAGGACAGGAGTAATTTCTCTAATAACCCTCTCAGCATCAACCTCAACAGACTGCATTTTTCCAGAACTACAATTGGTATGATGATCAATGCTACCTCCAAGAGATCTTATCAACAACCGATGTCTTCTGAAAACAGGCGAAGAAGCCGGTAGCATACAATTCTTTGCACAATACAACAAGGGTAACTGAGAATTCATGACCACATGTTTCATTAACATGCCCAAACAGCAACCCCTATTCACAAACCCAAACATGAATACCTTAAAAACACAAACCCCCCAATTCTAATATCAATTTTCATGTAAAGACTCAATTTTTTTAGAGGACATAACACACCAACACAACCGTGAATTCACACAAATAAAAGGAACAGATAAAAAAATAAACCTATTCATAAACCCAAACATGAATACCTTAAAAAACACAAACCCCCCAATTCTTATACCAATTTTCGTAACAAAATAAATATAAAAACACAAACTTTTCACAAAACATAGCACACCAACACAACATTTGAATAAAGGGTACACATAAGTTAACAATTTTTTTTTTATGATACCTGAAAAAACAAAATTACTTAGTCCAGAGAGGTACTGAGCTCAGAAATTCAGGGTCAGTGAGAAAGTTTCACTCTTTTCATGTTTTTTATGACACGCGTGACGTGCACGTGTTCCAAACTTGGAAGATTCTAAAAACGACGTCGTTTTTAACTTTTTACAGTTTCTAGTACTATATATACACTAGTATCAAAATTCAACTCAATTCACATTCAAATTCATAATAGGAAGCGAAAGTTGGAAGTTTTTTTGTGATTGTTGATAGTTGATTGTTGAATTGAAGAGGGTATGGCTCAGATTCCGAAATCAGATATGAAGGTGAATGCAATTAGGTCAGGAATAGTGGTTTTGGGAGCATTAGCGTTTGGTTATTTGAGTTTTCGAATTGGTTTCAAACCTTATTTGGAGAAAGCTCAAGTTCAACAGCAGCAGCAAAATGAGGTTCAACAATCTCATGATTCTGATTCTGACCCATCTTCTGATTTCAAGGAATCAATCTCTTTCCCTGAACGTGGTTAATAAAAAATCACTTTTTTTTGTTTTCTTTTGCTTCTATTTTGAGAATTTAACTAGTTGATTTCACTCTTTTGATTTAACTGTTTTATTTCATTTGAGCTTCTTATAGTTTAGCATTGAAGTAATCATGTTTTTTTTTTGTTAAAAAAAAAATCATGTATTTTCAATGATGTTAAGTTCTGTGCACACCAATTATTTGGTGATTTGCTTGCTTATCTGTTGATATCAGTTTCAATGGTTTAATTTTAGCGTGGGTCTGTCACAGTGGATGGTTAAACATTGATATATTTTGTTGTAAGTTTCTGTCTTATGGTGGCATTGATTGATATACTGCAAAATACATTTTTAATAGAAATTTTTAGCAAAAAACTTGATATAATAGTTCCAATTATTCCTCTGATTAGATCATTGGCTAAAGCGAAATTTTG
>Ga0315915_1005972_pt1 | contig 15039 bp, 11 predicted proteins | sample MpolbnodulesMG_FD_207738 | JGI IMG/M metagenome (GOLD analysis project Ga0315915, IMG submission 207738) | Medicago polymorpha root nodule microbial communities from Los Angeles, California, United States - branched nodules | ecosystem: Host-associated > Plants > Roots > Nodule | place: USA... | reverse complement strand
ATACTTTTTAACTAATGTATAAATACAAATATTAGCATGTAAGATGTTGTTTGATTTGTCTCGACAAATATTTTCAAAATATTAAATTTTTATAATTTTTTACTTTAGATAATTAAAAATATTAACGGTTAAAATTATGCATTGACATAAATGTTTGACTTAGACATGTATTTTGAAACGGAGGGAGTATATATTGGTTCAACTTGTCCTTATAACAAAACTTTAATTAATTCAGATGTCAACTTATCATTCACAAGGTTTTGACAATATTTAATTGGTCCCGGCCGTAACTACATATTTTATATGACTTAGCACAATTTGTGTCTTATATGTACCATTTCTCTCGGGTTTTTTGGTCAAGTAGTCTAATGGCTGAAACTCACACATTAAATTTAAAGAAGTGGGATGTTCGGGGTTCGAACACCGGCCCTTGCATATATTATGCAATATCTCGGCTTTAATTTGTATAAATGTGTTGAGTATATCTCATCGCAGTTTATTGATAATGGGTAAGTTGTTCCGTTGCGGGTGCGTGTAACAAAACCCCTTGTAATACGGTCAAAGATAAACTTATAAATTGGATTGTATGATATTTAAATATAAGTTGTATTTTTTAAGTTCTAAGTTTGATTAATTGAAACATATTGCAACGCATGCACAATTGACCGAATTATATGATCGACTATCATGTCAATTTAAAGTTTTTTATTTATTTTCAAAGGCAAACGTAGTTTCCATTTTAAGTTGAGTTATACTTTTAGTTTTTTTAGTTAAACACACTCTTTACTAGAACAAACAAATACAAAAAAGTTAAAACGAATTAAATTAAATATGACAAAATAATTAAGTTTGAAAAAAAAACCAATTTTGACACTTCAAGAAGAACTTACAAATGTTGTGTGAGCTGCCGAGTAACTATTTAGAAAACTATCTTGACAATAATAATTTTCCTTCACATGTATCACACTACCTTTTTTTGGGTATTAATATCACACTACCTTTGTTGAAACCACAATATTAAAAAAATTGTTTTTATTGAAAAAAATATATTAAGAAATAGTTTTTCTTATCTTAAAAAGCGAAATGATTAAAATACAATAAATTTGTTTAATAATATTGCAAGTGATAATTGTCGAAGTGGTGATCGGTGGTTAGAGTGGTGGCTAGTGAGGTGGCAAAAGATTGTTGTTTGTTCTTATGAGCCGTGGTATGGGGTGGAGGCCGAACTAGTGGCACAAGGTCGTTGTAGTGGTATTAATCGGTGATCAGAGTGGTAGTTGATATTGGTTGGAGTAGTTGTCAACGGTGGTCAGAGTGGTAGTCAATGACCACCGGTGGTTGTGATATGTTATAATTAAAATAAAAAACATAAAAACATATTTTACGGTTTTGAAATTGAAGTGAACATAGTTTTAAACATTTAATAAAAAATTATTCTAACATCATTTTATCTGAACGTGTGTTTTTAAAATAAAATACTTAGACATCCTCTTACCTTTTTTCAGTGTCTTGCTAATTGGTGCATCTGAAGCACTAGTTAAGAAACTAAAAGTAAAAAGAAAAATCAAGATTTTACATTGAAAATAACAGTTTAAACTTTCAAAAAGTATAATACATAATTTTTAAAGCAATATTTTCTTTTATAATTCCTTAACAGATGTCACTAGTTAGCATTTTTTTTTTTATATGTCATTTCACATTTAAATCCGATTGTTGTTTAACGCAATCAAATCCAAGTATAAAAATACTTTAAGGATCTAGACGCTTCGAAGTAGCCACGAATTTAACATATTATCGAAAAATCTAAATTTCTCTTCATTGATCATAAACACAAACAAAGACAGGTTTGTTTGTTACCGTGCTATGTCCAAATTTCTTTGTTGCTTTTACATATGGCTATGTGGATATGGAGATAGACGCAATTTTCTTAGTCCTAGATATATACGTACATTGCATATATTGCTAGCCACCACACACACATTTATCATTAAATACAACTATTTTCCTTGCAAGTTAATTGTCTCGTGTGAATCTGAAATTCTTAAAATTAGTGACTATATATGGTTTAGATGATTAGATTATCAAATTATTTAGGAGGGGTGGCTTTTTTTAGTTGGAAACATCTATATCTATGTTATTTTTATTACAATTATATTTAATATATTTGTAGAAAAATGTATAATTAATAAAGTGAAAATCAATCAAGTTGTCTCAACAAGACATGTAATCTACCTTTGTCTTCCAAGGTCTAAAACGTTTTCATCAAAGATGAAATAAACAGAAAAAACAAAGGAACAAAAAATTTATTGTCCATATCTGTTTTGCATTTCTGTTTAGTATATAGTTTCTTCAAAGAAATCAATTCCTTCACTCCTTTTATTTTTCACCAGCATGGGATTGATTGATTCGGACCCACCCTTTGAAGAAACATACAAGAACCTATTCAACAAGGACCAAAACATTATTAATGATGAGTTAATGGTGGATAATGAATGTGAGCTTCCAGTGATTGATCTGAGCCGTTTAAATGATGATGATGAGGTGGCAAGAGAAGAGTGCAAGTGTATGATAGCAAAGGCTTCACAAGAATGGGGTTTCTTTCAAGTTGTAAATCATGGAATTTCAAGTGACATTTTAAAGAGATTGAGGTGTGAGCAGAAGAAGGTGTTCAAAGAACCATTTGATAAGAAAACAAAAGAGGAAAAGTTTTTGAACTTCTCTGCTGGTAGTTACCGTTGGGGAACACCAACTGCCACATGCATTAAACAGTTATCTTGGTCAGAAGCATTTCATATTCCTTTGACCGATATTCTAGGATCAAACACTCATCTCAGGTATGTTATCACTACTACTCACTTCTATAAATAGCTTATGACATGTTAATAAGTCATTTTGAGCTTATTTTCATAACTTCTTAACGATGGCTTTGAAAACAGCTTATAACTTGTTTCAACGATGTAAATATTTTAATAGATAAAAACTATCTAAACACAAAAAATAAATGAATGATGATTTTAAAACTTTAAATTAAAGAATATTTGTCCTACTTTGCTAATTCTAATTATATTTTTGGGTTAATAGTGTTTTACCTCCTGTAATATATGTTATTTTTAGGTTTACTCCCTGTAAAAATTTTGTTTTGGTTTTTGTCCTTGTAAAATTATTTTTTTCCAGAATACCCCCTTAATAGGCCATTTTCAGAATATTTTTCCAAAAATTTTGGTTTTTGAATGGCCTATTAGGGGGTAATCTGGAAAAAAAATAATTTTACAAGGACGAAAAACAAAACAAAATTTTTACAGGGAGCAAACCCAAAAATGACCTATATTATAAGGGGGTAAATGACTATTAACCCTATATTTTTTTCCTTTTTTGGGAGAGGGAATTATATATATAGAGTTTAGTTATGCATGTCAAGAGAATGAATTATTAAATACAATTTCATTCTCCGCATATATGTAGATGTTGAATATACTAAAGAAGTAGTTAATATATCTAATGTTTTAAACTTTTTGATAAAAATGTGTTGTCTCGATTTCTATGATATTAAAATATTGATTTGTTTTCGGAGAATGTGGATCCAAATAAAAAAAAGGGATAGGAGAGAAAATCGTGATATAAAATGAGGAAGTGATTTAAGACAGAAACAATGCAATTGGGACACCTTCCAATCCCACCTTTATTTGGACCATCTTACTTTGGCTCAAGCTTAGATACATTTATGAGATAGCTTGTCCTTTTCTTTCAACTTTTTCATCACTAGTCCGTCAATTTTCATTTGGTCCCTCTTTTCATAAATGAAAATGTCATTCTCAAAAACCAATAGCTCTTTCTCGTATACATTTTTTTTGTTCTCGGCAAAGCCTAGATTTAAAATAAGTAAAATTGATGTTTTGTCATGATTGAAGAAAAGCAACGTTATCATGTATGCACATACATATATATTGTATTCTTTAATATTCTGTTTTTTTATAGTGTTAACTTGTGCCCTAAGTTAAGAATTTAAAAATAGAATTAAATCATAAATTTTGTCTTAAAAAAATAAGATTTTAAATTTTTAGAATATTAAATGCACAATTCTCAACAAAATATTTATATCTTTGGTTTCTTAACTTGTGCTCTGCCTTGAGGGCACAAGTTAACATTTTTTTTTTTATGCAACATTCTGCTTATTAGTTGTTATACCAAAGACAAATGTTATAAACCAATTAGCCAAACTAACTTTTATGTATGCATATATGTTTGCAGTTCAATAATTGAACAATTTGCTAGCACAGTTTCCAACCTTGCACAAATATTAGCTAATATCCTAGCAGAGAAATTGGGTCACCAATCATCTTTCTTTAAGGAGAATTGCTTGCCCAACACATGTTATCTTAGATTGAACAGATATCCTCCATGTCCCATTGATTTTAGGATCCATGGCCTAATGCCACATACAGATAGTGACTTCCTTACCATATTATATCAAGATCAAGTTGGAGGTTTACAATTGGTCAAAGATGGAAAATGGGTCGCTGTTAAACCAAACCCTGATGCACTTATAATTAACATTGGAGACTTATTTCAGGTACTCAAATACTTTATATAAATTATTTGACTTAAATTCAGTTTTGAATTTTGATTCCTCTATTTTGCTTCATTTACTATTTAGTCCCTAGTTTTTTATTTTTAAATGGTCGACTTTTTCCACACATATTTTGAGATTGAATGTTGATGAAGTGACAAGTGAGCTGTTTATGTAGCAACTTAGTTGATGACGTGAAACACCCTAGATAAATTCCTAGTGATTAATTTTCATTTCATCAAAATATACATTAATTTATATCACAAAAGTAATCATATTTTAAGAAAAACACTATTTAGGTGGATTTTCACTAAATAATTTATTCCTATGTTATCAACTGAGTTGTAAAATAAATAATTCAATTGTCAAATCATAAAAATCAACCTCAAATTCATAAGTGGAGAAAATGTTAGATATCTTGAAAACTGATGGATCAAATTGGTGGATTTAGAAATGTTGTGACCAAAATAAAAAATGCGACAAAATCAGGAGAGGAATACTACATTTAAGCCTAATTATTTCTAGCTTGGTCTTCTAGTTTTTTTCTCTCTAAATAATATTAGACTAATATATGTTGTTAATGATGTAATGCATGAAGGCTTGGAGCAATGGTGTGTATAAGAGTGTTGAGCATCGAGTTGTGACAAACCCAAGAGTAGAAAGGTTTTCTGTTGCGTATTTCTTATGCCCCTCAAACGACACCATGATTGAGAGTTGCAAAGAGCCCTCTGTATACCGCAAATTCAGCTTTAAAGAATACAGACAACAAGTTCGTGATGATGTTCAGAAGTTAGGTTCCAAAATAGGCCTACCTAGGTTTATCATAAATTAGGATCAGGCTCCCCTACATTCGGAGATGCCACAGGTTCATGTTGTCGGAACATTGATGGCCATTCGATCGGACGATTTAGAATCCCGCTCTTATTTTAAATCATAAAATTAAAATCTACATTTTTTGGACCAATCATGATAAAATATTGATGCCCGAATGCTTGAATATGAGATCCTCTAAGTCTAACCGGAGGAAATCTGAATTCCATAAACTAAGGAACTATGTAGAGCATTATATAGTATTCAAACACCTTTTTGGGTCATGTTATATGTGAGAACTTGAGACTTGAAAGATCATTATACAGAGGAACAACGAAGAGTATTTGTGTCAATGTACCATTTGGTTAGTCGTAAATTAATAGAGAAAATTGTTATGAATTCTGGTTTTCACATGCTTTTTGGATGCTGTCTCATTTGTTTCTATTTTTTGAGCTACAAATTCCTATAATAAAAGGTTCAGTTGCTACTATTGTGTCTTCTTCAAACTTGTTCCTAAATTGTGAGATCCTGAACCTAATAAGTGGGTGGTTTCACTCACTACTTCATATATCCACATATTCATCTGCATTTTGCTTATTGCTAATGAGAGTGAAGTATATCAGCAACATTGTTCCCATGCTTGACCTGTTTGAGAATCAAATAATTAACCAAAAATGGAAAATAGAAGCCAGAATAATTAATGCAACAATAAAATGTGTATGTTAGGTTAATCTTACAAGGTGGCAAAGAAAATGAGAACCCTTTTAGGATCAACTGTCCATGAAGAAGATCGTATGAAACTATTTCTGCGAGTTAATCTGCTTTCACTGGTGGTGGTGCCATTGATGTTAATCTGATGATGATTGTGTGTGTTGATGGAATGATCCGGTGACCCCGCTGTCATTGCCGTGGGCGTACACGACCCTGCCATAATAGCTACAACGCTTCAATGATACACACATACTTCTTCGTCTAATTTAGACTACATACATGTATCTTTTTGCATACATAAAAAAATTTAGTGGATTTTTTCGAAGAAGTGTGTATATAATGGATATAGATATGTTACAAGGATTTGTTAGCTCACAACACAAGGTTGTTCAAAATATTGACTATTCAATTTCCCCTACCGACGAATTTGAGTAGGGCAAAGCAATTTTTATCATCCTGATTGTACTTTACAATTTTATTAATTACATTGTGAGTACAATCTTGATTGGATGTCAATTATGATAATACCACACATATATCAAACTAGGTTAGAGTGAGACCTTAAAATCAAAGGACACTCACCTTGTCCCTTGCATTTTAGTGTATGTTTGGTTTCAATTTTTGATAAGGCGCAACTGATTTGAAACATGTAATCAAATTTAATTTTGTTGTAGTCATTTTTGAATATATTTAAACATAAATAAATCATTTTACATACAACTTTGTCACATTCTGTTTTTAATAAAAAAAAAGTTTTTGCCATTGCAGAACCAAAAATCAATTATGAATGAAATTTTGATTTTGCAAGGGAAATGGTACCTAGTGGTGAGCATAGAGCAGAGATGGCATCCTTATTAATATCATGAACTTGAAGCATTGAAAGGCCATTCACTTTCCTGTCGACCCCACGCTGAGATCCTTTCCTGGAAAGGCTCCTCTGCAACCCTTTCTGGTCAGAATACTATTAATATATTAACATAATGATGACATTAAAATGTGAAACCCTTAATTATATATGTATATTATAACCAAACTAATAAACGCAGAAGACAACAGTAAGTTGGCCCATTTTGCATGCAAATTTTGAGCTAAACATATTTTGTTGCATGAATGTGGTAAGTTATTCACAGTCTTTCTTTTTTGATGGAAATTATTCACAGTCTTTTAAAGTGAAGTGAAGGTTTCATTGAGGTTTTTTGTCACGATAGAATCATTTCAAACACCAGAAAGGAAGAGGACCGTTATTCTAGACCCTTGTAGGAATAATTGAAGGGTCTTGCTCTATAAGACTTGATACCAAACATGTCCTGAGCAAAAGATAAGAGTATCTATTATGGATGTTTGGGAAAATCCAGCGACTTTACTATTGATGAGTTTGGGAAAGCGTCCAGAGATACAACATATTAATGTTTTAAGATCGTCAAAAGCAAGACACCACATTTTTATCAAAAACTTTAAAACATTAGATATATTAACTACTCTATTATGGAGAGTGATTTTGTAAAGCACCCTTTCAAGGATCTGCCTTTTTTTTAATATATAACAATATTGAAATGTAATAATATATAGTTATCAGGGTCGGTTCTAAGATTTTTTATGCCCCGGACAAATCAATAAAGTTGTATTCTTTTAATTATTTGAATGTGTTTCTTCTTACATTTTTTTCTTTCTAAAAGATTCATTCATAATCAAGATTCTCTAAAAACATATTTTCAATAGAATTAATCAAAGGGGGTTAAAAATAAATATATCTACATAATATTAACTACTGAGTAAAAATAATAAGTTTGGTACACCTTAAAATATGGTGCCTTAGGTTGTCACCCTTCCCACCCATCCTCAGGGTCACCCTCACCTCAGATCATTATTGATAGATAATGTAAAGTTATTAATGGAACATATTTATTGAAATTTTTTGAGAGGCTGAAAATGATGGGTTGAATGCTTATTGAATACTATCATTAAAAAGTTATAACTAAAAATGGAGTTTTCATTGTGGATGACCTACGAAAGTTTTTTCCAAGTCAACTCCTATTTATGCTTGTTTGTTGTTATAAGATCTTCACATGAAGGTTTTGGTCAAAAAAAGATCCTCACATGAAGGTACCCTTTCTCAATTAGAATGAAATATATCAAACGATATCAAAATTTGATTGGACGACAATATAATATACTTGTTTTATAATGTATACTATATAGTTTTGAAGTTTTTTTCTTAACAATTTTATCTGTTTGTGAAATTAGTATGTTTAACTTATACGTTACTCCTTTTGTAAATAATAAAAATAGGATAGGGTAAGTAAACCACTATTATGAGTCATGTAGTTGTATGTATTTGAAAATTTGGGACCCAAAATTTACGAAATATCAAATTGTTTCATCAAATTTACTAACATAAGCCAAAATGCTCTTTCCATCAAGTAGCTATGTTAGAGGTACTGGTATCCAAATTGATGTCATGTCACGTTAAACCCTATAAATGTAGGTTTCGTACCGATTCTAAACTTAAATATTTATCGTAGACTCCTCATTAGTGTTAATAATTGGTTTTAGGATTCTGAAGATAAAAGTCTAATAAGCATAAAAATTTAAGCCTTTAACTAGGTAGCATCAAATTTGTTTTTAAGGTTTTTGTGACGTGGCATCTATGCGGATAAGCCACAATGTCATTTAATGTGATACATCATTATCTTTAATAGATAGGTCACCTCTAATAGAATTTGGTGAAGCAATTTGATACTTCATTTATTTGAGGTTTCAAATTCGACGCACTTAAAATTTCAAGATCAAAATGGTGGTTTAGTAAAAAAAATTGACACCTCTTAGCCCAAATGTAGAATATTAATTATGTCTTGTAATAAAATAGTGAAATATTAAAGAAAAAATACAATGAAAAAAGAGAGTCACACCGTAATTCTTGGATTAGCATTGGCACTACTATCTTTATTGATGCCGGAAGAGAAGGCATCCATGTCAATCACATAGCTATCGACTTTCTCGGTTGGATATTGAAATCCATTCATGTGATCTGAAACTGGTGTGTTCTTCTGCTCCATTTCAAATGCATCTCCACAACCATAATAACAAGATGACAAATCCTACAAAAAATAAATAAATCAAATAATTCACAATCAACACATTGTTATCTGATGAAGAAAAATAGAACAAGGAAAGCAAAATCTTACCAACTTGGGAAATTCCTCCATATTTCAATGATGAAAAAATAGAGGAGAATGTTGAGGCTTGCGTGCCAAATGAGAAATAACACAAGAATATTGAACCCTGATTAATCAAAACAACCCTATGTATGTTATTGTAGATATAAGATTAAAAGACAAGCAAATGAACAAATATTAAAAGTAACTTACAACATATATGTAGTTTGTGATCCAATCATGAAGAAAAGAAAAAACCACTTTCAGAGACCAAAGCTGTCTTCAATGGTTGATCTTTTAGCTCTCTTAAACTGAATGGATCAATGACTAAGAACAAATTGACATGCAACTACTCTGTGTTTTTGGGAACAACTGCTCTTTGTTTTGTCAACGTAGAAATGTAGAATGATTCGTTTTCCTTACAAGAGAGAAACAAACAAAGTCAGAGACAGGGAGAAAGCTGTCATGTTGTGTGAGTTTGTTGAGACTTTTTTGTTTTTTATTTATTGTTATATAGGTTTCTGTATTTTATTTTATTTTATTTTTGGTAGAAGTTTTTCATATTTTATTTAACATAAAAAAAAAATGCATATTCAAATTGAATTTCACACGCATACAATGATTATTATTTGTTGGGAAATGTTAACAAGTGTCATAAGAACATTTTTAAGAAGTCTAAAGAAAATTTTTGTCTTTAAAATTATACATTCAACACATTAAAAGTTTAGAAAGTAATATTTTCTCTATAAAACTTATAAATTATTTTTATTTTTGTATCCTTAACAAGTGCCCTAATACAAGAAGCAAGTCAAGTAATTGCTTGTTTTCTTTCCTATGAGATGACTAATCTTTTAAAAAACAATTGCAAAAAATAATACTCCTTCCTATCTTTACTATGAGTAAAAAAAATCACTTTTTAAATTTAATGAATACGTGATGTATCTAGTCGATTAAACAAACGGTGGTAGTTGGACAAGCGAGACAAATGATCAAATGAGTGAGACCTCCAGGTCATAGTTCAATTGATTTTATTCTTGTATGAACAAATAAGATGTATCTCATGTGTAGGAGGTGTGTTCTTCATGTTGATTATCTAATCATTCGTGACTAGTTGTATGTAGGGATGGGAATAGGTCAGACCGGTCTACAGGGGCCTACGACTTAGTCTACAACAGGTCAGACCAGACCATGCTTTTTCCTTAAATAGATAAGGTTTAGGCTTTTTTAGAAGTCTATTTAACTTAAAAGGCCATGCCACAAACCATTCAAAAAGCCTCTTAGGCCGGCCTATTTAAGTAAATATGAATTTTTTTGTTGAAGGAAAGTAAATATGAATAATATTATTTATTATTATATTTAATTTTGTACTTTAAATTAAAATAAAAATTTGTTAACTTTTTCAGTAATTTAAGCTAATTAGTATTCATTAATTTTTACATATTTAAACGTATTATTATAAACTAGAATTGAAATATGATACAATATATAGTCAAATTCCCTAAAAACTCATATTGGTTATCAAAAGAGAGTATAATCTAATTGATATATTAGCTCGTTAGTCTATTTAAACTTAGATCACATTGCTTATTTAAAGATATTCATATCAAATATGCTTTTAAACAAGCTAACAAGCCGTATCAAGCTTTCAGAAGGCTAGGCTCAGACCAACAAAATAAGTCTATGACAGGCCGCAGGCCAGACTTAAGCTTTTAAAAAAATTGGCAGGTCAGACTTAGGTCTTGCAAAGTCTAACTCGACCTACCCTATTCTCAACCCTAGTTATATGCTCCTTTTTCAAACGGATGATATGTTGCAAATGATACTTTGATAAATTAAGACAATGTGCTAGCATGTAACAAAAGACACATTGATGTCAAAGTAACATGATGCTCCTTTTTTATCTTTTTTTTTTTGGTCAATTTATCAATTTATTTTTGGTATGTGGGTTATGTAGTTTAAAATCCGCAAGTTAACCTGTGACCCGTCTAGCTTTTTTTTAATATATAGGTCAAATACCTACCTGGGTCCTTTAAGTTTCACGTTTATTTCGAATAGGTCCTTTAAGTTTCTAAGGTTTCAGATAAGTCCTTTAAGTTTCGAGTTTGTTTTGGATAGGTCCTTTCTGTCAACCTCTGTTAAGCCAAAGTTGTTATGTCCGTTAAGCCAAAGCTGGTTTGTTCGTTAAGTGGGTGAGGTGGTTCTCTCTGACACTTGGCGTCAATTTTTTCCCCAACCAGATCAGATTTGGCTTAATGGACAGATCAACTTTGGCTTAACGGAGGTTGACAGAAAGGACCTATCCGAAACAAACTCGAAATTTAAAGGACCTATCTGAAACCTTAGAAACTTAAATGACCTATCCAAAAAAAACTTGAAACTTAAAGGACCTATCTGAAACTTTAGAAACTTAAAAGATCTATCTGAAACAAACATAAAACTTAAAGGACCCGGGGAGGTATTTGGCGTAATATATAAATAACTACACTTTTTTTTTTTGGTAGATAGACGAAATGACAAAGTCATTATAAACTCACACACACAAGTGGAGGTACCGAGGTTCGAACCCCAGTCATGGCATCCGGCCTAACAATTTCGACATTTTGTCAGTTGAGTTAGGACTTGTGGATTAACCTATATGTATAAAATATGAAAATGCCCCTCGACAAGGGCAGTTAACTGCCGATGAATTCAAAAACCGGTTGCAGTTAACTGCCGAGGTTTTCCTCGGCAGTTAACTGTCGAGAAAATGTTTCATCAAATGAAACAACCACATGCTCCCCCTACACACTATTTCATCATCAACTTCCATACTACTTCCATCTAATCCCCAAATCCAATATTTTTTTCATCAAATCTTACTCCAAAATCATTGAAGCATCAAGCATAGGAGGTATCAACACACTTTTGACGTAAAAAAACAGTTATTGAGCATTTTAATCCGTTCATTTTTAGCTGTTGTTATAGGTTTTTACGTCAGGTTACGTAAACCCATTATGGGATTCATTGGCAGTTTACTACCGAAGCAAATTTCGGTAGTTAATTACCGAAGTAAATTTCGGCAGTCAAGTGCCGAGGATTACTTGGGAAATATTTGGAAAAACACAGAAAAATGGAGCTACTGCCATTTTTCCACAATTTTTTTTCTTTGTTTTTTTTTATTTTTTTTGTTTTTATTCATTATGACATTGATGTTTATGCATTAGTTAGTTGCTAATTCATAATTTTGTCTTGTTTAATTTTAGTAATGGTTGACAACGCAGAAGATGATCCGGGAGAGACAAAACCAAATTTTGTCGAAAAATTCGGAGATGTCAAAACGCCTAAGGTTGAAGCCAAACCAAACATTGATGGAGCTTCCGTTCATGTTGAAGCTTCTAAATATGTTGACTTTGGTGTCCTCCCACTAAAAGCCCATGAAGTTGACACGGCTCGGTTTTTTCCAGATGACGTTAAATGGAAAGATAGAGAAGAATTGCTTGAGTGGGCACGTCGTCAAGCAAATAAGGCATGATTTACAATTGTCACACAAAGATCAAGCTTGATCAATCCAATGTTGCGACTAGTGTGTGAAAGGTGTGAAGCTCACAAAGTTTCAAAAAAAACTGAAGCATGCGTCAACGGGCTCAAGAAAATGTGGGTAATTGTTCATGGTTAGTGGATATCTTAGTAGGCAAACAAAGGAATGGGGATTGAACATTCTTAATGGAGTTCACAACCATGCGATGGAGCCGACTTTAGAAGGACACATTCTTGCCAGTAGATTAAAGGAGGACGACAAGAAGATTGTACGTGACTTGACCAAGAGCAAGATGCTTCCAAGAAATATTTTGATAAATTTGACGAACAAAAGACCACATTGCATGACAAATATCAAGCAAGTGTACAATGAACGTCAACAAATATGGAAGGAAAATAGAGGTGATAAGAAGCCGTTGCAATATCTAATCTCGAAGTTGGAGAGGACAACTATACTTATTTCTCAAGAACACAAAGTGAAAGTACTACAATTGAAGATATCTTTTGGGCTCATCCAACATCTTACTTTAAGTTGTTTAACAATTTTCCAATGATTTTGGTTATGGACTCCACCTACAAAACCAACATGTACAAGATGCCAATGTTTGACATATTCGGTTGGGTTTGGATTTGTGACACATGAGAAAGAGGAAAACTTTGTTTGGCTTTTAAACATGTTGCGTAAACTTCTTACGTCAAAGATGAATTTGCCTCAGGTGATTGTGACTGACAAGGATATGTCTTTGACGAAAGCGGTTGGAAATGTTTTCCCCGAAAGTTATGCAATGAATTGTTACTTTCATGTGCAAGCAAATGTTAAACAAAGGTGCATCTTAGATTGTAAATATCCTTTGGAAAAAAGGATGGGAAAGAGTTGAATAATCACGATGTTGTCAAGAAGATAATGAGGGCATGGAAAGCTATGGTTGAATCACCCACTCAAGAGTTATATGCAAATGCATTAGTGGAGTTCCAAGATGCTTGTAGTGATTTCCCACTTTTCCTAAATTATGTCATGACCATCTTGAATGAAGTGAAGGAGAAAATAGTGAGGGCATGGACAGACCATGTGTTGCATCTTGGTTGCAGAACCACCAATTGGGTAGAATCGGCTCATGCTTTAGTAAAGAAATATTTGGACAATAGTAAGGATGATTTGGGTACTTGTTGGGAGAAAATACATGACATGTTGGTTCTTCAGTTCACTGCTATACAAACAATATGTTGTCAGAGTGTTAACGTATTGGAACATAGATTCAAAGATGTCACTTTGTACTCCGGTTTAGGTGGTCATGTGTCTAGATTTGCTTTGATCAACATTGATTTGGAAGAGTCACGTTGTAGGGGAACATTGTGCATGGACAAAGAAATTTGTGGTTGTGTTCAAAGGACTTCTTACGGGCTTCCATGTGCATGTGAAATTGCTAATAAAATCATTGAAGACAAGCCTATTTTATTGGATGAGATACACCATCAATTGCATAGGTTACATATGGGTGAAGAAAGTGATGAAGATGGTTTTTCTGTCGATGATGAGTGGAACAGTATTTAAGAACGTCTCAAGAAAGTCCCTTACCAAATGAAGCTTGAAATCAAAGAGGTTTTACGGCAGTTGGCATTTCCTGAAACCACCATGATGTCTCCACCGCCACGAAAAGTACTAACCAAGGGAGCCAAGAAAAAAGTGGACATTGCGAGGTCTAAAGGAAAAATTACATCGACTAGTCGAATCCCTTCTTCGTGGGAGGTTGTTGATTCCTAAAATCCGGATAGTCAACCGTCACCATCACCAAGAACTTCATCATTTAAAAGAAAAAAAAGGTGTTTGTCTTGGTAAAACATCACTTCCACCACCTACTCGGTATCCAAAGCCTAAGCCTATTCCGGTTCCAACGTCTAATCCAGTTTTTGATTATATGCCAAAGTTCATGGTTCCATTTATTGAAAAAGTGGTGGATGTTATAAGCAATGGACATTGTGGCTTTCAGGCTATAGCCGAGTTCATGGGATTGACTGAAGAAAGTCATATCATGACTCGTCACAATCTTATTAAAGAGTTGAAAGATCATAGAGATGATTATGCGAGAGTATATGCGGGTGAGGATCGTTATAACTACATTTTAAATGGCTTACATCTGATAACAAGCAAAACCCAACACCATTTCAGCTCGTTTTGTGTGTAGTTTAGGCCTAGATTCTCTTGTTTTTGCCTATGTTATGCTGGTTGTTTGGTTATGTTTCAGGTACACAGCAATAGAGGCCTCCATGCGCAGAAACGGC
>Ga0315915_1005969_pt1 | contig 15042 bp, 17 predicted proteins | sample MpolbnodulesMG_FD_207738 | JGI IMG/M metagenome (GOLD analysis project Ga0315915, IMG submission 207738) | Medicago polymorpha root nodule microbial communities from Los Angeles, California, United States - branched nodules | ecosystem: Host-associated > Plants > Roots > Nodule | place: USA... | reverse complement strand
TCCTTCCAATGATGTAATCTCACTACCCAAGGTGATTACAATGTTTATCCCAACCCTAGAGACCCTCCTTACAAAGGTACTCAACCCTCAAGTTCCCCCCTTTGTGAACCCTAGACCTCTAGCTTCAGCTCTCCTTCAAAATGTTGCAGAAACCACTTAAATACTAGTCACAGCAGTTCAAAATCGTGTCACGATTTTGCCCAACCGTGCCGCGATTTCCTCTGAACAACTGTTGTGACTAGTCCCTTTCAGGTAAACTTGGTGAGGAAGTTGTTGAATCGCGTCACGATTTCCCAAATCGTGTCACGATTTTCCATCTCAAAAGTACCATGCTTCCTGCCTATCCAATCGTGTCACAGTGCCTGAAATCGTGACACGATTTTAGGTTTTCTGACAATCTCAATTTGAAGCCAATATACAACAGAATAGTTATTAATCAATCAAACTTTCAATACACAATCGAATTACAAAACTTAGCACAAATTAAAAACAAGACTAAAACATAGAAATAAACCAAAGCACAATAACTTGACAATTTGATATATATGATTGAATGGATCGAAGAAAGTTATCAATAATATAAGTTATCGAATAATGGAATTGAACTTACAAATTTTTTCTCATTCACTTAGCAATTACCGATTCAATTAATCAATCAAAATATATCAAATTATGTGCAGAAATTAAAAGAGAAGGGAAAAGAGAAAACCAGGTTTATAGAGGTTCCCCAATCGTCCTCGTTATGGGTACATCCTCTCATTGTAGAAGAAAAAGTCTCTTCTACCGACTTCCACTATAATGTTGAAAATATTTACAAGAGTCAATTACAAAGGTTCCTTCAATTTACGAATCCAAAAGTCTCTTCTACGGACTTCCACTATAATGTTGAAAATGTTTGCAAGAGTCAATTACAAAGGTTCCTTCAATTTACGAATCCTCGAGATCCTAAATCTACTACATTAAGTAACCACTCCAAAGCCTCAAATCTTCAAACTCCTTGAAATTGGATGAATCCCTAAGGTCTTCGAATCAAGCTAGCATGCAATCCTTCAAACTTCTTACCCAAGAAATCTTGTTTCGATCCCCTTCAACCTTGATTGTTGAGAAACAACCCCTTCAATTACCTTTGGAGGTGGAAAGTGCCTCCCTCTACCAAGATCCTTGATTGAAACCAAACTTACAATTACCCTATAAATCTAGATCTCAAATCCTACAAGAGTTCTTAGAAAAAATGTTTAATTAGAAGAACTTATAGTAACGAGAGAGAAGACTCCAAAGAGTGTTCGCAAATTGATTCAATGAATGATGGAATTAGTGGAGACAACTATACATAAGTGAACAAGGTAAGAACAAGTTGGTCTAAAACTTTAATTGAAAAGCATAGTTTGATTCAAATAAGAGAATAGATAAGTGAACAAGGTAAGAGCAAGTTGGTCTAAAATTTTAATTGAAAAGCATAGTTTGATTCAAATCAGGGAATGTGTGAATCAAATCACATAGTGTAATTATGAAATTTGAGATGTGATGAAGAATGATTCGATAGCCATGAACAATGATTCGAAATAGAGATTTTCTAGATGAAGATTGATAGGAATCAACACGATTCTGATTCGAATCATACTTCTAAAAGGGGGGTGATTCAAATCACTATTAAGCACTGTTAAAAAAGGTTGACTCGAATCAAAAGACAAAATGAGAAACCCAAAGGACAAAATGATTCGAATCATAATATGTAGGATATTTTTGATTCAAATCAAGGCTTCAAAAAATAAAGTTTTAACATGAAAATAATTTGTAAAACTATACCCAACTTATTTCAAGATATCAAATACGAGATATTCAAGACAAGGAGTGACACAATGGATTTGAGAGATTTAGATATCAATAGGGTGCTTTACAAGCTAGGCTAAGACAACGAAACAAAACCAACATGTATCAAACTATCAAAGCTAAATATCATCAAAACATCATCAAAACCAAACCTATAGGATCAAGGTAGCAACTACAACCTACTGGGAAGTTATACATCTCCAGAGATGTAGTTTCAACGAACTCAAATTTCCCTATCCATGTTTCATAAACATCAGGTTGTGGTTGCTTCACTTCATATAGTCTCCTCCATTTGGAACAATCCTTCCATTCTTTCTCTCCCTATCCCTGCCAACTCCTCCTAATGTATCCTATCCTATTCCTGAAGTCTCTTCACTTCCTGACACCTCACCTCTTTTTTCACCTTCCTCTCAAAATCCTATATCTCCTCCGTCTATGTCAGATGCTTCTGAACCTCATCCCCTACATATCCGAACTAACACTCGTCGTATGACTACTAGAGCTAAGGATGGCATTGTCTACCCTAGACTACATCCTACTTTACTTCTTTATCATGCAGAACCAAAAATAGAGAAGCAAGCTATGAAGGCCGAGTTTGATGCCTTAATAAAGAATGGTACCTGGACTCTAGTATCAATGCCACCTCAAAGAACACCCATTGGCTGCAAATGAGTTCAAAGCTACACTAATAGCTAAAGGGTTTCAACAGAAGTTTGAAGCTGACTACACCAAAACCTTTTCCCCAATATTAAGCTAGTCACCATACAATAAAAACCACTTTTCCCCAATTATTAAGATAGTCACGGTGAAACCAATGCTTTTCTAAATTGTCTGAAAGTAGAAGAAGCCTAATTCAACATTTTAGTTAGTTTTCTCTCACAACCTGCTATGATAAAGATTGGGGATCAGACATCAACTTCTGGTACTTGTCTTGTCTATATCCAGGACCTAATCTTGTTTCCTGGCGGGATAAAAAGCAGCCAGTTGCCAAATTAGCACAGAAACTGAATATAGAAGCATGGCTCTAGCTACTTTTGAATTACTCTGGATGCAATCCATTCTCACTGAACTCCATGTGGCATTTCCCACTCCCACAATCCTTTGTGATAATATGAGTGCCATAACATCATCTCACAATCCAACATAGCATTCTAGGACAAAACCAATGGAGCTCGATCTGTTTTTTTTTTCGAGAAAAGGAACTTCAAAGACATCATCAAGTGGTTTATGTTCCAGGTAAGTCTCAATATGCTGACTTGATGACCAAGGCACTACCTCCAACCGGACTTGCAGACTTAAGGACCAAGCTCATTTTGTGCGATTCAAGTGATTCTCATCTAGGATGAGCTTGATGGGGGCTATTAAGAGTATAGAGCAACTAAGGATTATTACACTGTAGTTAAAATGTGTAGCATATGATTTTTCAAACAAAAAATGAATAATGTGTAGCACTCAAAGTTCACGTATAATGTGAAAACTAATCCATCAATGGTATTTCCCTATGCCAAGATCACCCCATATATAAATACAATATGAATTATAAACAAATCTGGATGATGTAATCAAAAGATTGAAATAGAGATTGCACAATTGTGTTGCATCTCAATGAGCATATGATCTTTCCTTTCCACAAAATTTAGCAACAAGCTTAAGCCTTTACATAAAACAAAAAGTGCTAGTGATCTTCAAGAAAGGGAGACGCCAGGTACCTCAGGTCAATCATCATCCAGTTCTATAACAAATTGTAAATCTACAGATGCCAAAAGCAAATATATAAGTATATGCATCACCTTGGACAAAATAATTTGACAAATAATCAAACAGAAGTCTAAGCCACATTTGCAACAAAAAATAATTAAGAAGAAAAAAGAATACTCCATTAAGTTTTTAATGTTAGTCTTCCCATGAAACAAAAGTCAATCCTTTCTGTTTGGGCATGAAAAAGAAACAAGAAAAAGTATACCCCTTATGAGGATTGTTAAAATGACACTTATTTTTCAGAACCAACTATTGGAGTAAGCATTCATTCCTAAACTGAAACTTTCCATCACACCAACATCATATATCGATATAACCCTTTGGGAGCCAGCAGAAACTATAGAAAAGATAGCATCACAAAAAGAAAAAATTTCTTAAACCCTTCGCACATGTGTATGCATGTTTGTATGTGCAAGATAAATTTAGGATTTCATTATAAAATTGACGGCAATTAAGTAATTTAGAATATTGATAAATATAGGCCCTTAATTGAAAAACATGACTGCAGCATTTTTTTTTTTTAAATCTGAACTTAATATCCGTTGTAATGGGAAATATTTCCATTTCCAAAGCAGGTACATGTGCAGGTGTGCTTTTTAGAAAAGGTGTTAAGATGGAGAGAGAAAGAAAGAAACCTTGAAGTACAGTGTCAACTGCTGCATTAGGGACAAAAATCCCTACAGTCCGTCTGTTATCTGATGTAGTTTCCACACGAGCAACGCGTAGCCGCTGTTTCGTAAGCGTTTGACGGGACTGTACATATTTTTATTTGCAATTAGAAGTAATTTGCATGATAAAATGACTATTATAATAAAAGTTTCTCAGCAAAATCAGCACATTTTTCATTAAAAAGGAAGTTTCTCAGCTCCAAAGTTACTATAAAAGTTAGTTGTCATACTATATCACAACAAAAGCTATCTATTACGATTTCCACACAATATGATCGGATATAGAGGATATCATAAAGTAACAAATTGATATATTGTACGCAAAATAATAATAATTTTAGCATCTGAAAAAAATTGTTCTTTCACATGAATGTTTTTTGAGTTTGTGAAATACCTGCTTAGCAAGCGCCTTTCGTATGTCTCCCCAAATAGGAAAAATGACGCCACCTAAGACATTGACTTGCTGAAGTCTTGAGCCAACCAAACATAACTTTCCATTCTTACAATTTGGAACATGCATGCACTGACAACAAAAGTAATAAGTCAAAATGCAATATGATGTGAATTTGAAATATCTACATTGCTTCTCACCGCCATGAGATTCTAAATTATATAGATGATACAGTAAATCAGAGTACAACTTTATCTTATCATAAAATCGCTAATAAAAGAATGGTTCAGTTGCATGTGTGCCAATTAGGCCACAAGTTCACAACCATGAACAAGCAACATGTCCCGTGTCCCAATAGGAGAAGGCCCGGAGATAATGATGAGGGCCTAATAGTTTATTAGAGAAGGATGATGAGACATATCCAGAAAGAGGGGGATAATTCATTTGAGAAGGATAACTCAGGTGTCACTGAGGGGAAGGGAAAGTGTGATATATGTAACCATTTGGAAATGATGGACATACTTAGAAAACTGGTTGGGCAGACCTGCTGATCTCAGAGAGGAGATCGGTAACATACTTGGAAAACTGTATTAATGTATTTTGTACTGTTTAATCTGTGTTCTGGTTTCCATACTCAGAGGAGAGTTTCAACTGTAAGCTAGTCTCTTACCGTAAGGGATTATTCCCGTTTTTAAATACATATAAGTTCCATCTGTACTCTGTTATCAGTTTCCTCGCATGAAGTTACAATTACAAGAAATAACTTATGGTATATATATATATACCTGCTTATATGAAACTTCATATTCGTCTTCCCAACCAATTTGTGCCTCCTCCAAAGATGAAACTTTTGAATATTTTGTTGTTAATTCTGCCAGATGCATATCCCTATAATTGCAGGAGAAAATAGGTAAACAATAAAATTAAACTAAAAGAAGGTCAAGTAACTGAAATACATACCGAGTTGATTCTCCGGTAGTTGGACGGACTATCTTATACATAGATGGAGCAGAACTGGAACAGAAGAGAACCAACATAATGACATCAGTAAATGAAACCATAAATCCTTACTGCGTACTCCCTCCGCTCTTATTTATAAGCAACATTCATCATAATTTCTTGGCCTCAAGTATAAGCAAAAGTCACCAAATTCAACTCTATTGAATAGTTATACAACAAGGACGACAAAAACTAGAAATGATACCTTTTAAATGCTAAAATAACATGACGTTTTCCCAACCACTCCCTGTTAGACTTGTAGAAGCCGTCACCATCTGAACTAAATCCAGCCTTCTGCTTCTCACTCAGCATGATATTTGCCAACTGATGCGTAAATGATATCAGCAAAATATATATGTTAGATTAAAGCACTATTTAGTTAGAACATCGGAGAAAGCATATGTACCTCCCATGAAACCCCACGATCCAAGGTGAAAGTGAACAGATCAGTTGAAGCCCTGCTTATTTGATCAACATAGACTGTCTGCGTCAAAGGAAATTTAGCTTCCGTCTTAAATTTTCTATACAATAACATACAAAAATGAGTGGCAGCAAGAAGTTTAGGACTAAAATAAATACCTTTGGAGTTCCGTGCAGTTCAATGACAGTAGCTTTCAAGTCAACAATGCCTGTGTCAAGGTCACCTTCAATGCGAGCTTTATGAACAAGAAGATCCATGATATTCACAAATAACTCAAATAGTCTGTTGATACAGAAAGAATTAGTGTATAGAACCGAAAGCTGAAAGTAGAAGTACCAAATCATTTCATTCACAAAATACAAACCTATTCTGAATTTCAGGACCTATTCCCAAAAGCCGGTTGAGAAATCGTTTAATATTGCATTTATCTTTATCATCCATGAGGCAATTCATACCATCATCTCCTTTAAATATAAGAAGTCACATTTAATAATGAGAAAAAACACAGATAAAATAACGTGGTATCATAAACATCACAGAAGTAAATGATGAAAACATAAATACATTTTGATTAGATATTCAATATAATATTAGACAAGGGTAAACAATGATTACCAAGACCGTCATCCTTAAAAATTTTAACCGAAACAAGAGCAGCTTTTGCCTGCATAATAAAATCTTCGATTGTATCTGGTCTGTCAGATGAGCATCCTGGGGGTACAACAGGAAGAGGCAGATCCTACATAGTTACTTTTATCAGTAGATGGATTGGACTTGTTCATTTCTTATTAAAATTATTGTCAATATGCACATTTTTTATTTTCAACAAAAATTTGATACCCGATCCAGTATTCCAGTGTAGAAAAGCTTCAGAGCCCTCCTCCCATAATCACTATCATAATTATATGCATTTAACGAAGGTCCAGCTCTGTAAAGTACCCGCGAAGTCAGGAACAACATCGACTAAGATGTTAAAATTTATCGACTAAGATGTTAAAATTTATCCATGTTGGTTCAATGAAAACAAAACTGATGAATCCAACTTTACCTACGATCCCCCTGAGTCAAAGCTCCAAGTGATTCTAATCTCTTAGCAACAGCTGATGCAAACCGGCGTTCTCCACCAAGGTTTGAAAATAGTAGCCTAAAGAAATTTACAAGGATAAGAAATTGTGTCAAGCAGGTGTAGCATCTAGGTAGAGTATCAACAGCGCCTGTCACTGCAACCATGAAACGATGTTTATCAATTAGATATGGTGACATTATGCAACTCACGTATTTTGAGTCTGATAAAACACACCCGTTCCACTAGGGGCCCTCACAAGCATTCCTTTCCTTCCTGTAATTTCAGCAACTTTGTCATGGCCTCCTAACTGCAGTAAAAATTTAAAATTTCATTTATAGAGTCCGGTAAAAGAACTATAGTTTGGCGTTTAGCATGAATTGCAGAGCATAAAATTGCTACAACAGACATCTTTTCATAGTAGTTACTTAATTTCAATTGGAATAGCATTGACCAACAACCATCTTAAAAAACAATGTTAAAAAGGAAGATGAGGATAATCAACGAATGATCATTACCTGGTCAATAATATCATCCAAGGGATTGTTTGGAAGATCTAAAGCACAAATCCTCTCTAATATTTTGTGCCTAGACTGGATGGCTGTGTCGTAGCTGCAGCAATCCGATGAAAATATTCATAACTGTCATGCTCTTTTTATTTCTAATTTTTTTTTATTCAGGAAATGGTGGCTTACAGTTGTCATTAAAGCTAGTTATCGAACGTAAAATGATAAATTATGACATTGAAATCAGATTGCCAAATTAAAAGAATTATCTTAAGTTTTAAACCTCTCCTGGAAGTGCTTTTCTGGTAATGGGAAATTGTCTTCAACAAATTTTAGCAGCAACTCACGAGGTCCAGAAATAAAGTCATCAAGTTCAGAGCCCTAAACAAAATAATAAATAACACATAATGCAACTGAAATGCAGGAAATATTTAAATGAAAATGGATTCAAATACACACATATTTTGAAACAGTATCCTCCGTCCTTGCTTCCCCCGTACTCTGAAGACCTATGACTACACACTTATCTTCCATTAATGCTTGCTTCGCCAGTCTCACTACAGTAGGGACTTTACCAGACATACACATATGTCTGAAGAATCTCTACAGTTTTAAAAGGAAAAGGGACAATCGAAAAACTTCAATAAATAATAAATTTCTAATAGAGATGAAAAACTTGTCTCCAGGAACAACCTTAGACTTGTTACCTGGTGGCTTCCCCAATATAATCGCATTTGTTGTCTAAATTCAACTTCGTCAGATGCATTTTCACTTTCACATAACTCCTCAAGCAAATCCACCCAAACTGTTGTAGCCTTTTTATACGCATCCTATGATATTTAAAAAAAAACGTACATAATCAGATGAGCATACTGAATTCAAAAGACAAATGAATCAGTAAAACAAAATATAGATCCGAACTACCTATTAGACTATGTTGTCGAAATTCTATTACAACAATAGCTTAATACACAAGTAACGGTAATTACTATTAATAAAGCAAGGCAATTAAAATTTTTCTCCTCGTTTATTTATCTACACAGAAAGAACAAGTAAAGAGTAGCCATCAATATTTCCAAAGAAATTACTCGGCCATACCGTCATTTTATCATCTAATTATGCGTCAACAATTTCAAACTCAGCACCCTTGTAGCTAAGCGTACGACATAAATACATCCCCCTGAAATTAGAAAATGAAGCAGAATAATATATCTTTCAGATACATATAGGTGCATACGGCTGAAAGTGGATGTGTTTGTAGAAATATTACCTTGCTTTCATGTCCATTGCAACTAGTTCTAGAACTCCAACACCCCCATTGTCAAGAGCACCTGGATTCATCACTCATTAATGAACTTTAAGCAATGTCCAAATGTAAAGGTATATATGCAAACAATTAAACAATAAAAATATCTAAAATGTTCTATGTAATGCAGCATTAGTAAATTGAGCTTAAATATTGTATATATGTGGTCGTATTTGTAGTTATAGGCGTATGTTTTGTAATATTGTTGTCTCCTTTGTTACCACCTTCAGTGTGGTCCATCTTTGTGGCCTTTGTTGCAACCCTTGGTCCAACTTGCTAACAAAGATACTCTTGGAGCTATTTTTTCCAATCAATAGAACTTAAAATATCAAGCAGGTGCTAATTGATACAAAAAGATGAGTAATTATCCAGGGAAAATAATCACATGGTCAACTAAAAAAACTTCTTTCATTAATATATTGTTTGAAAAAAGATGAATAGTCATAGTTACTATTTTGAAAAGCAAAAAGAAAAGATAAGAGAAAGAACACTACCTAGAAATTCACTAAAATCAGGGAAGCAAGTCCCAGCTCCCCAAAGGCCAAGTCGAACCATATAAGCCATATTGCGAGGTTCAGATGCACCAGTAGCTGAGCAATAAACAACCCAAGCTTCAGGTAGTTGAGCCTGTCAAATTATGATGAAAGAACTTGGAATAATCTGTACTCTCAAAACTAATAATTTCATTTTGAAGTGATTGTTAACACAACTAGAGTACAAACCTGTATATCAAGTACTGCTTTACCAGTTTTCGTTGGCTTCTTCTTATCCTTTTCCGGAACCAAATTTTTTGCTTTATGACACTGCAATAAAAATCAAACAAATAGAAATTGAATACTTAAAAAACCACTTAATGAAATATCCCTTAAAATTAAACAGTGTAAATACCTATGAAGCACAGGTACGGACACGGACACGACACGGAGACTGACACACCAACACCGCTAATAATTTGAGAAAATCACATGATTCAGTGTAATTATATATGTCGTTGTCGTGTCGGACATGACACGTGTCCGACACCAGGACACGCCTAATTCAATGAATGTCCATGCTTCATAGGTAAATACCAATTGACAATAGGAATGATATCCATTTAAAAAAGTCAGATACCTCATCGAAAATTATAAGACCATCAAACCCGGGTCCACACCACTGCACAAGCTGTTGCATTCGGGTACGACCTCTGGTAGATGATGCTATGAGGCTACTGTATGTCGAGAAAATAACTCCCTCCTTAACTCCAGTTTTTGAATCAAGCTTAACATAAGGCAGTTTATTCAAAGCATGCACTGGACAGATTCAAGAAAGAAAGAAATTTATATGCATAATAAATATTGCAAATATACAAAAAAGTGAAAAAACAATTACAATAGCCTTTCAATGAAGAATCTTAATTAACGAAGGAAGCCAACAAAACATCAGATAAAACTATTTTTTGGATAGAATATGATTTATCACACACAAGAAAGGAACAAATAATAAGAGGATATGATATCCTGTAAACAAGAGACAAAATTTAATGTTAAAACGGTGGTAATGTGCGTGCCAATCTTCAAAAGGGTTCTATATTACCCAAATCCAAGATGAGGTTGAAGACTTGAAGTGGATTCTTAATATACAAGAATTTTACTTGACTTAAGTTTACAAACCCGAAAAGCATACCTGGAATGAAACTTGCACCCATATCATCCAAATCTCTTCTGGCATCAAACTTCAAGTCTGAACCAACAGAAATCCACCTGCAAAAGATCATTGAAACATGAAAATAGGAACTAAAAGACCCGCTGCAAATTAAAATTACAGACAAGTATGTATGCATGTACAATAAAGCACATTGAAAAGTGAATCTTTATCTCAATTCTTAAAAGCATGCCCATGATTACATGCACAAACTGTGACCTAAACTTACAAGGCTTTTCTTCTTCCATGGTGCCAGTTCTCCCAGATTAGCCCAGCAACTGTTCGACCTTTACCTACACCAGCTCCATCTCCAATAAAGAATCCTGCCCTAGCACCACTAGGAATGTGTTGAAGGTGTCTCTACCATGGAAACAAGCATGAAAGTTAAATTGTAATTATTTATAATTATTTATTATCGATATTCAATCATGTGGTGAGAGAAACCTGACAAGCATAAACCAATGTCTCGATCTGCAAGCATGACAAAGCCTTTAAATGTTCCAAATCATTCTTATTCATTGGATCATAAGTAGGCTCAGGTGGCTGCACTGAAGACAAGGAAGACGTCTCTACAATCGGATCTGGGTGTGGAGGTCTGATAGATAGCTTGGATGGTCGCTGTATAACAAGAGACGTTGGTATCAGTAAAATGTACCACTTGATAAACTAACCCGAAAAAAGTGAACGCAAAATTCTCCCTAGAGTATTTAACTCACATAATCGGTAAATGTTTCTCCAGCAATACCTTCATCACCTTCTTCCAGCTCCACTTCTTTAACCAGCTGATATATTTTAATATTGACAAAATAAATGAGATACAAATACAAGGATAGCAAAAACAGGCACCTAATAGCAACCATAAAACAAATATAACAATAACAACAACAACAACAACAACATGAAAGGGCACATTCACAAGTTTACTCATAAGCGCTTATATGATAACTGCTTATTTTATAAGCTACAAAATAAGTTCCAAACAAGCCCCCAATAGCCACCATAAACCATATCTTATACTAACAACAACATCAATAACAATGGCAACAACAACAATAAACAAGAAAGCAAGTCACACTCAAAAGTTAAGTCAACAGCAACAAATCAAAATTAAGTCACATAAACAATCTACAATCATTATTCTCTAAGCAATAGAACAATCATTATTAGCACCCCAAGACTTTGTTTGGGAGTTTGAAGGGGAAGGGGAGGGATTTGGGGATGGGAAATATAGGGGGAAATGAAAAAATCTTCCAAAAAAATTGAAAGAGTATTTTTTTTTAAGGAATAATAAATTAAAGCTTATGATTAATATAATTTTATTTTAACAATATTATATTTTAACAAATTGATTAAATTTAAAACAAAATCATGTAAACCCTCCACAACCTCCCAAAACCCTTCCCCATTACAATTTTTGAATTCCTCCGAATGAGAAGAGTTCTGCATTATGAGGAAAAATGAACCTCTAAAGCCCTCTCTTTCCAATGTTCTCTCTCTTTTTTCCATTTACTCCTCCTTTTTTTTTCCAAAACCCTCCCCTCCCTTCCCCAACAAACTCGCAAACAAAACCTAAGAAATCGAATAAACACTTATTTTATATGGTTACTATTCAAACTAGTTTTTTTTTTTTACTTCAATGAACCTAGGTATTTATATAGACTAGATACTCAATAAAACTAAAAAGTAGTTTTTTTTTCTTCTAATCGTTCAAACTAACTTATTCACCTCATTTTCTTGTTCGGCATCAGCATCATCATGAACATCAAGAATGATAAAATACTGCGGACACGGAAACTTCACAAAATCACTCTGTGCATTCACAACCACCGCCTTACACGAAGAACACCGAATTTTCACCGCGGACGAATCAACAGAAAACACATGCACCATATTACATTTAGGGCACGGTAACTCCGCCACGCCATACGCGGCGGAGAAGTAGTACCGGCAACCAGAGCAACGAGTGATATTAGGTCGTGGCAGTGGAGGTAGCGGTTGGGGGAGAGAAGTTGAAGGGATGAAATGTGAGCGGGAAGAAAACGGTTTTGTTTCGAGGTTTAGGGTTTGGTGTGTTGCTATATATGGGTTGTTAGTAACTTTTCTATATTTTCTATTTCTTGATTCCTTCATATGAAGTTGTTGAATCGATGAAGATGGGTTGGTGACTTTTCTTTTACCCCTTCCACTCATTCTTGCTTTGCTGTGAAAAACAAAGACTAATAGAGTCTAGAGAGAGACCTAGATATATATACACGAGGGAGAGAAGATTGCGTAGTAAGTTTCTAATTGTTGGTAGTTGTAAGAAAATGCAGTGGGTTAACGGGCCAATGTTTAGTGAGCTCCACAATAAAAACGGAATGAAGATTGATGTTCTGAGGAACTAATAACACATGGAAATTTCAAAAAGGCCACTAGCGGTAGTTAACTACTGCTCAAGTAACCGTCAATAGTTAACTGCTGCTGAGTTTTTCCTCTAAAATCAGAAAACTCCTACCTCCTATTCACTATCACCTTACCTCACCATACCTCAAAAAGTCCCCATTTTAAATATTTTGTGTCAAAATCTTGGTTCCAAATCATTGATGATGGATTGCTAGGACGTTTCTACGCACAATATACATCAAAAAACAGGTATTGTAACGTTAAACTCATTTACATTTGATTGTTGTTTCTGGTTTGTTTTTTTCTTTCTCTGACATGCTCGTTAGCGGCAGTTAACTACCGCTGGGGATTTAAAAAATTTTTAAAAAATTTCAAATGGCAGTGCTACTGCCTCAAAAAAAATTCTTTTTTTTTTATTGGTTTGTTTATGTTCTTATATGATATTAAATACATGTTAATTAATTATTTTAGCAATTATATGTTGTTTATTTATAGATATGGTTGAGAATGCGAGTGACGATCCGGGTGATCGAAAACCTAATGTTGTCGATTCTATTAAGGTTGAAGCTCCATTAAGGTCGAAGCTTCCGTTAAAGTGGAGGCTTCAAGCGTCAATTTAGGTGTGTGGAAACTTCGTGACAACGAAGTGGACACAACTCATTTCTTTTCGACCCGAGATACATGGAAAGATAAAGACAAATTGCTCGGTTGGGTTCGTCGACAAGCAAATAGGGCTGGATTACGATTATCATTAAAAGATCTTGTGAAGGTAGAAATCCTATGTCGGAGTTGGTTTGTGAACGAAATGGCGAGCACAAAGTACGAAAGAGAAAAGTGAAGCATGAAGCAATGGGATCAAGAAAATGTGGGTGTTTGTTCAAGTTGCGTGGATATGCCGTCATGGAAGACAATGCTTGGAAATTGGCTATTCTTAATGGTGTTCACAACCATGAGATGGTGTCGTATGTAGCAGGGCACCTTATTGCCGGAAGATTAATGGAGGACGACAAGAAGATTGTACATGACTTGACCAATAGTTCGGTGACACCAAAAAATATTATGACAAATTTGAAGAAGAAAAGGCAAGAGTCCATGACAAATATCAAGCAAGTCTACGATGAACATCATAAATTCAAAAAGGCAAAAAGGGGTGACTTGACGGAGATGCAATATCTAATCTCAAAGTTGGAAGAGAACAAATATATTTATTACATAAGAGAAAAATGTGAAAGTAAAACTGTTCAAGACATATTTTGGACTAATCCAACATCGGTAAAGTTGTTTAACAATTTTTCGACTGTTTTGATATGGATTTCACGTACGAAACCAACTTGACAGGATGCCATTGTTTGAAATAGTTGGAGTGACCTCAACCTATTTGACATATTCGGTTGGTTTTGCATTTATGACGTCGGAGAAGGAGGATAACTTTACTTGGGCATTGCCAATGTTGCTTAAACATCTTAAACCAAATAGTGATATGCCTAAGGTGGTAGTGACCGACAGGGACACAACTATGATGAATGTCGTAGCAAATTTTCTCCCTGATAGTAGTGCAATACTTTGTTATTTCTATGTTGGGAAAAATGTTAGAGCAAAAATCATCAATGATTGTAAAGTGAAACAAAAGGTTGTGTTAGTGGATGGGCAAAAGAAGCTTGTCGACGAGGTGAAGCATAGTAAGATAGTTGATACCATGTTTGATGCATGGGGAAAAGTGGTTGAATCTCCTACTCAAGAGTTGTATGCAAGTAATCTAATGGAATTCCAAGATGCTTGTAAGAATTATCCAAAGTTTCTTCACTATGTTCAAACTACCATTTTGAAACCTTTTAAGGACAAAATTATGAGGGCATGGACAAACTTTGTATTACATCTTGGGTGCAGGACCACAAGCAGAGTTGAAGGAGCTCATGGTGTAGTCAAGGAATATTTGTCCACCTCCAAGGGTGATTTGGGTACTTGTTGGGAAAAAATAGATGAGATGTTGGCAATCCATTTTGGGGAGATACAATCATCGTTTGGTAGGAGCGTT
>Ga0315915_1005964_pt1 | contig 15050 bp, 9 predicted proteins | sample MpolbnodulesMG_FD_207738 | JGI IMG/M metagenome (GOLD analysis project Ga0315915, IMG submission 207738) | Medicago polymorpha root nodule microbial communities from Los Angeles, California, United States - branched nodules | ecosystem: Host-associated > Plants > Roots > Nodule | place: USA... | reverse complement strand
ATGATTGAGAATGTGTTAAAGATTCGTGATCAGGTTCATTTTTTTAGACCAGGTTCATATTCATTATTGAAATTCAACTATTTGACCCATTTTCACCCTCTTTTGATGTGTATCGGTAAGGGTAGCACTTGGGTGACATTGTGGTTGGTGATATTGTGACATTGACTAACCACAATGCTACAAGTGTCTTTCTTCTTTCTCTTTCATAACATTTTTTTGTTTCTTTGTACACTTGTGATATTGTGGTTGATCAATATTACCAATGTCACCAACCACAATATCACCTAAGTATTATCCGTATTGGTACCAGTAGTTTTACTTGAAATTCAACTATTTGACCCATTTTCATCCTCTTTTGATGTGTATTGGTGGTACTAGTAGTTTTACTTTAAAAACCTGCCTAAAGAGTTAGAATAAATTGAGTAAAAGTTGTCTTTTTTATTTTTTATTTTGACAGAATCGAGTAAAAGTCATCTTTACTATAAATTATTAAAACTATTTTATTTTTAATGTATTTATTTTATTATTGATACATTTATTTATTTTGTGACAACTGTTTTCTAAATAACATTTCCTAAAATGATTTTATACCTATATACATTTTTTTAAAATGGAAAAATAATCAAAGATGAATCAGACTGAAATTTGGATAATTATGAAAGGGAAACTTGAAAATTATCATAATCAAAACAATCTTGCTTTATGGAGTAATAGAAACACAAAAATAATTCTTATAAATAAAGATCCCGTTTGTGTTGAAACCTGCATTTTTCAATATCGAAATCACCTTAACTTTTCTTTCCCATAAAATAAAAAAAATTCAAAAAGCACGTTAGGGTCATAATGGTAAGTTCACAAAATCCCATATCTACGAAATAGAATTAATGCTATAAATAAGCTAATACAAGATGATAACACAAGAAAACATTAGGCTACATAGCTCAAAACATGATGAAAGAATTTCTGAACAAGTGTGGTGGGTATGGAATCATAGATGGTGGGTTTGCCACAGAGCTTGAACGCCATGGAGTAGACCTCAACGACCCACTTTGGAGTGCCAAATGCCTCTTTACTTCTCCACATCTTGTCCGAAGGGTACAACTTCTTTTCTTTAATTACTTGTTTTTGTTTCAATGCACTTTTATTCATATCAATCAAGAAATCTCTAAAACACAGTCAAGGAATTTCATTATGAATCAAGAATCACTATATACATGGGAAAGGAATAGATAAAACACAGACAGGGAAATCCACAAACATTTTATTTTTTTAACATAACGCTGTTAAATTAATAAGTATAAAGAGAAAGAATTTTTAGAAATGTGTTTTTCTCTGGAACTCAAGTTTGAATCCTTAGTCCATATAGAACAAACTTCAATTGGATCTTTTGCTAGTAAATGGTAGATTGGACACTCGAATTAGTTGGACGACAAATTTTTTATATTTTCTTCTTCATATTTACGTTACTATCATCATCTAATTTTATATAGCCTGTAACAAATAACATGCAATTACTTCAGTAAGAGTCTAATTGAACATTATTAATCTTTTTTACAAAAATAATACAGTATCGTTTATCATGACTTTACGTTTAATTTGTTTAGCTTAAAATAATTCTATATAATCATATAATTTTGGACTCTATCGTTTATCATGGACAACACAACTTTCTCATATCACGTAGAATCGTACCAATGAGTCATAGTTAGGTCCAAATCGAAAAAAGGACATAAATCAAGCAACGAAATGTACACGTGGCTCTTTGTGTTGCCAAGGTGTCAGTACCTCATGGAGTCCTCTGTGCTAGGTGTAAATAATGTCATGGTGAAAAAACTATAGTTACTCAATTATTTAATGTCATGGTATAATTTTTTATGCATAATCATTTAAAATGAATTATAATTTTATTCTATATGATATCAGCATCCATCAAAAGCTTTAAGATATGAAATTTTGATATACTTTTGAAATTAAAAAGGAAAAAATGTATAACTTGGGAGAAGAACCTTATCTTAGATTTAGATGAGATTGACGTGTTTGGATGTATACGATCGAAGTTGTGTTTATTTAATGACTTCGAAAACAACTTAAAGCAGACGGAACTGCACATACAAGCTGTAGTGTTCGTTTGGTATTTGTACAAGAAAAGGGATTGAGTACAAGATTGCACATCTATGATCTAACTTTATAATGCATTTTGAAGCTATTTAATCTAATTAATTACTACAAAACTTGAAACAGACGACAGTGCCCATACAAGAATAATATAATTTGTTTGGAGAAGAAAGATAAAAATAAGACAAGATATAGAAGAGGTGATAAATTACAATATAAATTGGTAACTTTTTACTTATCTAATTAATTAACATATCATTTCACCAATGTTTTGTTGATTTATTTATTGCTTGACACCATGTAACAGGTTCACCTTGATTACCTTGACGCAGGAGCTAACATAATATTAACATCATCTTATCAGGTAATTCATCTAAACTATTAATTTCCCTACATATAATTTAATCAACTTATTTACAGTTACCATCTATCTATCTATATTTAGGCCACGATTCAAGGTTTTGAAGCTAAAGGGTTCTCTAAGGAAGAAGGTCAAGCTCTGCTTCGAAGAAGCGTAGAGCTTGCACGCGAGGCACGTGATATATATTATGATAGGTGCACTAAGGATTCATTTGACTTTATCAAAGATGAAAGATATAGAAGCCGTCCCATTTTGATTGCAGCTTCTGTTGGAAGCTATGGTGCCTATTTAGCCGATGGCTCTGAATATACGTGAGTCAATTAAACAAACCATGTCAAAACTATATACTAGAATGTGATTTTAGATTTGACATAAGTTTGTCGCACCATTAGTGCCGACGTGTTTTCGGAGAAAGTTACACTTTAGAATTTCGACAAATTGTGGTGTTATTCTAATTTTGTCAAACTCACTTTCAATCCAAACATGTATTTGTCTTCGACTTCGAGTTTGATGAAATTAAGGATCATGATGTTGATTGTGTGTTTTTGATAGAGGGGACTATGGTGATGCTGTCACTGTCCAGACACTCAAAGATTTTCACAGGGAAAGGGTAAAAATTCTTGTTGACGCAGGCGCTGACTTAATTGCCTTTGAAACAATTCCAAACAAGCTTGATGCACAGGTAATTACCAATTACCATTGCAAATTTGTACAAGTTTCACATTGATTTTGAGCATGCCTATTAATTTTCCCTACAATCAAATATATAGGCTTATGCTGAACTTTTGGAGGAAGAAGGAATAGAAATTCCTGCATGGTTTTCTTTTTCTTGCAAGGATGAAAACAATGTGGCTAGTGGTGATTCTATCTTAGAATGTGCTTCAATTGCTGATTCATGTCCGCAAGTTGTCGCAGTTGGAGTTAACTGTACTGCTCCTAGATTCATCCATGGTTTGATTTCATCTATTAAAAAGGTGTGACTTTTATATAAGTTTATGCTCTTTACACTATTAAATTAAATGTGCTCATTTGTTTTACTATTTTGATTGCCTTTTGTAAATCATTCTTATACAAGTTTTAGTTACTCAAATCATATAGTTTCTTGGTATTATACTATCAACATTTTTGTTCAATATGCACAATTTTCAACTAAAAATAGTGAAAGCTGATACTTGTTCATTGATTTCTTAAATATCAGGTAACAAGTAAACCAATACTTGTATATCCCAATAGTGGAGAGACTTATAATGCTGAGAACAACACATGGGTGGTGAGTTCATTGATCTCAAAATTATCTTCAATAATCGGAAAACATACTTAAAAAAATGAATCTTAATGGAGTAATTGAAAGTAAGTTAACATGTACATATCGGATGTGGGAGTTGGACTAGACGTAGTCACTGACTTTAGTCGTCTGGTCTGAAATCAATCAAGGTGATGATTATTTAATGATGGTTTAACAAAGGTGCAATATAAGTTGAATGATCTCAAATCGATGATCGGGATTGACTAATGCGTGTAACTGCATGTTTTTTCTACTCCATTTGCATTCGTACATGGATAGACATTTTAGAGTCGTATGAGTTCAAAGATTTGAGAATTTTTGTTTAGAGTATGAAATTGATGATATGAGGTTAATCTATGCAGAAATCAAGTGGGGAAGCAGAGGAAGATTTTGTCCCTTACATAGGAAAGTGGCGTTATGCCGGGGCTACTCTTTTCGGTGGCTGCTGTAGGACCACTCCCAAAACTATTAGAGGCATAACCGAGGCATTATATGGAAAACCTCATGGCAAATGTATATAAACTGTTGATTGATGTTGAAGTATGGTTTATCTTATGTGTGTAATAATTAATTAATAATGGAACAAATGATCATAACAATAATGTAAAGGAAATGGTTAGCTTTATGTCTTCTTTTGGCTATTCCACTTTCATACATGACATGCACTCATTTTTGCACAAAGATATAGCCATACAAATTGGATATATGCCAAACAATTAATCTAATTTCTATAATATAAATTACTTACCTTACCCCGTTTCTGTTTGTGCAAACTTTTGAATGATAGTAACAAAACCTGATAAGGATAAGAGTGTTGCAGCAGATAAAAAAAAATGCTTGAATGAATTCCTGAACAAATTGGGGGCATTTAGAATCAGAAATTGGAGACAATATTTTTAAAGCCTCATAATATCAGTCATACATATCACAAAAATGTCACATATACTATCGCAGAAAATGTTTTGCACCTGTCTAGCAGCAAGAAAAACCAAAAGTTAGCATCTCGGTTGCACGGACAATTCTAATTGAAGGTGTGTTCCGATGTCCAATATATGTCGTGTCCGGTGATCCACGGTATTTTTTTGGGTCTAGCACTACAGTCCATTCAATAAAGAACTGTATTTTGATGGATTTGAGCATACGAGAAGGAAGGGGAATGATCAATCACCACAAAATAATTGTGATAAACTGACCAATGTACAAGTATGGGTCCTGTTTTCAATATCAATATATTACGGGAGCAATGTTTTTTACCCACAAAATAACTTTGTAAGTACACATTTGAAAAAAACATATTTTTTGTTTTTGTTTATGTGTGCACGCGCATATTGAGGAGGATACATATTTCTAGAAATGTTAGGGGTGTATAAAGTAGCTATCATATTTATTTTAAAAAGCGGCACAAAATGGACGGCCCAAGACAGGTATGTATACTTACACCTACTTAACATACCCCATATTTTCACAATAACCTCCATCTTTTACTTTTATCTCACATTGGACGTAATTTTGATGTAAAAAAGGTTTATAAATCATTTCTCACTCTACAAGTTAAGTTAATTTATGATTTCTTAAAAAAATAAGTTAATTTATGAGTTGATGTGTATGGAGAAAATTAAAGTCTCACATTAGATGGTTTATGAATTGTTAATATGTTTAAATTTGAGTCTAATTCATCCTTACAAAATCGACTTATAAGGTAAAGACTAAAGAGTACCTCTCTTTTAGGAATAGTGATATTTAAACAACCATTTTTTATAACTTTTATAACAACTTTCTTTTTCTCTTTTCTTATTAGTAAAAAACAATTGAGAGAGAAAAAGGAGGAGAGAGAGTAACATATGTAAGTATGAGATAGTTGTCAAAAAGTTGTCATAAAATGGTTGTAGAAATATTATTTCTCCTCTTTTAAATGTGAGACTTGAGTTTTTTTCCAATACACCCCCTCACGCTCAACACTATTGCGCTTGATGTATAGATATGTAGGTAGCTCAAATTGATAGACTCTAATATCATCTTAGATTTTATATTTGACCTAACTCAACCTTAAAAAAAACTCATTGTAAACACTATTGACTCTCTTTATAAACTCTTATTGAATCCTATATTTTTGATGTGTGACTTGAGATAATGACCTAAATACTGTATATTACATTTTCACACCACAGGTCCACAGCTGGATGAAGACGAATGGTAAAGGTAGAAAGGTGATCGAGGACATCGTCCTGAAAAAGTCAGATACCCCATAATTTGATGAGGCAATATGAATGAGAAAAATGGATGACCACTACAATTACAAACGTCAACGAGTTATTATACCATAAAACTACTTGGGCCACATCTACTTTGTAATACGAATGTATACTCCATCATGCATGAAATTACTGGTTACTACCCATGATATTTGAGTTCATCATGTATGTATGACACATTGTTCTCTTCTAAACACAAGAACATATACTCCATCCTTTTTTTTAATCTTCATATTTGAATAAATTTTCTGTCTCTACTTAGATGTCATTTTAAAGTTTAATATAACATTAATTATTGATTTTTTAATTATATCCTTACTCATTTTACCGTAGAGAGAAAAATAGATAAAATAATTGTATTAAAAGTAATAAAATTTATTGATTGTTCTGGTAATTTTGAAAATTTAAAAAACGGTAATTAAAAAAGAACAAATGGAGAAAATAAAAGAAGGGATAGAGAAAATAATGATTAAAAATCCGAATAATTTTATGTTGAAAGAGAGTGTTAGGTGGGATGGTGAGGGTCACATGACCACTTGTCACATTTGTGTGTTGTAGTAGAAGATGTGTGTGCCACCTATCGTGGTTAAAGTATCACCACTCTAAAAGTCCAAACCATATCTCAATCACGTGTTGATATGGTGTCGGATGTCAAATTGCATGGTTACAAAAAAAATAAAATTCAAAAAGACCGCATAACGCAGTGGATTAGTGCGTTTGACTTCGGATCAAAAGGTCGTGGGTTCGACTCCCACTGTGGTCGATACTTTTCCCTCAAAAAAAATTTAATTTTTTTATTTTTTCTGCAGAGGCATGAATTAAACATTTAAAGAGTAACATGTAAATTTGAGTCCAAAATAAAAAGTAACTGGTAAACTGTCCATATTTTTATTTTTATTTTTATTTTCACTTTGGCTAAAAATTAGAAAGGGAAAGAAAGAAATATACTGGTAGATTCTTCCTTTAACCCTGGAAGAAAAAATGAATTTGGTTAATGTGTGTTACGGCGTGGAGAGTATATCTAAAGAAGCACATTCATTCGTAGGGTACAATTTGCTTGTGAATAATGGGTTCGTCTTTAATTCAAAAGATAGTGACATGAGAGGAAAGCTTTGTCACATTTTGAAAATGCCAAACCCAAAGCCAATTTGACAAAACAGATGAAAACTTGAAGCTATGAAATAAAAAGGAGACAAAAACAAATTGGGTCTCTCTCAAATCAGAAAAAGCAATAAAAGAATCATGTTGAAAAATAAAAGACAAATATATCTTTGACCATCTCGTAAAACATAATTTTGTCTAATATTTTATCAAATTGACTGTTAAATTAAGAAGAAGGAAAAAAACAATTTAATTTCGTATTTTATAAGATGGATGGTCTAAGAGACATAAAGCAAAAGCAAGAAGCAGATATTCTTGGAGTTATTTTTTAATCAAAATAAATAAATTTAAGAACAAAATATCACTTACTTTGGAATATACCTTATAATCATCATAACTTCATTGAATCCAAAAACATATGTTCCAGTTGATGTTGTTGCCTCTACTAGGATGTCTATTCTATAATCTATAGGTGGAAGAAAATGATACGAAGACTTGGCACATTTTAAAATGTAGGACCACTTGTTCTACTCTTTAAATATACAATTACCATATATGGCCCAATTCTCTATCGTTTTTGTAACGATTCCTTATCTTTATGAGTTTATTTGGAAAATTCAATGGACCCCCCCCTCTTTCTTCCTTATTGTCTCAGAAATCATTCCCTAAAACCCACATTCAACGATGCATAAACGTAACCACGTTATAAAATTCCTACTGAAAGCAAAAGCAGAACATTCATGTCACTTATGCTTCACCAACGTAGTATTGACACGGTTGACAAGTTATTAGATGTCGGATCTGTTAAGTAGCATCTAGTCACGAGTTCAATTCCTAACCGATGTGTATAGAAGAAAGAATACTTTAGGAGATGTCACCACTTTAAGTGAATCTTCGTATCTTAAAAAATTAGTCTCTAACTTCTTGATAGAAGATGCCATGAACATTATAAAAAACGACCTATATTTCACTGTGGAGGGTTTTGCTAACTAATTTCTCTAGTAAACTACTAATTATGAGAATTAATTCATTCTCAAAAAACTATAATTTTGTGTGGAAAACAAAATAATTTAGCGCAATTTTATTTTCTTTCTTTTGAAGCATTTTTCTTGTTTATATTTATATATAAAAAATTATTTTAATAATAAGAATATGATGTGTTGGTTATATATAACCTTGATTTGATTACAATGCAATCCTACTCATTGCTCATGTCTAGGAGAAATTCACAGGGAAAAAGATATGTTCCAAATATTTACCTTCACCTGGTTTTTTGTGCCTTAATCAATCCACATGCTTGCTTGACAATATATATAGTTTTAGGGTAATGCTAACTTGTGCCTTTAGGACATATGTTAAGAATTTCATTAATATAAATTATGTATTGAAAATTGTGTTTTTTTTTTGGCAAGAAATTATGTTAATTTATTGTTTAAAATGTTGAATATTAATTTTTTGTAATAAATTCTTAACATTAGTGCAATACTTAACATGTGCTGTTAGGACACAAGGTAGCATGAACCCTAAAAATATATTTAAAAAGTAATAAAAATAAAATTAAAAATAAAAATGAACCCTTAGAGCACACGTGCTAGTGAAATCTTTTTTTTTCTTTTTTTTCTTTTATTTGCATGTTCGAGTTGTTTTTATTGTCATTGTTGTTATTATTGTCATTATTACTACTTAATCTGCACATTCAAGTATGGAGACTAATCTCATGAAATAACATTGCTTTAGAACAATTACTTCCCTTATTTTGATAAGACATCGAAAGTCCAAACTCAGTGGTGGAGAGCCTTGCTAAACCTATGACCCCATGCTTGCCTTATTTGAACAAATTTTCAGTGCTCCAATGATAATGAACACTCAATACTCCTCTCTATTATAGTTAAAAACTTTTTAAAGTTTTTCTTTTTAAAAAATGAAAATAAAAAAATAATTATACATGTTGCTAATGGAAGGAGTGCATCCTGAACTATTTTGTCATGTTTTAGGGCTGTGGCAACATACACTGTTTCGTTTATTTCTTTTAACATGAGGTCTCAGAAAAGCTCTAGTGTTCACTATTTGGATTGGAACCTTCTTTGCAGTCATGACACTAGCAGATACACTTGTTAATGTAGCTATAGGGATGGCAATGGGTACCCTATGGGTAGAGTACTACAATGCCCTTCCCCATACCTGCATTTGTAAAAAATACTTGTATCCGTGTCCGTACTCTTGTGGGCAGCAACTATAGTCCCCTTCCGCATACCCTATGGGTACCTAAGTGTCCATACCCGCATTCATTACCCGTACTTTAACTATGAAAAGACAATAAAAATATCACAATTGAAATAAAACTACGATCCAAATTTTTTAAAATTAACTCATAAAATAGTACGGATCATAGTATTTAGTCAAATAAAAAACATCCAAAATATCCTTAAAAAGTTGTACCCCGGCATGATGGAGTTGTTATTGTATTAAGCAGTTTTTTGGTTTAAGTTTAGGTTTATGCTTAAATAGCTAAATAAATAAATTAATTATACACCAAAAATAAATAAATTATTTATGATATTATATAAATATGTATATGCGGGGTTGCAGGTCTGGGCAGTATAGTACCCTTACCCGTGCCCATACTCATTTAAATTTGTGGGTATTACCCGGACCCATATCCAGACCCATAAATGCAGGGTTTCACCCTATCCATTGTGGGTATTTTTTACGGATACCCATAGGGTGTGAGTCTAATTGCCATCCCTAAATGTAGCTTATGAAGCTGCTGATATTTTGTTGTATTCTAAATTCTAAAAGAGCTTTTTTTTCAGCTAAATAATTATAAATCTATCAATCTTTTAGATTTTTGTGGGTACAATCTTACGAGAACCCTTCATCTTTGTGACATCATGTAAATACTTTTAAACTAAATTTGTGTCTATTTAGTTGTGCAGTGACATGAATATACTTTAAACAAATAGATTTGATAAAAATAATTCTGATTAAAGTTGAGAGTTGAATATAAAATAATTTATATTTAAATACATTAAAATAGATACGAGTTAAATAATAAAAAAAATCATTTTTTTAAACAAATAAAAAAAATCAATTGTAGATGCTATATATTCAAACTCGAGCATAAGTTAATAAAAAAATCAATTATATTTGAGAACATTCAAATATGTAAAAAATACATTTAAACTTCTAGAGTAATTTTTGCATCGTAGTGGTTTACAAATAATGAGTAATGAGGCCCTTTAACCAAATCTATATTAATTATTTTATTTTAAACGAAATTAGGGTGTGAGCATCAACCTTGTTGAAATCATCAAATATCATGTTATGTAAATCAATAATGTTGCAAATAGTTTTACACTAGGCGTGAGCATCAACCTTGTTGCAAATAATTTTATTTTTTTTAGTGACAGTTTTAATATCTTTTTTGACTCACAATTTGATTAGTTTTTTTTAGAGAGGCACAATTTGAATAAGTTATTCAAGCAACCAAGGAATTAATCATGATTGCAAAATCTAAACCCGATTAAGAGGGAAGAGCTCCAAATATGATCTAATAGATAGATTTGGAGATCAGCCATCAATTAAATAGAAGTATACCATATTGTTTAGAAGAACCATATCGATCTCGTTTGAAAGGTGATTTTTTTTATACAAATTGGAAAGGTGGTGGACTTGCACCATAGTTTTTCTTATGAATATAAAAAATACCTCCAATTTCACTATTGCGCCGTCAGTTCAATGCATTTTCATTCCACAATATCAATAATAATTTTGTTTGACTAATAAGATACTCAAGGCACAATTAGTGAAAGAGTAAAGAGGTTTGGTGGTGGCCATGGTGGGACTATGGCTTCAACGTCCCTTGAAGAGCTTTCTCAAACTTTCTTTTGAATTTTTTCAATGAATTAATACTTTATAAGTATAGATACGATCTTTAAAGATTGCAGAAAGAAATGAGTAAATTTTAAATCGGTTAGTTATGATACTCCATTAGATTTTTTTCTTGTTGTTTAGATTACAGAAAGTAGTATATAAATAAATATTTACATTTTTGTTGTTGTTTTTATCTGTCAATTAAGGTTGTATTAACTACCAACATGTTTGTTGGGAGAATTGACAATGTTGTGATAAAAGAAACTAGGTCACCACCAATTTGAGGATTAGTTCTATAGTTGATTCAAAAGAATATTGTTAATAAAAACGAGATTGTGTTAATTAGTTTTTACGTCAATAACATCCTTAATAACATGGAAAAATAAATAATTTCATAAATAAAAATATTTATTGATTTTTTTAAAATTCCGGACACTACAAAATGATTTTTTTTAATATCCTTAGTTCAATAGTAAATTCTCTCATCCATTAGCCTTCTACATTCTCAATCCAAACACACTTTTAATTTGTGAAAACAATCATAATATGACACAAAGAAAAACAAAGATAGTACCACATCCCTCCATAAATATAATATATTTTTTAGATTTTTTATCATCCCTTTTTACAACACTCTTTTCAAATTTTCAACATTATTAACTACTCCGTTCTTTAATTCTTTATCCACATATCTTAATTACTTTAAATCTTTTTCTAAGACATACTATATAACTAATACCACTCTATCTCTTTCAAATGCGTGTCACATTTTTACAATGTGCATTATTCACATGACTTATATGACCATATGTTTTAACCAATATATAAATATAAGAAGGAAGCTAGCAACACTCTCTTTTGAATACTTTTTAACCAAACAAAGTTTACAAAATTCCTTTTTGAAAATGATATTTACTTAATATATTTGATATATATCACATTATTTTCATTTTGTGTTTAGGGGAAACACGTTTTTTAATTTTGATAAAATATCACACCCACTATACAAAACTTTGAAGGCTAAATTATTTCTCTACATCCGTACGTTATTTTAATAACCGAAACTAAAGTGAACATATATGTATTTTTTAAGTTGGTACTGAAATCATAGTGTTATCTTAAATCAAACAAACCCAAAGAGTTATGAATTATTGATAAGAAATCAAAGATTACATTATGAATAAAATTGTAATCAATGTTGTGTATTTTAGGTTTATTCTACTTTACTTGCTACTTGCTAGTGTTGTGTTTAGCTTACTTAATGTTGCATATTGGTTTGAACTTTTTTTCGTTTTAGGCTGCAAATTATTTGAACATCGAGAGCCTGTTGTACCTAAAATGTAGAGTGTAGCAAACCTGATCAAGGAGAAGACACCAGATGAAATCCGCAAGACCTTTAACATTGAGAGTAACCTCAACTCCGACGATGATGAGGAAATTTACAGGGAAAACCAAATGGGATTTGAATGATTGCAAATGGGATTTGCAATCTAGACTTAACGATTCATAAATATCCGAATTACTTGTTAACTATGTTCTCTGGACAATGTTTTTTTTTTATTACTTTAGGAATATGAAATATAATTACTATTTGTTTATGATGAGGAGATTTGTTGGTTTGGTACAATGGTTATTACAGCCTTTGGTTTCAAATTTTTCATAACATTTGTTAGCTGGGATAACATACATCACATTGCTTCTTAATGATGTGTATGTGTTAATACAATAAAATATTTGGTCGAAATCATGATTATATTTCGACAAGGCTGAATGAAATACAATTACTATGAAATATTTGGTCGAAAATATTTGGTCGAAATCATGATTTTCATACTGCCCTGAATTACTTGTTAACTATGTATTATGGATAACGTTTTCTTCCATCATGACTTTAGGGCAGTATGAAATACAATTACTATTTGTTTATGATGAGCAGATTTGTTGGTTTGGTGCCATGGTTATTAACTCAATATTTGACATCCTTTGGTTTCTAATTTTCCATAACATTTGTTAGCTGGATAACATACATCACATTACTTCTTAATAATGTGTATGAACCAATGTTCAAAACAGTGTCTACTAAAGCAGGGTCATACTACAAAGTAATGTATTGTTTTGTTGCTAACAATATACACTATTTGACCAACCTTATCAATTGATTAATTCGTTGATCTTGGGTCTCCAAATGGAAAAGATCTTTGTTCCCAAAATTGGGTTTTAAGACAAGTTTTTTTTCTTCTTTTAAGAATGGAAAAGATATTTGTTCCAAAAACTAGTTTTTAAGACAATTTTATTTTTTGTTTTAGAAAATGCCAATTTTTTTAGCATAAATGATTACCATGCATCATCCAAGTACATATTCATTAGTGTTGCTAATCTCACCTATCAATACCACTTACACTAACACTAAATCCTTGTAGATATTTAAATGTATCACATCATAGTAGTTGACATACTTGAAAAGTAACTGATCAAATTTGAGCTTCACTTGAGAGAATACTGAACATAACTATATCTCTACTTTAGTGAACAAATACTTTATGAGAACACTTTCCCTTTAAAAACCAGCCTTCTCCAACACCCTCTGAGAAGCAACATTTTCTATTAAATGCAGCTTCAACCACTTGTCTCACAACTACTGTGGCAATCCCTTTGCCCCAATACATGAAGCATATAACATAGCCAAGTTCATCAAATTTGTTCCCGCATTTATCCAAACATGACCAGAAATCGATCAACCTATTGCTCGATCGCAAAGGCAAATTGCTCTAAACCTTAGAGATTTGCTTGCTATGTTTTGGATGAAGCCAATACCTTCTTCTTTGTTTGTATAAGGTTCCCAAGTGCAATACTTGGCCACTTTTTCATCACTAGTCCAGAACAAGAGATCATCAAGATCAGAAAGACTAATGGATCGAAGAGATTTTTGGGTCAAGTCAACAACACGCTTTTAGGCATGTAAAATGTTGTTCAATTGTCTAGATAAATATTTTTAAAATATTAAATTTTTATAATTTTTACTTTAAATAATTAAAAATATTAACAATCAAAGTTATACGTTGACATGTGTGAAGTGATTGTGTGTCACATGTATTTTGAAACGAATAAAATATTATTACACTCCATCCATTTCAAAATACATGTGAATGGAGTATGATGTAGTATATTTAAAAATTAAAACTCTAACCATGAGGATTAGATCAATGGAGATTCAGTTATGATAAGGAAAGTTTTAGGCATGGCAATTTACTTTAGTCAAAAAAGGAATAGTCCAAACTTGGGAGCCAAACCCAAAAGGTAGTTTTGTTTTGGAAATTGGGATATTCTTTTCAAGAGAGGCATGTATTATTGGACACCCAGGAATTCAAAGGTAATATGGGTGGCGCTTGAGACTAAAAACAAAACAAAACAAGAAATGAAGAAAAATATCCCAACCTCCTAGTGATGGAAGCTCTTAACACACCAAAGTCTAAACTCTAAACATACTTAGCATTTAGCAACATAAAAGACATGTTGATGGTAGCTTCTAGCTTTCTACTAACAGTTAAAAACAGTGAGGGGAAGGGAGACATCAGCAGCATGGCCAAGGCAACACCATAAAATTGGGTAAGCTGCCATTGTTTTCAAAGACATGGATTGAAAGCTAGCTCAGAGCCAAAAGGACCTCAAAGCAAAACACACTACATCCACTGGCACCATACCTATCATCAATCTATGGAATCAAACGTCACATTGCTCCATATAAAATTTGTACTCGTAAGGTGGCAAATCTAAGAAAGACAATTTTTTTATTTTGTTTTAGTACCCAAAATATTGTTATTTTCCCCCCTCTTACATGTAAATATGTTGTTTTTTTATATATAAATGTTTTTTTAAAATAGGATGATTGAAACGGCAAGACCATCAAATCATGGTTCAATTAGTTTAATCTAATTGATTTTTTTTAATCACAACCTCGATTGAATTAGATAACGAACACATATAAATAAGTACCGGTAATAAATCAATATAAAACATAAAAATAAATGAAAAATACAAAAATTAAAAATGTTTTGAACTAACT
>Ga0315915_1005957_pt1 | contig 15062 bp, 10 predicted proteins | sample MpolbnodulesMG_FD_207738 | JGI IMG/M metagenome (GOLD analysis project Ga0315915, IMG submission 207738) | Medicago polymorpha root nodule microbial communities from Los Angeles, California, United States - branched nodules | ecosystem: Host-associated > Plants > Roots > Nodule | place: USA... | reverse complement strand
TTGTTTTAGTAAATATTCAAATATTTTTAATAATTATAATTTTTGCATAATTTTTATATATTTAGCCACGATAAAACATTTTTATTTACAAAAAAACATTGTATCATAAAAAATAAAAAAAGGTTATCTCAAAAACCACAAAAAGTTGGTTAATATTTTTTAATTTATTCTTAAAATTCTTTAAACAATTTTATGTATATTGCCACTAAACTGTTTGATAAAAACAAAACACCAATTAAACATTGACAACTAAGTACACCAAGTATCAATATAATCATCAGAGTGAAACCAGGCATGGAAGGCAAGTGCCCCTACGTACCAATGGAACATTGACGATAAATCACAAAAAGGATACCAAACCTGGAAGCCATGTGTACCTAGACACCATAGAACATTGACAAACAATACCCATCACCCCAAAAATAATGATGTCATAAACTCAACTCCTAACTTTGAAAAACTAGTTAAAAACAAAAGGGATTCATTCACTTGGATACATATTCACATTTGACATTGCTTGCAAACTTCACTTAGTTTTAAAGGTTGTGACGCTTTTAATTGTCTATAGCTTTCTTGTTCAAAAAAAAAATTGTATATAGCTTTGGTGAAACTTAACCAGATATCCATAATTATTTAATTTTAATTCACTCTAAATAAAAATATTTTTGTATGATCACTATCTACATTCTACAATATGATTTCACTACCAAAAAAAATATGATTAGTTACAATTGTCAACCTAATTATAATAGTCAAATAAATCTATTGATGAGGTAAGATGATTAATCATTTAATAGTTAGTGTTTGTCTTATTTGTAAGGTAAAATACGACTTTTTGGTCCTTTTAGTTTGACAAAATTCACAAGTTAGTCTTTTAAGTTTCAAATAAGTCATTTTAGTTGACAAATTATTTCACTGTTACCCATGTTATCAATCTTCATTTAATTGATGTTGATGTGGTCGTTAAGTTGTTGACTTAGATCAATATACTGAGTCTCAAAGGTTCCAGGGTGTCAAAACGTTGCTTTTAAAGGTGACAGGTGATCATTTATAGGGCTAGAAAGGTAGTTCTTGTTGTCAATAGCTGCCTTTTCTAGCCCTATAAATGATCTTTTATGAACATTAAATGTAGTGTTTTGACTACCTAAAGCCTTTGAAATGCATCATTTTGATCCAAGTCGGCAATTTAACGGTCATGTCAACATCAGTTAAACGAAGACTGACAGTAGGGGTAACGGTGAAATAGTTTATCAATTTTTTTTTACAAAAAATAGTTTATCAACTAAAATGACTTATTTGAAACATAATGGACTAACTTGGGAATTTTGTCAAACTAAAAGTTGATATATGTTTCAAATATAAAAATAGAAAAATTGAAAAATAGATTCATATTATTCAATTAAACAAGTTTTCCAAAAAAAATAGAAAAATAATTCCTCGAATATAAAAATTCATATAATATATGCATTTTTCAAAATACATTCATATTATTTATGGGCCTTTATATCAGTTCCCACCTGCATCAATTTTTTTAATATTTTACGGTCAAAACACATTCATAGTATTTATATATGGTCAAACTTTGCATTAAAATAAAAAGGATGCTAGGATTTTGTTAAATTTATATATATATATATATATATATATATATATATGATAATTAAATTTAAAAAAATATATATAATATAATAATTATAGACATGAAAAATCATAAATGTAATTTGACTTCTAAGACATTAGTAATTTTTATCACTAATTTTGAAATAATTAGGGTAGTATTTTTCTTACAAAAGTCAGGGAAATATATTGTTTTAAATAGTATTTTTCATTACTTTTTTATTTTCTTTTTTTTTGAGGGATTTTTTCTTTTTCTTTGTTGAATAAGGTCACACAATGTAAACAAAGAAAATAAGGTCACACAATAAATGTACATTTAAAGGTCAAACTGAATTCTCCCTAATAAAAAAAAAAAAAAAGTCAGTGTGAATTCAATGTGATGAAGAAGAAGAAAAGGCTTCTTTTTTTTTGTCAGGGGTTCGAACCTTGCACATATTATGCATTGTCTTTATCAATTGAGTTAAGCTCACGGGGGCAAAAGAAGAAAAAGCTTATCCCTCTTAAATAGATTCCTCGATTATAAAAAAATACTAAAAAAATAAATATTTTGATAAAGAAATATAGTATAGTCACTCATATTTATTAACTAATATAATTGAAACAAGTTTAAAAAAAATGTTTTAAAATAAAATACAGATTTGTTTACAGCAAAATAAAATTTAGGGTTAAATATGTTTTTTGTCCCTATAAATATACCAACTTTTTATTTTAGTCCATCTAAAAAATTTCTTCACCTTTTAGTCCCTATAAAATTTTCAATCACTACTTTTGGTCCCTATTTTCAAGTTAATTTTTGTATTTTTTTTAACGAAATATATAGAATATTGTAAAAATCTCTCCAAAAAAATTTTAAAAAAAAATCACAAAACATATATTAAATATGAATTTTTAACCGCAAAAAATATAAAAATAAATATTTAATTCATGTTATGTTAAAAAAATTAAAAATTTGGGAGAGATTCTTATAATATTATAAATTTTTCTGCAAAATTTTATTTAAAAATATGAATTTTGCATATGAGTTTACTTTAAATGATGAATCAAAAGTGAAGTTGGAAAACTTTTGGAAACTAAAAGTTGAAGAAAAAATTTAAAAAATTAATATAAAAAATTGATATATTTATAAAGACTAAAACCATATTTGACTCTAAAATTTAGATGTAGGGCTAGACAAACAAAAATGGTGTTGAATAAAATGAAAGTGGCAGTTATGGTGGAAAAGTAAAAACAATCGATAGAAGAAAGAAAGAAAAAACAAAATAAAAAGTTAAAAAGGAGCAGAACTATTTACATGGTGTAACAGGTTCATAACACGTGCAGGTAATGTCACTAGGTTTGAGCGCGTGCTTTTTATTATTGATAAAATACATTTTTCACTCAATAAAATAATTATTTTATTTTTTGAGCTAAAAAATAATTATTTTTAGTATTAATAGAGTACGTAATTACTTGAACAAAAAAAATATAATATTTTATAATCATTTTTGTACTATAAATAAATAATAACATTGGCGCTTGTACCATAAGTTCTATCATCGGATGTCCACACCTAATTTTCACGACGGAAATCTTCACTCACGCAGAATGAAGAAATTTTAGGCATAGAGTTGAAAGAGAACCAAAAGTACCCCAAATTGAAAAACACGCGATCTAACTTCTTTGTTCTGAATCCGTAAGTTTTTCTTCCTCCTATCTCTCTTTGTATTTTTTTTTTTACTTTTTTTTTCTTCTTTAGGCTTTTTCCTAAAATTTCAAGCATATAAAATGACATAGAAAAAGGGAATGGGAGATTCATGATAATGCAAATTATAGATGTTTTTCTTTTTTGATGTGATATTTCAGTCTTTGAATTTGGTTATGCATGTCACGATAGTTTGATCGAATTTTTTTTGACCGGTTGATGCTTAACAAAAAAAATCTTTATGAACTCTTATTGCGAGTCTTGTCTTAGTATTTAATTTTAAAAATATAACGTAAACCACGTATCATTTGCGTGCAATTGATGGTAAACTCTCCCTGATAGTATTAACGCTACAGTATGTCCAATGCAGGATTCGAACTTAGAATCTTGATTAAAATAGCAAAAACACGAAAAATATAAAGTTTTTCGACAGTGTATATTTTGTTTCTTATTATTGTTTTGATCTTGGTTATTGTTCATAATGAGCTAGTATTGTTTGTTGGATCCTTATCAATTTCTATGATCTATGTGTGAATGTTATATCCCGTAAGAATGTGTGTATGTGCATGTGAGAATTTTTCATGAATTTTCATCCCTATATTTGTTAAATATATTTAATTAACGGGATTTTCTAACTATCTTTGTTGATTGTGGTTTTCCAAAACAATATGATCTCAATGAAGCAGAAGAGTAGAAGGTTATGTCGAGAAAGTCAAGTGAAATTCTAGACGATCCCAAAGAAAGGGAAAAACAGAAGAATCTTGAAAATCATGCAGGTGACTCGTGTTTGCTTATTTCTCAGCTCGATCGTGATGCATCAATCCATTGTCTCCTTCGTTTGTCAAGGTCTGATTATGGCTCAATCGCTGCATTAAACCGAAGTTTTCGATCACTTCTTACGACTGGAGAATTATATCAACTTAGGCGAAAAATGGGCATAGTGGAACATTGGGTTTACTTTTCTTGTGATGTCCTTAAATGGGAGGCCTATGATCCAAATCGTGATCGGTTGATGAAATTGCCGAAAATGAGTTCCAATATATGTTTTATGCTTTCAGACAAGGAGTCACTGGCTGTTGGTACGGAGCTTCTTTGTTTTGGAAGAGAAATAACGGGCCCTGCCATATACAAATATAGCATTCTGACAAATTCATGGATGAAGGGAATGAAAATGAATACTCCCAGATGCTTGTTTGGTTCTGCCAGCCTCGGAGAAATTGCAATATTAGCCGGTGGTTGTGATCAACATGGCAACATATTGAGCTCTTCTGAACTTTATAACTCAGATACCGGCACATGGGAGGTTCTTCCGGACATGAACACGCCAAGGAGAATGTGTTCAGCCGTGTTTATGGATGAAAAATTTTATGTCCTTGGCGGAGTTGGAGTTGACAAAACAACACAACTAACTTGTGGTGAGGAGTTTGATCTCAAGACGCGGAAATGGCGCAAAATACCTAACATGTGTCCACCGCGTAACGGAGGAGATGGTGCGAATGAGACACCTGTCAGTGGCGAGGCACCTCCTTTAATTGCAGTTGTAAAAAATGTATTGTACGCTGCGGATTATTCGCAACAAGAAGTAAAAAGATATGTTAAAGACAAAAACTCATGGGTCACCATTGGAAGCCTCCCTGAGCGAGTAACCTCGGTAAATGGATGGGGAATGGCCTTTAGATCATGTGGAGATAAGCTAGTTGTGATTGGAGGTCCTAGTCTTTATGGTGGAATGGTAACAGAAGTCAATGCTTGGGTAGCAAATGAAGGTGCACCACAATGGAATTTGCTTGCCATTATCCAATCAGGGAGCTTTGTGTACAATTGTGCTGTGATGGGTTGTTGAGGTGCTTGTTTCTGATTTATAGATGATATCAACAATCTTAATTTTTAATGAGATGGATTTTAACATTTGGGGAAATTTCAGATTCTTTGAAAAACATCAATATAATCTTTAGGGTTTCAACTTTCAAATTTCATTGATGTTGTCTTCGTTTTCTTTTGTTCATGGGTCTTTTGGTATATTATAGTCGCATAGGTGAATAATTTGAGATCATGTTACATATTTGATTGTAATGCTCATTTCCGTAAGTTTAATTGAAGCAAGCAGAATCTTAATTGATCTCAATTTAATTTCATGTACTTTCGACTTACTCTTTTAATATTGTCATTTTTTGGGGTTATCACACTATTGTTACAAAGTTTTCACCACTAAATAGTTTCTGTTGGAAATCCTTTAGATTCTAAAGTGGGTTCTCATCTCCAAACCTATGGTACATTCATACAATTTATTTTTTTAAACTTGGAAATGTACTAGATTTCTTAAGATGTGAAAATTTGAGCCTGCCTTAAGAAATCCCTCGACACAATGTTTTTTTCGTCCTTAATTCTCCATTTTATTATCTTTGAATTCATTGTATGATTTCTATTAAAATGGATAGTGTGTTATTACATTCTAAGGAGAGAATCTATAGCTTACAGACTCTCACCATAGACATGGTCCTTTAATTTTAACATTTTATTATTCTCCTTTAAGTTTTATTTTTCCCAAGGTAGTCGTTTTTGTCACGCTCATATGATATTGTCATCCTTTAAGTCACATTTTGTGACTTTGCTAACCACAACTTTTGTTCTACAAATAAAGATGAATAATATTTATTTGTTCATTCACGTCTTTCGTTAGAGATGACGACTAGTTGTTTATCATTCACGCCTCACGTTAGAGATGACGACTAGTTGTTTAATGTTCGTAAATTTGAATAAATGCTCATGAATGAAGACGTCGTTGAAAAAAATTAGAAACTTTGATTTTAAGGTTTTTGGATTTAGGAATTTAGATTAAAGAATAAGGGAAGAAAGAAAGGAAATGGAAAAATCTCACATGTTTAAGTGAGTCTTATCAATATTAATGAAACTTGTAAAAAAGACTAACAGTGCAAATATGGTGTAACATAAATGACCAATTAAAAAAATGAAAGGATCAACAAAAAAAGGGTCAAACTTTTTTTTTGAAGAAATCAATCAAACAAGTTCATTTAAACTGGACTTCGGGGATAATTGAACCTCTAACTTTAAGAAACGCACACTTCAATGTCTCAAGTTAACGTGTCAACTCAAGAGTCAAACTTAAAAGACGACAAGCATACTAGAATGAAATTAGGAATTTTTCCATTCGCAGCATAAGACCTATTCCTTTGTATAATTACCAACACCAATATGTGTCTAGTTGAGCTTCATTCTTACCTATTTCAATTTATACAGACAAAACATCAACAATGAGGATGAACAGTAACTGTCAGTTTAGGTATTTACATGAAAAGGAGAGGTTTTGAAGGGGAATAAAAAGCGGAAACAATTGAAGATTTTGCGAGGGGAAGACTTCAAAAAGTTTCTACGTAATATCAAACTCTAATCTGGAGTGCTTGAAAAATATAATGGAGGATAATATTTTAGGATTTTTAGAGGAGTTACATAAATTCTTCAAGTCCATAGTATCGTGTTTTAATACTAAAGTTTTTTTTTTATTAAAAACATATCAATCATAAACATAAACATGCATCTTACCTCTGATATTTCTTGTCATAGATGTGGTGTATCTGTTGAAAGTGATATGCATACTCTTGGTGATTGTCCTATGGCAAAGAATATTTGGAGACACCTTAGTCTTACTTATCCTAACGACTTCTACATACAAGATTGTCAGATTTAGTTCAAACATCATGCTGTTAGGGAGACATGTACTAGATTCATAGTAGCCTGCTATGAAATTTGGAGGAACAGAAATGAAGAGATTTTTCAAAATGTTAGGAAAGCTACTTGGGAATCAGTCAATAACATAATATCCTATCATTTTTCCATGGTTCATGCTCTTGGCCCAACAAATAAATGTTATGTGACCCGTCAAGTGCGTTGGAATCCTCCACCGAAAGACTTTATTAAAATCAATGTGGACGGATCTTCTTTGGCAATCCTGGTAATGCAGGTTTTGGAGGTCTTTTGAGAAATAATAAGGGGAATTAGATTCGTGGTTTTTCTGGATCTTGTAGCAGAGCTACTAATTTGTTGGCTGAACTTTCAGCTATTTGGAAGGGTCTTCAGTTGGCGTGGGATCTTGGTTACAGGTCTATCATCATGGAATTTGACTCTCATGAAATTTTGGATCTTATTGTTGATACTAAACAAAATGATTTGCATCCTCATGCAACTTTGCTTTCTCTCGTTACGAAGCTTTTATTCTCTTCCATGGATGGTCTCATTTAGTCGTACTTTGAGAGAAGAGAACGAATGTGCTTACTGGTTGGCTAAATTTGAATTGTCTTTTAATTTCATCTTCATCAAAAAAAATATCATTCACTGTAAAATCACTCTTTTAAATAAAGTAAATTTTTTCTCTATTTTATTCTCGGCTACTCCCATCAAGGCTCTCTCCTCCTCGAAGCGGTACTGATGGGTGTTATCATGGGGTGATAGCCTTGAACCTTGACAGATTGGACGCACACAAAAGTGCAACAACTTCAAGTACGTATTCATTTTGATGAACAAGGTGAGGAGCATAATCATCTTGATCAAAGTATGCGCGCTACTTAGGCAAGGCTGCAGAGGGATTAAATAAAATGTGATTTTCTATGTTGCAACTACCAGCCAGAAAATGAAACTTATGTCCTCTCTAACAGACACCAGACGGAGTTGTGGTAAACAAACAGATGGACTTGTGTTTTGTGCCACATGAACATAAGCATTTCCAGGATAAACATACACCACAGATTTGATTGAACTAATTTTTATATTAATTAAGGAGCGAATCTTGAGCTGGATACTAACAGTCCCAGGACACTAGAATAAACAACACACAAACAGTTGTTTTTATCAGGAGGATGAAAACAAAACGAGAACAGATAATTCAAAACCAACTTTAATTGAAATTTGTAACATTGAAAAGTGAATTCAACTCAAAACTGTGCTGCTAAAACTAATTGCTTCATTTGTGATTAAAATGTCAGGTGGTGTACATCACAGACTATATCATCCAACTGACTTGTATAAAGATCAAGCAGATCTTTAATACAAGTTTCACAATTATAAGTTCTCAAAAGGCACAGGAAAGACCTACACCATATGAAGCATAGTTGGATCCAAGTTTCGGTAGAATACAAAGGTATTCCATCAAAATATGCAATATCAAACTGCTAATAATATTCTCTTACACACACCATAAAGTAGAAGGTTCAATTATCACAAAGATCATCAAATGTATTGGAGCAAAACTTAATACTTGGAAAAGAAAAGATCAAAACAACATGTCTCGAGCAAAGATTTCCTCACACAATAAACAGGGATGGGAAAATGGTAAAAGTCATTTGCATGATAGAAAATCTGAAGTCTAGGACAAATATAAAAAGGCTAGAGCAAGGATCTAACAAAACAAAATCATAATTTAATCTTCATCCTCCTCATCACCATCACCACCAGAAGCCTTCTTGGCTGCAGCCTTAAGGTTCTTTCGCTTCACGCGACCAGGAAGACCACCACCAAAGGGACTTGTGAGGGAAAAGTCAATGTGCTTCTGTGAATCAACCCTCACCATGAAGGATGGGATGTTCACCACCTGCCTCCCAACCCTATGAAAACAAAAAATGACATTATCAATGTTATCCAAACATTTTTCACAAGAATAAATATAAAACGCATGAGGTCCCATAGGTATACCTTAAAAAATTAACATAAAATGATGATTTATGAAAGAAAACCGAAATAAAAGGCAGAAATAAACTAGCTCTAGGATCAGATAATCAAAGGTAAAGATTGAAGCAAATCTTGGGGGTGACTACAAAACATGTAGGGAATTGAAGAAACCAAGTATAGACCGTTAAGACTTAGTTTTTCTACCAAGCATACTTTTTGTCTTTGAACTCTCAGTTGATACAAACTTAAAGAAACATCTTCTGTAGTAAATAAGACAAAACACAATTGTACAAACAGGGAAAGCATCACAGAGCAAACCTAACATCAAACCTATCATTTCTGTTGACATCAATTAATCCAAACATCATCCAAGCAACACTAGTTAGTAAACTAAGCAAAACCTATCAGATACCATTGACACATATGGTCATTAGTCTTGATGTTAAGATTAATTCTCTATTTTTGTTGACAAAATTCCATTTAGTGGAACTAGGTTTCAAATCATTGTTTAGATGCTATCATGCTGTTTGGGTCGGTCATTTCAACACATCTCTACCAACTCTTCTATCATCATTTGATTGCTTGAACTTCAAATTCCAAGCAATAAAAGTGATGAAAGATGAGTTGGATGAAGAGTTGAATACCACCAAACAAACAATAATTAAAACATAATAACACTAAATAGATCAGTTTCATCTACACTACAAAGTAGTGGTGGTTAACATTAACACTAAATAGATAATTCTAAATAGCAAATTAAAATCAAAAAAATTCAATAAAGGATACCCTAAGAAAATTAACAAACATTTATAAAAGATGCCAGACAAATAGATTAACAAACATTTCTATAATTATATTAAGGACATGGATCCAAAACCAAAAAAAACATCGAACAGCAACAAAAGCATTATTGATGACAACATATTGATAATTAAAATAAAAATTATAAATTAACTTAAGTGCGATAAGATTACCTGATGTGTCTCTGCCTGATAAGAACCCTAGCGTGATGGATAGACTTAGCCATTCCAGATTTGAACACAAGAGTCTGAAGACGACGCTCGAGAAAATTCTCAACAGTGAGAGCCAAAACATAATCGAGCTTGTTCTGTGTTTCATCAAGCAGACCATGCTTGAACATTCTCCTCAAAAGAGCTTCACCCTCAAAGATCCGACGAGGATTCTTCTCATCCAGGGTCAAAAGGGTTCTAGCATTGTTACGGATACGGCTAAGAGCGTATTGAACCCTCCACAGCTCTCTCTTGCAGCGAAGACCATACTCTCCGACGAGCTTCAACTCGGCATCCAAACGCTCCTTCTCGTATGGACGACGGGGCTTCTTGAAGGTTTTGCCATAGTTTCGGTAAAAGGCAACGTGAACCATGTTTGCTCTGCGCCGGTGTAGCCTACTAGGTTTTAGGTTTTGGTGAGGATGCTGAATTGCTGCGTTTTATGCTTTTAAATCATTCAAAACCCTAATCTCTATAGGGCTGGGCTTTTCATTTTCATTTTAATAAAAGCCCACTTATTACACTATTGCTATTATTTTTCAAATCTTACTTTTAACACCCTACGTTTTTTTATTAACAGTCTATTTTTTCAGTCAAATAAGTTGGAACTCTTACTTCTTTCTCGTATAAATTAGATTAAGAACCAGTCATTAATGATGTGGCCTTTGATCTTATCTTTCAATCAGCTTTGGTTTTACCTCCACTTGATATCCATTTCTCTATATAAAGCTTTTTAGAAGCAACGCAAGCGTCGGTTGTGATGCAACAAAGGAAACATCGAATGGATTTTTATTTGTCTTTAGATCATGAAAAAGCCTAACGACTTTCTTTATCATTTTTGTAAAAAAATTTGTTAGCCTTCCAACGCAACCAATATTGTAACATTCAATGTAGTGTAGCTATTGCGTTACAAAAGTGCAAATTTCTCCTCATTTTATTCCAAAGTTGATCCCAAACATTCGTAATTGGTTTGGATTTAGTTTGGCTATGTTAATTATATATAATAAACTTAGAGTACCTATTTAATCATAATTTACAACTTTCTAATCATTCTTTGCAAACCCTAGAGTTTTCTCTTTTTCTTCTTCATAGACAACTTAACCCCAAAGCTTAACCTATCAATTTTAAGAGAAAAAAAAAACTCTTTTAACCGATCCATAATTGATATTAACATATTTTTCTCATTTATTTTCATTGCATAATGTTCATCGTTTTTTGTTTTGATTTCTAAGAATCATCTTGTATACATTTAAGTGTTATACCACCATTAAGGGGACTTGTATCACTTCATGCTCTTTTATTGCTTAATCATGAGCACTGTCCATGCATGTGGGTGAAAAATGATAGTCTTATTATATGGGTTTAAAGAGAAGTGATTATATAGTTAAAGTTGCATTATTTTTTGTGTTTCTTTCATTGATAAATACAAAATTGAAAAACCTATTTTTTCATGTAATCGGGTCAGCCTTGGTCGAAACTCAATGTCCTATTTGGGATAGTTTGGTCCGGCCAAAAAGTTTCAATATCTATTTCTTAGAACCCACATCATGATAAAATGGAAGTCAGTCATGTCGTCTCAAACAGTTGGATTATATTTCACAAGATACACACGTCGCTCCCCCACGGTCTTTCTTCAAGAACCTCCATTGTCCACCAAATTAAGACGATGAATAAATCAAGTACCTCCATTGCCCACCAAAGCAAGACGGCGGATGAATAAGAATAAGTACGTGGTGGATTAGATGAAAAAAAATTTAAAGCTATTATTCTTAGCTTCTTATTTTTCATGGCAAATGGGACAAAACTACATGCGGTGGTGGCCAAAAAATTGAAACCTAACATATGTTAATTAAGGGGAAAATCAATAGACAAAGTTGTGTACACAAATTGATGAAAATCATATGGTATGCCCTGCATATATAGTGATATTCAATGGTGTTGTGACAAGTACATGTCTCACGTACCATGTGCGACCTGATACCAACCAACCTTCTCACATTCTAGCCAACATCTTTAATTTTTGTCATAAAGATTAATTTTTGGTAAAGATCGTTTCTTAAAAAAGAAAAGAAAAAGAAAAACATAAACACCACGCTTATTTTTCACATTTTATTGTAAAAAATATTCAACATTCACTTTTATGAGTGCCAAAAAATTGATATAAATTATTAAATATTATGTCGTCGGCAATTTTAGTAGATACTTCATACGTTCCTTTTTAAGTATCTTTTTAGAAAATTAACACCAAAATAATAATGTGTATTTTTGCACATTTTCTTCCTATTATACCCTCATTTTAATCCACCAATAAATTCCTATTTTTTTGCACACACTTTATTTTTCCAATAAATTTAACATGTTATCTCTCTCATAACAAACAATTGTCAATTTTTTAAATATTACGCACATCTTTTTAATTATTTTAAGTCAATATAAAAATTATTTCAACTTCACATTAATCAAAAGTTAAAGGTTTAACTTTCTTCCAACTCCTTTAATTAAAGGTAATTCTTCTTGAACCATTGTTTGAAACAAAATTTTGTTTAAATTTCAAGATAACAAGGAACAAACTTTGTTTTAAAAAAACAAACAAACTGTGTTTAAAAAAAACAAACTTTAGTTTTTCCAATAGATAGCATTAATTAGTTTTATTGAGAAAGATAAAAGTAATTGACAAAAGGGTATAATTGACAAATCGTACCCTTAAAATACCAAAAAGACAGTTAAATAGGAACGAAAAATTCACCTTAAAAAGACACTTAAAAAGGAACGGATGGGGTAATTTATAGTTGTTGTAATATCGTAAATAATGGGAAATAGTTTTTTACAAAAAAAATAAAATAAAAACAATTTAGGGTGTTTTTTATTTGCTAAAAGGAAAGTACATGACATAACAACACAAGATAAAACAACACATCAGAAGACAAAACAACACATAAAAAACTTTCATTGCATTGAACAAAGATTTATCTTCGTGAGTTTGCCTTAGTTAGTATGGATATTGCATATTATATATAGGGGTCGGTGTTCGAACTTCGAATCTCAAACACCTCACTTCTCCACATTTAAAATGTGTAAGTTCCAAGCTACTTGACAAAAAACAAAGAGTTGTGATGTCATCTTCCTTATTTTTAAATAGATCAAACACATTTTTAGTTGTTAATTTATAGACCAAATATTCAATACATGTCGAATTGCCGAATGTACCGTAGAAACTCTCTTTCATTAAACTAGTATGTACTCTTTACTATCATGCTTGTTTATTTATTTTATTTTTAGGAAAAACGGTAACAGCCCGATTTCCGCTAGATTTATCTTATTATTTATTTATGTGTGTTTCTATGTGCTTATATGTGATTAATTGTCTCTGTGTGTATTTTGGGTTAGGATTAGTGGATTTCGGTGTAGAAGGGTATTTTGATCATTTTGGGAGTAAGGGTAATTTAGTAATTTCACTATAAGGATTATTTTAATGCTTAGGTGAGAGCCATTGTTATTTTATTAAGTTGCTAGTGGATTGTAGTGATTTATTTTATAACCGTTAAGTGATCATTATTATTATTATTTTAACCGTTAATAGATAGAAACTTTGGAGGTTAGTTTATAAGTGTTGGGAGCCCATTAAGACATTGAGGAGGTTAAGCTCAATCGTGTAAGAACTATATAAGTATTAGTCATTAAAGAAAATAGGGTTACACAATCATTTTACAAAATTTTGAGAATAGGTAGAGAGAGAAAGAGCAAGAGAATGATAAGATGGTTATAGAGAAAAGCTTGAAGAATCAAGAGGAGTTAGGGATTCTAGGTGCTTAATTGAAGTTTTTGCTAGGATTATTGCTTATTGAGGTAAGGGGGTTAGATTTCATTCATAGTCTTTTGTATAATCTCTTTTTCTTCTTAAACCCATAAGTGCTTAATTGTAAAAAGTGATCAATTGTGAATTTAATTGATGAAATTCGTGCTTGTATTTTGATGTAATGTTTGAGTATGTGAATTTGTTGATAATCAAGTTGTTGATGATGAAATTACATGCTCAATATATGTTTGTATGTATACTTTGTTGATTTTGCTCAAATTGGTATAAATTAGTGTTGTTGATGTTGATTGTGATGAATTCATGTATACATGAGGTTGTTGATGAACTAGATATGTTGTTGTTGCTGATTGTACAATGGGTATTCCATTTTGTGAAGTTGTTGTTTGCATTGGTGATGTTTGTGTTAAGTTGTTCATGTGAAGGACCAAAATGAACTTTTGATATGTGAAGTTTTTGACTAAGTTTTTGGTGTTGTTGGGTGAGTTAGACTTAGTAAAATTTCTGTTTTCATGTTGTGGTTGTGTTAGTCGAGTCGTTTGGGAGAAAACGGGAGTTTTGTGTGAAAATTCGATTGTTAACCGTTTTGAAGAATGAGTGTTTATGTGAGGTTCTGGAAAATTATTTTGGGATAGTTGAAACTTGAATTTTTTGATTGGTTATGATAGAGCTAAGTGTCAGGAACACGTAGACGAAAACGGCATTGAAAACGGATTAACGGTTTGAATTTTATGCGCAAAATGGTGGAAAACGCACTTCTTGAAAAGCTGATTTCTGGAGTTGATGCTGTCAAAATCATGCCGCGATTTTTGCAGCCGTGACACGATTTTGTTGGCAGAATGTTCAGTGGTTTCTGGAAATAAAATCGCGCCGCGATTTCTAATATCGTGACACGATTTTGGTGAACCAGATCCTTCGTATTTCACTATTTTACGCCCTTTTTCTGTTTTGAATTGGCTTTTGGTGTAAACATGAAAATTTTAGATAATTATGTTAGCTTTCCAATGGATTTGGTTTGACATCAAAATGATTTTTAGATTTTGAGTTATGATGAAAACACTCCAAGTAGGTCTTGGAGAAATTTTAAGTAAACTTAGCATGACTATTTCTAAGTCGACCCAAAACTGATGGTTGGTTTCCAAAATTCAAAACTAGAAGTATTAGGAGTTCAATTAAGAGGTTTAAGAGTATTTAACCTATGTCTTGTTGAATCTAACTTGGTTTTGTTTTGAAAATGATTTGGTTTTGCAATATAGAAGAA
>Ga0315915_1005953_pt1 | contig 15063 bp, 8 predicted proteins | sample MpolbnodulesMG_FD_207738 | JGI IMG/M metagenome (GOLD analysis project Ga0315915, IMG submission 207738) | Medicago polymorpha root nodule microbial communities from Los Angeles, California, United States - branched nodules | ecosystem: Host-associated > Plants > Roots > Nodule | place: USA... | reverse complement strand
ATAGGACGAACACCGACCAACCAAAAAGTGTCATAACCTATAACCTATCTAAGAAGTCTAGTGACATTCCGAAATTTTCCTCTTCTTCCATGTCTTTCATGACTTCAAATTCTTGTTCCTTTTTTTGCAGAGTGGGAGTATTATCACAAACAATTGGATTATGCTCATTTGTTGATTGCTTTGGCGGCTTCGGCTCCTTGGACATGAGTACATTGAAAGCGTGTTGTCTATCCAAAAAAAGCCCAATTTTTCAGCCTTAACCCACTTGGAAATCAGCCTATAAATATAACTCATCTCATTCATAAATATTCATTCAGAACAAAGCGGTTCAAGACGAAGGCAGTCTCTATAAGTTTTCAAGGGAGAAGTATCTCTTTTCAACCTTAGTCTCTAGTTATGTTTTATTTTCTTTTGTAATTTGTCTTTAGTTACCATGAGTAGCTAAAATCTAATTAGGTAGGGTTCTAAGATGAACCTCTATTTTATTTTGTTAGATTAATTTTAATTAAGTTTTTTATTAAGTTATTTTATGTGTCTTGTTTAATTTTATTATGCAATGGTCTTACTGCTTTAATCAGACCTAGGGAGGCGACATACCAAGAGAAGATGTATGAACTTAGAAATAGGCTGAAATCCTATCCCCAAACATTGCAGAGTAATGGTACCATTTTCTCCGAGGTAATGTAGACGACATAGGGCTGTGCATTTGTAGAAATACTAAGGTAAGAAAGGGTATATTGATGTACTTATTGGATTCATATATTAAGGAGAGCCTTTAGATGATAATTTAGGAATTCTTTTTCTTCTTTGTTTCAATTACCTTTGAGATAGTAAGACCCCACACTGACTACATTTAATAAAGGATACGACAACAATTATTCTGGCATTCAAAGACAAATAATTCTTTATCAACAGTCATCAATCTTCAACTGTATTTAAAGGACCAGGTTTGTTTGAAGAAGATGAAGACATTTGGGCAACTACATGTACATAAAACTTATTTATAGTGTATTGCTTGTCTAGAGACACTCATATGAAAAATCATAAGGAATACAATCTAAGTGTATTATATCTCACGTCTGTTTATTACTCCAAGAGTTTGTGTAAACACAATGATTGTGTAAACAACTTGTTGTGTTAAATCTTTGAATCGAGATTAGGAATTCCTCTAGGTTAAGGTAGGGAAATCAAGGACTAGGTCGTCATAATGTTGTTCTTGTAATCAGTTGTTGATTATAGTAAATGAAATCCCATGGAAGTGAAAGGGGACTGGACATAATCCCGGGTTGTGGGGTGAACCATGATAAATTGTTTGTATAAGATCTTATCCCTTATCTCTTTATTTTCCAATGCTATATGCTTTCTTGTATCATAAAAAGAGATAAGTAAGAGATCAACATAATTCAAACTCCCTTTTTTGTGTTTTTCTAACCTCTAACTGGTGCATCTTGTAATGAAGAAATAAAGCTTATAGATATGGTATTGTTCTATGATAGATATTTAGCAAGTGTACTAAAAACTATCGAAGTAATAAAAATAAGTTTGTTTCCACGAGGATTGTATTAATCTTAAATAAACAATAGTGTTATGATATAGGATGTGTAAAGTTTATTTTAGTTGCCCGAGGCAGTAGGTTTGTTGTGCATAAAAGTAAATAACATAAATTAAACTTTGTTTAGAAAATATATAGAGAGATGAGACTAGGTCTTTTGAATCCTCTAAGTTCCCTGAATTGGTACACTGCACCTATTTCTCTAGTCTTACGATGGTTAACTAAAATAGCCCTAATCAATCCCTTGACTTAGGACCCTCTTCTCAGATTACAGTCCCTAATTCCTTAGGTGATCTAATATTCTTTGAAGGTTTTAAGAACGTTAACCTAATATCACAAATAAACGATTATCTATTTCTAGACTAACCCTGTTTATTCGAACAATTCAATTAGGTCTAAGTTGAAAGCTATGGTCAGTACTAGTCATTCATTCTCACGAATTCATGTTTATATTTGATCAGGATATAAAAAGCATTAAGAACAATTGAATTGAATAAAACTAGATGGATATTCACAACAAATAGAGTTTCACAGCAACATGTTTAAATTAGGGTTACATCAAAATCATCTCAGACCTAATCTCTAAGAGATTTAGCTACTCATAATTGAGTTTACAAATAGCATAATCAATGGAATAATTAAAACATACATGAATTAATTAAAGGATGATGAAATCGCCCTCCTAACAGTCTTCAGATCTCAAAATCACACTTTTCTCTATCAAAATCGTAACCTTTGCTTTCAAAACAGGCTTCAACTTAAATAGGCACAAAAATTCGCCTAATCCTGTCACGATTTAAGTAAATTGTGTCCCGATTTCCTCTTATAAAGCCCACGGATCACAAATGTATGGCCCAAATTGTGACACGAAATTACCAACGTGTCCCGATTCCACAATGTCTAATGCACCACTTCCTTGCCTGTGAAATCGTGTCCTAATTCTTTCCAATCGTAACACGTTTTGCTTCTTGCTCAAAACTTTAAATTTTTCCTACTTTTCACACTTTAACATGCTCAAACTTGTTGTGAACTCAACTATTCTTGGAAAATTATATAGAAAATTACATGATGACAAGATGTCATCATTCTATACCTCTTCCTTTACCGTTCTAAACAATGTGACACTTCTTGAACTTGTATACTTTTAGTCAAAACCAACAATCTCCATATTGATTGAAAATAATACTTCCTCTTCCATTGTCGTCACCGACAAATATAGTTCAAAATAACTATCATACTCCACAATAAAAAGAATAATCACTTAAAGATAAACCACTCCAAGAATTTTCACACTCTCTTCATTTGAAATTATAGTTCAAAAAGAACTATCGTACTCTTGTTTGAGTATAATTCACTTGAAGCTAAATCTACTCCAAGATTTTTCAAATGTAGAAAATCTGGATGAAAACTTATGGTGAAACTTCCATGTTGGCAAGAAGCTCTTCAACCATCGACATAATCTCATAGCACACCCGACATCAATTTCAACCAAGTCATATGTACTAACCAACTAGAAACGCTCATCCTTTGTCATGGCAGCTTGGGAATGACATTAGGTCACACTTCTCATTTTGTTAGAAAAGATCATCATCTCTCATAGCAAGGGAGACATTGCAACCATTTGACTTAGAGCCTTTTTATGACGTTGCTCAACCAGGAAAGTTATACAATACATGTCTATCATTTCCACATTTCAAAACCATTCCATTGTTTTTCTTCACATAAGGTCCATCTCTAGCGGCTAACATTGAGTTAATGAAGTGTTATCTTCACTTTTCAATCGTATTTCTTCAGTAGTAGTTTTGATTGCAACTTCTTCAAAGCTCAGAGTTTTCTTCCCATATATTAAAACAAGTTTTATATGCTCATAGAAAGATGGAATGGACAATATGGGTCTCAATGCTTTATCTTAATCTTTAATCTTCACTCCAATAGTTTATAATTTAGAGACAATACACTTTAGACTACTTAGATGATATACTATCGTATTTATCCATGCGAAAACGATGAAACTACTCCTTCAACAACAACCAATTGGAGATACCCTTTTCTTGATATAGCCCTTCAAGTTTCTCCCAAAGTTCCTTGGCTGACAACGTAGCAAGAACATTGGCAAGAATATTCATAGCTAAAGACATGTTGATTGTACTCGAAGCTTTAAAATCTAGTTACTCTCACTTCTCGTTGTCCATGTTGAAAATGTTTTCTTTTAGCGTCTTGTGTAATCCTAAATGTATCAACACGTCTTTGACTTGTATTTACCACAAGCCAAAATTGATTCCTAAATCAAATTTCTGTACGTCCAGCTTAACTACACATGAAAAGTTTCACATTGCAACAAGCCAAAACTTTTTGCAAATAAAATTTTCCACAAGCCAAACAACACTTTTCTGATGTGGAACATCATACAATATTACAACCAACGAGCGTACGGAGATTTTTATACCTCATGGAATCAAAGCTACTAATACCAATTGTTGGAGAAAAAAAAAAGACATGGAGAAAAATAAAAGAACACAATATTAACACAAGAATATAACGTGAAATCTTCAAAGTGGAGAAAAAACCAGGAAGGTTGTCTAATAACAATTAGAGAATAACATTATTCAAAATTGTTACAATACGTAAACTATCCTTAACTACTCCACAACTCTGATACAACCACATTCTATAGAGAAAATATCTAACATATCCCTCACAACACGCTGACACATGACAACAAGAGTATAACAGAAAGAAAGAAGTCAAATATAAACTTACGTATTTCTGACTGATGCATCTTGTAACGAATAAATAGAGCCTATGTATATAGTTATGTTTTGTCTCTTCTTGTACAATTCTAAACAATGTATAACTTCTTCAACGTGTATATTAATCAACAACAACAATCTCTATTTTTCAATCAACCTGTACATTTTTTACAATTCTAAATAGAGCCTCTGAATACACATCATTCTAGTTTAATAAAAACAGATTTCTTTTAATTAGTTCATCTTCTATTTTTTTTATATTTGTGGACGACAAAATGTTATTTCCTCTGTCCCTTTTTATAAGAACACTTCACAAAAATTACGGATATTAAATGAATGTGATAAGAGGTGTAATAAATTTGGAGTAATAAATTTGACTAAAATGTGTGTTATTATTACTAAATTACCCTTTATATATAAATGAATTCAAGTTATTTTTGATATTCCAAGATAAATTGATAATATTAATAAGAGATGTATTTGAAAGAGTAATGATATATTGACCACCCTATGTGGCAACTCTCCATTGTACACCCTTATATGGCATTTGTTTAGTGGATGAGAGAAAAATGAATTGATAAATGGGAAGAGAAATATAAATAAAAAATGTCATTTGGAGTGGTATATGAGTGGTATGGAAAAAAAAGTGTGTCAACCCATAATTTCCCTATTTGAACAAGAAAAAATAAATGCATCTAGTAATTTGTAGTGAATTTTATATTTAAGTTCAATTTTTTTTTATAAATAGTCTTATTAGTGAAAAACAAATCAATAGTTGCAAGTAAAAAAAAGTATTTTACCATTAAAATCAACACATTTAATCATTTCCTTAATAATCGTGCACAAACCTTAAACGACTATAATTTAGAGATGGAGGGAGTAAGTAATATGGCGAACGGTCCAAAACCCATGTGTCCTTCAGTTGAAGTTCTCTATGTCACTCACCAAATAATAACCATTTCATGTTCAAAGTCCAACTTCAGTCTTGCTTTCATTTATACCTAATAATGGCAAAATATGTCTCTTGGCTGTTTGGCATCACATGCCTCAAGATTTTCGTCATAAAGAACCAGGTACTTCTCTATTTATTTCACCACCTTTCAAGTACAATGCATATATTCAGTTGACATTTCTAAACTCAACCAAACCAATGAATGCCAAAAATTCCTATGCTTAATTCTTAAACAAAAAATTCGTATGCTAATTTATGAGGTTGCTGCTTCCTTAATCTCTTCGGTTGATAATAATTTTGAGTAATAATTACATGAAAATGTTAACAAGTGCTTTAAGAGTACTCTTTAAAAGTTTAAAATAGTAAGATTTTATGAATGTACAAGTTTCAATTTTCGATGCATTGAATGCACAAGTTTTTGTAAAAACGTATCATCTAAAATCCTTAAAGAATGTCATGAAGAAATTCAATAGCATTTTCCTTAAAAGATTAAGAGATAGAGAAATTATAAAATAGAAAAAGCTATATTTATTCACCACCACCTGCTAGCAACATTAGGCAATTTATACTTTTAAGGGATTTTCCAGTATAATCAATATGATTTACAACAACCACCGGAGCATACTACTATCAATTAACCATACTTTAATGTTCCCAAATCCGACTTAGTAATCAAATTTTTGACAATTCAACTAACTGCTGAGGAATGCTAATGACACTCTTTTTGCAACACTCTATTTAACACTCATTCTTTTATTGGATGAAATTAATGTAAGTCCCACCACTTTAATTCTTCTTAATTTAAACCAATAAGAAAATGAGTATTTTAGAGAGTGTTGCTAACACTACTCTTTTTTTCCGATAAAGATAAACTCTCAATATGAAAAGATTAAAGATTTAAGGACAAAAAATGACAAGATAATATTCCAAACAAAAGGATAAAATTGATGAATCTTGCTCAAGGTTTTTCAGGATATTTTCTCATTTTTTATTGATAATATGTTTCTTGCTTGTAAATAACATGGATGAAATTTGATAGTGTGGCACCCTAACCACCGCCACCACCCCCAATTTCAATAAGATGAGAAAATATAAAGGTTTACAAATACCTAGTGACTCGAAATGAAGTTGTAAAATTTATTTCATTTCAAATAGGCACTTAATGCTACATTTTAAACTTTTCACATGAACACAGAAAACTGATACATTAAATACACAAACAACTAATTTCCTTACGTAAGGGGAGGACTTCCTTCGCACTTTTGATTTTATACAATTACATTATTCTTTTTCTAGTCTTAATCCTCCGATTCTCAGGAGAAATGGTCATTGGTAATGCGAAGTTCAGCCAGGAGGTAAATAATGTTGGACAATATGATGAGAACAACGATAAGCTAGAGGGTGGGTGAATTTACAAGCCAAAGTAAATGAATTCATATTTGACGGTAACTGCTATTTTCCTAATCAAATGGCTCAAGCTTTTCCTAATCTGACACAAATTGTGTTGCAAGAAACAATCCCATTAGAGCAAAAGTCAGATGAATTAATTTGTTAGCACACCTCTTCTGGAACTTTGTCCTTCAAAGATGCGTTTATCTTCAATTCCCATTGCTAGTTAACTTGGTGTCCAAACAGACCTTCTTCAAAGTCATTGCTAGTTTGGAGATTAATGCATGAAAAATTCTCTGCTGATGATAAGTTAAAAGAGGCAGGCTGCAACATACCCTTAGTTTGCAAGTTTAAAATATCTTATTGCCCTCAGGCACATTTCATTGGTTGTTTTGCAGAAGGTCATTGTTGTGTTGTCTGGTGCAATAAGAGCTATTGAGATTGCTAGAGATAAGAATTGGAGGAACATTTGGTTAGAAACTGCTTCCATGATGGTTCTTCATGCTTTCAAATGTTTGGTGCCTTGGGAAGTAAGAAACGGATCAAGGAATTTCATTGTTTCGCACATAAATAGAGAAGGAAATAGATGTGTTGTTTAGCTTCAAACAACTTTGTTTTCTATAATTATGTTCCTTTAGAATTAGATTCTCTTCCTTTTTATAGGGTTTAGGTCTCTTCCCCTTCTCTTTTTTTGTATCAATCTTTGTTTTTAAATATATTTTATGTGAGCTGGCATCCTACTACTCACTTGGCTTAAAAAATATAGTGATATCAAATATTAGAGAGAGAGGGACACAAAGAGTGCTTACATAGCTACCCTTCTTTTGTAGCACCATATATATTTGCTCCAAATTGGAGGTGTCTATTTTGCATAGTGCTAAATAGGTATGCATTTCATTCTTCTCTGTTTCAGTTTTGCTTTCATTGAGAGCACCAATGATACACCCTAATTATCTTAGAGTGAAGAAAAGGGCACTCTTCGAGTGAGTGTTAACTCCTATAGAGAAAAGAGATGAAGAAAAGGGCACTCTTTGAGTGCGTGTAAACTCCTAGAGAGAAAATAGATGAGAAATTAGGGAAGAAAGTGAAACCTTGTTATTATTCAACATATCAGAATTAGTTCACTGTTACATCATATATATCCAATCTTGGCATAACAAATTGCATAATCTAAGGAAAGGGAAATAACTGAATCATAAATTTAGGAAAGGAAATAAACGGAACCATAAAATTAGAAAAGGGAAATAACTGAATATAATCAAGTGCAACTATACTTGCTCACAAATCCTTCATCTAACGAGGTCGTATCAGTTTGAATGAGTGTTTCATTGATCATTTTTAATTTCATATGGTGTAGGTCGGAATCCATGGACATTTATCCAATAGATTCGAACCCGATGTTAGCTGCAGTCTGCTTCAACGGTGGAAAGCCCAATCTATTCAGGGTTCTGGTCGATGTCACGTTAGTAGCTCTGAAGAATCAACTAGATCAAATCAACCAACAACTGAACCACAGAGACAAAAGGAGGGTGGACGGTGATGGGTATCGACGTCCATCGATCGACTCAGTTGGAAGATTGCAGTTCAGCTAGATGATGCTCACGAACGACGACGGCATAAGGAGCATGTTCTCGATATTTGGTCAGCACATCATGTTCTCGATGATCGAGTTGGATCTTTCGTTGCTGACATCTTATGAAGATATTCTCAAGAGTTTGATTCGACCAGATGAAGATTAGGTTGTATTATTATGTTGTGTCATTATTTAGTTGGATTTTAGTTTAATTCTTGTTAATGTTGAAGATGTTTGCATTGAAGTGTCTTATACTTAATGTAAAGTTTTGCAATTCTTTTTGAAAACTCGAAAGAATTGAGAGAACACATGTTGTATTCTACCGAATCAACTATATAGGTTCTCACGTTGAATTCCTTCATATAAGATGAGTGTGACAAACGAGAATGCATTTCTAAAATGTTGTTTTGAGCTTAATCCTACTCCTTTTTCAATTGAAACTTGTCAGGTGGTAGGGCAGTAGGGTTAAGTTCAAAAGAATATATTGGAATGCATTAGTGTTTGTCACTACTCATCTTATGTGATAGAATTTGATGTGAGATGTATCACCCTAAACCCCTTGAGTGATAAATTACGCAAATAATACAATTATTCAAGGATCTAGATGTTACATCTTTAATAATTCACCAAGCATGCATAAATAATTTTCTCAAAAAATCGCAGCGGAAAAATAATAATAACATCTCATCCGATAAAATAAACATCTTCAAGTAACCATGTCATATAATCATACTACATCACCAAGTATAAAAGCTCAACTCAACAATCTGAGTGAATAGAATATGTCAACAAGTCATAACGGAAATAAACAGACAGACACCCCTAAATAAGAGCCTGACTCTAAAGACTCCAAAGCAAAATGAGGTAGCTCCAAAGCTATCCTCAATCAACTCACCAAGATAATAAAACTAGTCCCACACGTTATCTATCCATCCATACGAATAAGGTAGGCGGTCAACCAAACGACCACTGGGGGTTAGTTCACAATTCATAATTAAACATAATCAAATGAAAATAAATAACACAATTTAATTTCACATGATTAATAAATTCAACAACATTACAAACCAACAAATATACAAGCTCAATCAAGTATACATACAATTCACCTTGTTCAAGTATCCGCGACAATCACCAAGAGTTCTCCAATGCACATATACACCGATTCACATATTCAAGTAAGGACTCGACTCACCAATTAATAAATGCATGCAATGTTCTAGACTCTTCTAGATGCATGTGGTACCATAGGATTCCGGAGATAATTTTACCATTAATGAATCCACCAATATAATAAACATCACCAATTATGTTCTGCAGAAGCTATGTAAACATCACCAATTACATTCTTTAAATCATCTCAATTATGACTATGAATGCATGAACTTCAAGTAAGGACTTACCAATGCATACTCACAAAACTATATTAACATAATAATCATCACCAATTATGTTATTCACCAACAATTGCATTATCAAATACTTACATCCATGCAATCAACAAGTCATCATCAATTCATCAATTTATAATCATCAAAACAATCTTCACCATAATCTTCATCAATATTTAACACATCAAAGAAACGATAAAGTTTCAAATTCACAGTTCACCTAAAACATACACATTATGATATTCATCATGTTAAACACCCAATCATCATCAATTCTATCACACTAACATGAATTTGAAGTCTCTTACAAGTTATCGGACAATAAAGTATTAATTTGACAAAGTTCATCTATGTTTATGAAAACTAGCATTTTTCGATTATCCCACCAAAATCAAAGTAAACAAGTTCAAACGCCTCAACCGAGAGTATGCACACAATTCACATATGAGTGTAGTAGTATATACATATACGTTTCATAGACTAACTCCGACAAATCCCAAAATTCACCTAAGTTCGTCTCACTTTAACACTTTTCAAAAGAATTTCAATTTTCAAAGTAAAGCCATGTTAAAGCTCACACACCCTTCAAATTATTTTTAAAAATCATGGTTACATTACAAAACCCTAATCCTACCCTTTTACTTTGAGAAAACGAGTTTCCGAAAAATCTCACGTTCTTGAACATTTTCAAAAAGTTTATGATACGATTCACAAAACCAAGTTAAATCTAACTCAATTGATGTTTTCATAGGTTTAGAAGGTTTAAATGCAGTTAATTACATCAAAAGAATCAGTTTAAACGGTCCGGAACACGCACTTTTTCATCCGAAATCCCCATTTTTGATCCCCCTTGATCCCAAATTCGACCCCAAAACTTACACACTAGTTTACAAACATCAAAAGGCATTCAAAACAACACCAAACATTGAATCATAACATCAATTCACCTAAAATTCATCATCTAGTTCATTTTCACTAAAAACCACCATTTTTTCATTTTTCATTCAAACTCCATAAACAACCACAGCAATTCAAACCTTAACAACATACAAACATAAACAAACATTTATGAAGTGAATTCAAACTAGTTTCAATAACAATCACTCACCAATTCATGATTTGCACTCAATCAATCAAAAATCTCCAAAACAACTCAACAACAACAACTATGAAGTTTAAGCGCTTAACACAATAATTTCATGGAGTTTATCATATCCACAAATTCACATGAATTAGGAGCATGAATTTCATCTTTCAAAACCACAAAAGTCACAATTATCACAAAAGCACTTAAACCCATAATTGATAAATAAGAGATTATGATTAATTGTTGAAGAGAACCATCCCCCTTACCTCTAATTCTTCAAGATTCCCCCTAACTTCAATTTAGATCCTAGCCTCCAATCCCAAGCTCTTTATCTTTCTCTCTCTAGCTCCTGTTTTCTCCTTCTTGATCCTCTTTCACTCTCTACCTCTCTCTACCTCCACATAATTGGGCTTAGTCTCTAATTGTCTTACTGAGCTTAACATTCTTACCAACTAATTCACCAAGTTACTACTCACTTAAACCGTCAAAATAACGAATAATTACCGTCTCTAAATAATTACTCCAACTCACTAGTAACTTAGTAAAAATAATTATTCCCACTTAAAACACTAAAACTAACCTTCCAAATAAAATGACTATTTTACCCTTTCTCGCAAATGAGTAAAATACCCTTGAGTCTAAACTGACTAAAATACCCTTCTCAAGCCAAAATCCATTAATCCCGAATAAAATATACATAAAAGCAATTAATCACACACAAGCACATATAAACACACATAATAAATAATTAAAATAAATCTACTGAAAAACGGGTTGTTACATGAGAACCTATATAGTTGCTTCAATAGAATACAAAATATTTTCTCTCCATTCTTTTGAGTTTTCAAAGAGACTTGCAGATTTTTACACTATGTATAAGACGCTTTAATGCCAACATTTTAAGCAAACAACAATGAATTTAATTTTAATCCAACATTACGATGATACAACATCCTTAGGGATAGTGTAATGTAACGCAATACTTTGTTTATTGCCCGATTTGAACGGAGATGAAAATTAAAACTAAGAAATTTGTCGTATTCTTATTTTGGAATTGATTTTGCGTACTTGTATATTTTTAATTAGGATTTATTTTGGAAATGAATGAATTGATCTTTCTAAGACATGCTTACTATTGAGCAAATGAATGTTTTTAAAAAAATGCAGTGAATGATTGGAAATTAAAAAATGAACATAAGGTATTGTGAATGAATGAATGTGGTAAATGAATGTAGTTGTAGCGGGTGATGGATATTGTGAAAAATGCACGTTTAGGAGCTTAAAAAAATAGCATCTCTGTCAAGAAATATTGTTCTCTAGCTTGCCTAAAATCGGTGCATATTAAATCACGATGGGTACCAACGCAAGTTAACTCATGCTGGGTAATTAACGATCATGAGTTAACTTCTGATGAGGTTATTTAGGGAAAATTCAGGTGGGAATGGGCAATTTTAAAATGGATAAGCGTAAAATTCAATAGTTAAAGCACCCATCATTGTGGAGGGTCTTATGCATTTATAGGACACAATAGTCAAAGATAGCTCAAATTATAAATATTTTCTAGTAAAATTATTCTTTTAGCTAGTAAAATAAAAATTGAAATGTGCGTTTGAGAATCCTATTTTTGCTTATTCATGATTTTTGGTCCCTTATTTTTTAAAGAGGGCTGACGCCCAAAAAACGAAAAGGAACTACAAATTTATATGAATGTTTCTAGACATGTTATCCTCAAAAATGTCATAAAAAAGAAGACTAGAGACCTCACTATGAGGTGTCTCCATAACATGAATGTTAAAAGATTCCAAAGAAAAACTAAGATTGGCTAGCTAATCAGCACTCCTATTTCCTTCTCGCCATGTATGATTAAAATGCATCTACTAATTCAACTTTAAGAGCTCTTGTATATGGCGCTCCAAGGTGGGCGGATTGCCATCGATATTGACTTTCCCTATGATCATGTCAACTAGATTTTTTGAGTCACTTTCCACTTGAAGATGGTGGAAACCATGTATCCAAAAAAGCTGCATTACCAAGTACATTCCCCACAAAACGCGTCACAATTTCTGATTTTGCGAGTGTACCATTTAAGTCATCTACCATTCGAGTTCCAGAATAGACCACCACAACCAGCTAAACCCGAGGAACCCTTGTATGCTTTGTCATAATAAAGCTTAACCCACTTATCCTGAGGTATTTTGCAGCCAATAAAAATAGTGTCGTATTGGTGAGTTTTCAAAGGATGGTGGGAGTAATTGTCTATGTCTTCAACCATTTTGAGAATATCATAAGTTGGGTCAGTTGGACGCATAAAATCATTTTAAAAAATAATTTTGTTCCTCCACATCCATGTGTCAGCAAGCCACTAAAAAAATTGTTCTCCACTTTTTATTCTGGATACCATGCAGCTGATGTTTGATATTCTTGAAGATCCAAGCCTTGCAGTTAAACGAAAAAAAATTTAGATATTTGATTTAAATGGACTAACCTTATCTAAGTTTGGTTTGCTATAGGGAAATCCCGCAAAACATAAATAATGGTTTCATTGTCTTTATCAGACCCATAGCATGTGGCAGATATTCCGACACCCCATTTGCTCCTACGATAATTAGTGAGAAGCCGCTCATGAGCCGCCATCCACATTAAAGTTTGAATTCTATGAGGGTCTTTCCAACTCCACAAGGCCTTCCAATCTCCCTCGATAGTCTCATCTCTATTGTTCAGAGATTCATAGACACGTTGAATTGTAAAGTTCGTAGTGTTGGTTCCTCCCCAAGCAGTATTTCCTGGTCCTTCCGTGTCCTTAAAAGCTTGGAGGTCGATGACTTGAAAAGCAAAGGTATACGGTAAGTTAGAAGTAATAAAATTATAATCCCGATCTCCTGAAGGGGTTACCACATTCTTAACAGAGATGGTTGTGTCAATATTAATTTGATTAGTGATGGAGACAAGAGAGGTTCCACTTAGGGTCCAATTATCCAGCCAAAAACTGATGTTGTTCCCATCACCCAACCACCATACAATATTCTGCTGAAATTTTTCCCGTATGCCTGATAATGCTTTCTACAAAGGAGAATCATATGGTTGAAAATTCATAGTAACCCCAAGGATTGTTCCTTCCATACTTACTATAGAGAACCTTACACCAAAGATCGTCTGGATTGTTGATCAAATTCCAAAGCATCTTCATTAGAAAAGCTTCATTCAAAAAAAATATTCTAATCATTAAATTATGGTCTTATTTTTGCTAATGTGACAATGCATATATCGTTGAAAATATGATTTTTTTTTTAAGGATTATTTAATGTTTATTATACGTTTTATTGTTTAAAACAATACTTAACTGCTTAAAAAAAATGCTTAATGATATGAAAAATAAGATACTAAGATTTTATTTATATATGCATTATGACACCATTATGTAACTTTCCAAATCATATTCAACCTAAAACATCAACAAATATAAAACCAAAATCAAGAATTACCAACAATCCAACATGGTATGCCACATTAGACAAAAAACCAAGTCCCTTATGTAAGTAAGTGACCCATTTAAATGATTATTTTTTTTAATCTTATGGTATTAGTTTTGGATTCCGAACGCAGGAAATTGAGATTCTCTCTGTTTCCTATAATAAATGGCAATGTCCATTACTTGGGGTGTCCTAAGTTATGCAGAATTCATTTATTCATTTAATACATTGCACCAAGTTAGAAGTCAAACACAAGTTAAGATCTTCAATGAATATCTCTGGTTATATTGTGATTGATTTTAAAATTGTTTTAGGGGCATGAAAAAAATTGAAAGTCTTATCCCTTACTAAATCACAACACAATCTTTTGTCACAAGTAAAGTTGTTTAAAATACCAAAACAGTCTTTTGTCCACCAAACATCGTATAATACAAAAAATTGTTCAACATTATTACTTTTTCATATACTGGTGTCATGCAATCTCGCAGGACGTTAATTGACCGTGAAATTATAATATCTACTTAAAAAATAGAGAAAATGAATTATTGTTTGTTAAATCTTATTTATAAATTTTGTATCTCGAGCCCTAAAATGAAAGCAATGAATACATTGCATCATATATTAGAAATTGTTGAAATTTGGGGCCTATCATCCTTACAAAATCGGCTTGTAAGGTGAGGAGTGCCTCCTCTTTATAAACTCTGATCAAGCTTCCTATCTAACCGATGTGGGACTAACTCCACCCCCTCAAAGATAAGCCAACATAAGGAAACTAGAGGCAGATCACAATTAAGGAGGGATTACCTACACACCCCCTCACGTCCGGGGAATGATTTCCAACATTTTTTTTTGAAATTACTCTATAACTTTGGAGTTGTTTATTTCAATGAAAATGGTGC
>Ga0315915_1005952_pt1 | contig 15064 bp, 7 predicted proteins | sample MpolbnodulesMG_FD_207738 | JGI IMG/M metagenome (GOLD analysis project Ga0315915, IMG submission 207738) | Medicago polymorpha root nodule microbial communities from Los Angeles, California, United States - branched nodules | ecosystem: Host-associated > Plants > Roots > Nodule | place: USA... | reverse complement strand
ATTTAACCCCCTAATAGGCCAAACAAAAACGAAAATTTCTTGGAAAAAAAAAATTGGTTTTTGTTTGGCCTATTAGGGGGGTAAATCAAAACAAAAATATTTTACAGGGGGATAAATCAAAACAAAAATTTTACAGGGGGAAAACCGAAAATGACCTATATTACAGGGGGTAAAGACCTATTAACCCTAAAATAAAATACTAAACTCACCGAGTAACTAAAATTTACAATGATTTGTATGATTATACAAGTTGAAAAGTTGATCGCCGCCTATGCACGTGAGGAGGATCTATCAAACTCTTGAAGAAAGTCAAGGTTGGTATATATAAATCATGTCATCTCCTACTCCTCGAGTCATTTTTGGTTGGTGATTACTGAGCATAAGGAAAGGTAGTGGCCTAGTGGGGAACTAAATAAGCAATCTCTTGCCCTTTGTGAAAAAATTTGTTTGGGCAAAGGACACAATCCAGCCAATTATTTTTTAATTTTATTTTTATAAGCAAAGAGCTTTATTAAAGGGAGCATAAGAGTACTCCAAGACCATCTACAAACAAATAAAATCAACAACGATCCATACATGACATAAGACGACCACCTCGCATAGAGGTTACATCCCGATATACACCCTTCAGTAACTATTATAAGTAAAAGTCAACATTTTAGATTCATTCACAAAATGATGTATGTGATTTATAATAATGATCATATACATCATTAATTGAATGAATCTAAAATTCATATTTTTGCTTATTATAGTGACCGAATGATGTATTTCTCCTATCCTATAACCATGTTTTTTTAATAAAAAAGTTTAAATTAGTTAGACTTTGGAAGTTTACCATCAAAGGTCTTTACATTAACAACGAGATCAAACTCACGAGTCATTTCATATGCTCAATCCAACCATTATATACAAAAAATAATATTACCTCTTTGCTTAAATAGTACTACTCTATTAATTATTCTTTACCAACTTACCCTTTATTATGTTCATCTTTTTTGTAGAATATATAATTTTTTTCTTTTTGAAAGATGGTAGAATATATAATAAATATATTAAACAGTATCAATGTCGATAATTTAATATCATAACCAATTTCTTTAATTCCCTTATTGTCACTCGATCAAGAGGAGAACATACATCAAAGGAAACATAGACATGCCAATTAGGTTGGCACTTATGTGAAACCCCCATCCTTCGTCGTCTGTCTCATATAATAAATATTATTTAAAACGATGAAAAATATATACAAGAGGGCGGTCTGGACCTAACCCTCATAAATGAAACAAAAGAAAAATAAAAGAAGACAAACCATAGCAGTCTCTAAGGAAATCATCTCTAATAAAAGAAGGTAAAACAATCCTTCCCATGATCCCATGGATTGTGTGACCATGAGTATCATATTCCATCATTGAGGAGTGGGAGATGGTGCACTCTTAGAATGGGTTTTGTATGCATCTCTCTTGAGTTGTTGTTTTTGTTTCTTATATATAAAGATGAAGATAGTAATCACTCTTCAACACATTTTTTAATACGTGGAATTTAACAAATTTATAAGAGACTTGTAAAATTCTGTAGCGTCAATTTATTTTTATTTTTCAAAAAGTTTAATGGCTCACACCCATAATTATAAAGAAAAAAAACTTATTGTGCATTCGAACCAACACAAGAATTTTATCTTTATATATCATGTTGTTGAGTCATTTCATTGCAATCTTTACTATCGAAGTATGTTATCAAATTCCCTAGAAAAAAAAGAGTATGTTATCAAATGCGTGTTTGGTTCTTTTATGAATAATTTTAGTCAAGCTCTGCAGAATAATTTATTTATGGTCTTAAATTAACAGCAATTGCAATTTTACAAAATGGATCTTCACCAAACTATTGCACTAGTTGCATTTTATTCTGACAAATTAATTTTTTGAACAACATTCTGACAAATAATTAAAGGAGAATGTTAATGAGTTCATTTAGAGTATTGGTTAAAGTAATAAAATAAGTAAATTTACATCAAAAAATGACGTAACTATTGCTAAGACAAAATATAAAAACTTGTATTTACAAAAAAAAGTTTCTATTAAAAGATTATTTAATCAATACTCTTAGGACACTCGTTATCAAAACCCATAAATATAAACCTTCTTTTAGCAAAATCTTCAACAAACTATTGCACTAGTGCCTTACAGAATCCGTACATGGCTTGTTCAAAGACCATAATTAATTATAAGCGACTGCAATTAACTGGCCTATGCTAAACAAATGATACCGTGATAGCTTAGTGACTTACACGACCAATGTTTTAATACCAAACATATTACTATGTAGAATATAAAGAGAAATACAACTTGATGTTGGTTTATGATGTTCAATACTTAACTAATCGTTATGCATTAACCAAAATGTGAAAATGCTTCACATGTCTTAAACATTATTTTTAAGCTAGATTGGATCTTAATTTCTAAACCTTAAAGTCAATAAACAAGGTCAAAGTCAGACTTATAAGTTGTCCTTATGAGGCCACAAAACATAAGTAGTGGTACATTTATATATATTTAGGATAAAACTTACCTATAAAATCATAAGTGATATATATAGGTGCTGTTTTTTCTCACTAAAAATATCATGAAAGTTGAGAACTTGAGATTCCAAAAACAGTTAAACAAAAAATATTTTGGGCATGGATAATTGTAGTAGAAAGCAACACTTACTACTCTTATAGGTAAGTTTTGTCCACACATATTTCCAACTTTCACTTTGAAAGTTTATCCAAAATTTCAAATTATGCATTCACGAAAAAGAATTATTGAACTACATGAGTGTAAACTTCTTTATCTATGAAGCCACTAATTAGTTTTTCATCAAGTCACTAGTTGACTAATAATATGAGTGTTAGAAGTGATTAGGATGAAAATGGATATTCACTGAAAATGGGCAACTTTTTTATTCAACACCAAAATTGAAGCATACTCAAATACATTTTGTGATCTTTTAAGTTAATTATTTATAACAAATCAGTGTTTTAACTTTTGTTTTAACAAATTGATTATTGATGTCATAAAAGGTTCACATCGTGATCATTTTGCATTAAACTCTGTTAAAAAATCTTTAACCGTTTTGATGTTGAAGTGACAAGTTTATATCAATAAATTACATTTTTTTAATATCAAACAAATGGAAATATGTGTTCTTAATCATGATTGGCTTTATATTCGTCAACATACCTTTCAACATCTTCATCAACTTCCAAAATCGTTGTCAAATTAAAAGAAACAAAAAACCCCAAATATTTTAGATTGAATGTTTAATTGGCATTTATCCTCTTCATCCATATTATTTTCTTTCAAAAAAAAAGTTAAAAGACCCTAAAATGTATTTGGCTTAAAATATAATAATACCATTGCAACCTTGGTTTAATCCCAATTCATAAGATATATCCACAGTTTCCTACCAAATGATGGAACACCCATCCAAATTGAGAACTTCACCACAATTGAATATTTGATGACAAAGGCTTTCACTTATATATCTTTAATTTTTTTTTTTTTAATAGAAATGAAATCTAGTTTCTCCCCCAATACCAAATTCTTAAAACTACTCATCCTATACAAAACCTCTAACATCTATTCAATTTTTTGGCAAACAAATTTAGTCTTGAAAAACAAGAATTCACATTTAACAAAGTAGCTATGCATCACAGCTAGATTACATCAGTTTTGTAGTCCACAGTCCACACTAAAAAAAAAAAAAAAAACTAGAACATAATAAAGAATTATGGCTTGAGGAAATAAACTAACAACTGTTTCTAATTCACACTTTCATCATCATCTAACCACAACTTGAGATGTCACAATGTGAGGACTAATCCAGCTTCCCAGTTTCCCAACTTTGCTTAGATGCAACTCTTTCGTGTTGAGGAGAATATTCCTATAAGGTTAAAATCAAATCTATTTAGTTTCATCGAATAATTAATTCTTTATTGTTTACAGAATTCTTTATCTATGATTAGTTCATTAAATGATGAATTAGTTTGAAAATTAACTCATAATCTTTCGTTAATGTTTGAATCGGCAGTGCAATTGACAGAATTACGAAGAATTATCACAATTTTGGAATAGGACATTTGATTTTGCCAAACTTATTATCGATTGAATTATACACAGATGACCTTTTGTTTTGTTTGTCAAAATCAACTAATGAAAGACGAAACATTACAAAAATAAAAATTTGCAGGACTAAACTTGATAAAAAAAAAAAAAAAAACTTATTTAATTTCCAAATATTAAAAACATTTGTTATCCATATGTAAGAGATATCAAATAATTATTAGTCCGTTTGGTTTGACGTTGGTCTACTCTTTCGCGCGTTCAAATGTCGTTTTAACATGAATATTCATAAGCTAAAAATTGTAGCATTAAAGTGGACGCACGTTTGGTAAGATTTCAACATGAAAACAAACACATACTATGACAAGCTTGAAGAAAGAAAAGATGTCGTCAAGTACCTCCATTTTTTGGACAAGCTCTTTTGTTGATGGTGCAGATACAATTATATGACGAGCTTTAGGGCTAATGAAGCCTTCCTCTACAGCTTTGTCAATGAAAGATAACAAAGAATTGTAGTAGCCATCTACATTCAACAACCCCACCTTTTCCAAAACCAAAATTCAATTTATAGATTATGGAATATAATACATGTTTAACTTTTTAATAAAAATGGCAAGATTGAACCTTACTGGTTTATCATGGATGCCAAGTTGAGCCCAAGTTATGACCTCAAGAAGCTCCTCAAGTGTCCCATAGCCACCTTCATGCATGTAATGGACATATTCATGCAACATCATTAGTTAAAAGTCCCGTATGTTTGTAAAATTGCAACATCCTTACAGTTTCAGAATACATGTTTGTTTAAAGCACACATCACCATAAGATCTATTGAAGAAAATTCAGGTTTTCCTTTTTTTTTTTTTAAATAAACTTTGAAACATCCATCTGTTTCTTTTGTTTCCATATGTTTTCTGCACTTGAAATTATCATATTTAAGACGTGTCGGAAGTTAAACATGAACATTCCCTTATATTTGGATTCAAATCTTGATTGTTGGAGTTTAGTTCATTCCACTAACTTCAACCCCTCGATTTGCATTTTAAAATAATTTTTAATTTTATGCTGATGTTATGTTATACAAGTTATATAATTATTTAAATCTGTCCTAAAATTTTTTATTTAAATGCACCCCTTTTTCATTTCATTTTCGGCCAACATCAATTTTTGAATAACGTTTATAGGGTTTTGTGTTGCTTTCTTGGTCCCACGACTAATCTTCCACATCAAATCAAAGTTATTTCAGAGCGTGATTTATCACATTTTGTTTTTTTAGGTCGCGGAAGGATATGAACACTTTCTTTAACACTTACTGTTTTAATAGATAAAATTTATGTGTATGTTGAAAATGGATCTCACATAAGGTGGTAAGATCCGCTTAAGTTTCACCAAATAAAAAAAATAAGTGTTAGAGAGAATGCTAGAAACATAATCTTCTCAACATTTCTTTCTCTTTTATGTAATCTAAAATATTAGTCTATAGAATATCCGGTTCAAACAAGAAAAACGATAACAACCTTGAACCTTTGGTAATTTTTCGTTCAAAATTGTAGAAAAATATTGCTTTATTTTGAAACGTAATTTGTCATTGTATCTTCTTTACTTCGAAATTCTAATGTCATTTTGGCCTTAGTTTGGAAGTTAGATGTCATCCTAGCTAATATTCAAATTAATGAAAAAAAATTGTTTACATTTAATAACACCTGAGTTGTACCAGAGTTCCACATTAAAAACATAACAACAACGAGTATACAACTTTATATTTTTTTTTAAGAAGCTAAATTGCCCACTCAAATTGACATCAGAAAAAATTGAATCCGAGATCTTAAGGAGGAGCATACTAGGTCCCAAGCCAACACTTGGTTGCCAACAATTTAAAAGTAAAAGATAAAATAATAACAAACACATTAAAAATGCATGTACTATATATAGCTAAAAGAAGAATATTGGTGGAATGGGAACCAACCTGGTAAGGCAATAAAAGCATCAGAATGCTTAGCCATCTCAGCTTTTCTTTGATGCATGCCTGCTACTGCCTTCACTTCTCCCACTGTCTCTCCAGTGATCTGCACAAACCCACCCACACCCAAAAGAACAATCCAAATTATTACACCTTTGTGTGAGTGATTCGTGCAACAATGCATGGATGCAAAAATAGTAATGATGAGTGCTGCAGAAGTGGGCTCAAAGGAGAAAAACAACAACAAAATTGTACAAACCCATGTTTTAAATACTTGATGTGAGGTCCCACAAGTGAGGCTTCCTAGTCATGATTCAATTTGTTTAATTACAATTGAACAAGATGTCTAATAAATAAATATTAAAAAATTGAAAATTAAAACAAAGAGTTTGAACTGCAGTTCAATCCGGTTCTAAGGCCTAAGAATTGACTGAATCGACTATGGTTGAACCAATTAAATATAGATTGTTTTGTTCTTGATTCAATCGATTGAACCGATCGATACTAATATCCTTCTAAAAACATTGGCACCAAAGAAAAAGAAATTTAAAAAAAAATGAAAGTAAAGTTATGATTTTAAGTTGTATCGTCAATCAGAGTTTAGAATTTGAAACACAAATTATCTAATCTCCATCTAATAATTGACGTTTATCGATACAATAACTGTATTATTTTGTAACTGCAGTCAATTAGATCCAACTATGTTACTTTCTCAATGATAAGAAAATGGGAATTAACTCGAAACAAAGTTTGATTGATTCTCCATATTAGTCGATTTTCTGTTAAATGTTGAATTTAAAAATATATATAAAAAATAAAAAAAAAACAAAGAAAGCTTGACAAAAGAATCTAAAAAAGGTTATGCAGAGCTTTGAGAGAGAGGGACAAAAATGCTCAGAAGGACATGCCCCAGATTGCCAGGTGTAGTGATAGGTAAGTTTGTTAAAGAGATCGAAAATGTGACATCAAAATATCAAAATCAAAAAGCAAACACAACAACACAAGTTACTCCCACTTGGAACCTACATGAATCACACACAAATAATAAAAAAAGGAATGGAAAATCAATATACTTGGATAACAAAAGCAAGGTGGAAATCAATCAAAAAGATGATACATAGAATTGGAACAAGAAAATCAAAATAAGCACATATTGTGGTAGAAAAGAGAAAGGTATATTTGATAATTTTCTCTCCTATGGTAATTTGTTTGGTTATTTCCTTCAAATCCAAACATCATAAAATTACCTCTCTTGGCATCAGTGTCCTTGGAATAACCCTGCAACAATACAATGACAATAAAATAGCATAAATTAACAACATATCCAACATAACACTGTCACCACCGGGTAGCACTTGGGTGACATTGTGTTTGTGACATTGGTCAACCACAATGTCACAAGTGACTTTGTTCTTTTTCTTTTACAAAATTTTTTGTTGTTGTTTTGTACACTTATAACATTATAATTGATCAGTATCACCAACCACAATATCACCCAAGTATTATCCATCACCACCAACACAAATCATAACGATGAAGATGCTCATTATTCTCACCCAATCACATGTCGACCTCCATCATAAACAGCTTGAGAAACCAACCCCATCAAACCAATGCTGCCTCCTCCATATACCAAATCAATATTTCTTGACACCTTTGTAAGACATCAAACAACACCCAAAGAAGGTTTAATTAACACTATTACTCAATGTCTCTTTTTACAAGCAATTTTTTAGGGAAAATATATCGCTAAATACAAATACATTTTTAAATTACTTGATACATTTGTCAACATTAAATTCGTTTGAATTAATTTTACTCAGATCTTTTAAATAAAGTCTCATGTTCTAGCCTTGTAAATTAAAAATTATGATTGAGAGGAAAGATTCCACTAAAAGCAATCAACCAAATTTTCTAACAAAAATTAATCATTAGTAAATGTATATTCTTTGCACCAATAACGCAGTTATAAAACAAATATACACTTGCTAAAAAAAACAAATATACACTTTTTTCTTTCATATAAACGTCAAAATTAATACAACTAAGTGTCTTAAAATTTAGAATATTATACACACACAAAAAGAATACTGTTGATACATCTATGTACTCCCTCCATCCCTAATTATAAGCCATATTTGAGGAAAAAAAAATTGTCCTTAAATATAAGTTCTTATATAAATTACTATGCATTTATTATTTATTTTCTAAACCTACTCCTAATTAATACTACTAACTTTTCTTAAACTATAAGTCAAATTTAATACACATCCAACCAAAGGTTAATACACATCCAACCAAAGGTTAATTTAGTAATATTCACACACTAACGGTTTTTCTTAAGAAATGTGAAAAAGACAAAGAAGATTATATATAAGGACAGAGTGAGTATAAAATAGACACAATAATTTTGTTTTTGTTTTTGTGGTAATAACTATATGTTAACACTACAATTAAATTTTTTTTTTTTTAGGGGAGTGAAAACTACAATTTATGTTTGTTAAAATGACATATAGAGAACAATAGTAATCTTCAACACTCTTTTATTTACCAACTTTATCTATGTGAAATTGTGAAAGATAAATGGTATGTATATAAAGCATATTCTAAAGGGTCCATGAAAAAAGTTGAGAAACTGAAATGAAATATTCGTTTTGTTTATCTAATTTGCTAAGTATAAAAGGTTACAATTTAAACAGTGTTACATTTTTTTTTTAATAAGCCCATCAATTTTTATTAAAGAAATAGAAGAACCCCACCACCAAAAATGTCAAGATGAAAATTTGTTTCACAACATCCTTGATGAGATTAAGTAGTTCAATTGTGAATGAAGAAATTGATGGGGTATCAAGAAACTCATCAAGGAACACCAACCAAAACAAAAACAAAAAGTTTTAAAAAATATATAAAACAAGATAAACAAAAACACCAAAGCAAAGCATGAAAAGTTAAATTTCCAAGAAGAATGGAGGGTGGACATTAGGAAACAATGTTTTAAAAAATAACGTCAAAAGTCTTACATTGGATGAAATACAATATAAACATGCATGCGATTTTAATTGAGAGACATCCTTCTATTACAAGCAGATTTTGTAGGGTTGAGTTTTGCCCGGACTAAATTCTAAGAAGAAAAAAAAAAAACATGTTTGAGTTAGAGAAATATGAGAAGAGAGAGACATTACCAACTCATTTCCAAGCTCAATAGCAGCATCTTTATAACTACTCTTGTTACCAGGACTGCTACCACAAAAAACACAAATCCTCTTAAACTTTGATATTTCTTTCATTTCACTTTCCTCCTCCATCTCTTTATTTCAGATCAATTCCAACCCTTCACAATTTGTTTGCACAACACCTATATATATAGAAATGTGGAAGCATGATTACATGATGAGCAATAACGATGATGACTCCTTACAAATTGTACACGAGGGAAGAATTGATACACATAATTCATAACACAGACGTGTGTGTTTGTTTTCTACTTTAATATGGTCCCCTGATTGTACCAGAAAAAGATAAGAGAGAAAGAAAATAATAATATGTAAAAAAGGAAACCCGTGGTCCTATGTAAAGATGATTGTGTGGTTTGGTCTCACCAAATTGAGTATTGGAATAGGAACCTTAATATGATTAGATGTTGATCATCAACACTCTGTCATCATGTTCTATAATACAGTTTCATAGGGTTAGTAGTGCTCACTTTGTTTTGTTTTTTTTTACTAAGACTTTGGTGTTGCATTTTTATGTTTGAGTTATTGTATTTTTTATAACACTGTATTATTCATACTTTTATAACATATTTTAATGGCTAGTTATTGAGTAATCTTGATTATTAGACTGTAACATCATTTTGAAATGGGTCTTACTAACCAGTGTCCTAAAGACATTGGTTAATGAATCTTTTAATAGAAACTTTGTCTTGGAAATATAAGTTTATATATTTGTCTTATCAATAATTACACCGTTTTTAATATAAGAAAAATGCTATTTAAAGCGAAAAAGCTTCGAGTGAAAATTTCACAACACTATGTGGCATGTATTCGTGGTGAATTCGTTATAATTTTTCTCGCTATGAATAGCATAGCTCTTAATGTAAACTTACTAATTTTAACACTTTAACCAATACTCTAAGTACACTCGTTAATTTAAACAACAACATTACATGGAGCCCAAAAGTACAGTTGTGTAATAAAGTACGGCTCTTTCGACGATTTTAGATATAAGGGGGCTAAAATCGCTCAAAGTAAAAGTGGAAGGCCAAAATTACACAACTGCATTACCTGGAGCCAAAAGTACAGCGTTAATAAATAAAGTTGTAAACTAAGTTGGGTATATTCTTAGGTACCGTGAAGTTTGGTTGTGTACCGATACCTCGTAGGCTAAATTTATTTAAAATATGATTTGATTTTAAATAAATTAATACAAAAATATAACATGACATTGAATAATGGATATGATGATATCTATCCAATGAAACTTCAATAGTATCACTAATTTGAGGCGATATGAAATTTTCGGACTCTCTAATTCATGGTAACCCATAACATGATATCTATTTGATTTGTATCTTGGGTTGTGACCAATAAGGTGTTCAAATTCAAACCAATATAAAATAAAATTGGAAAATAATTTAACAAAATTTAAAATGGCATATAAATGAATATTATTGGATGTATTTAGATTTATTTTTTTTTTAAATCACTCCAAGATGTATTTGGATATTATTGAAGTTCACTCTTTAATAAGGACTTTCTAAGACATCTCAAGGATTAAACTCCTATACATTTTAGCACATTTAACCATTATGACTTCAAAATTAAAAATGGTTATCTACGGTCGCACAATCACGTTATTACAAATTTAGACCGTGATTTTTGTCGTATGATTCATATTTTGACTTTAAATTTTAAACTTTTTTTTCAAAATCCAAAAGTTAATCAGGTGACTAAAATCGTATGATTACATGCATGAATCTGCTATATGATTACATGAATCTACGAGTATCTCAAAAGTGTCAATTTTAGGGTCTATATATACAAACTCATGTAGGTATCTTCATATCGGTTGACTTTGAATCTCCTATTTTATCACATTTTTTTCATTTTGGTAACCAACTAAACATGGCCAATCACAAACTTGCATTTTCTCTCTAAAAGCTTTGAATGATCTAAATGAAACACACAATAATACATGCAAAGACAATGTGTGCGTTGCCTTTTGCCAATACATGTGTACATCATGTGATACTGTAGATTATATATGAAATAATTGTACTCTTATATTGCTACTACCAGACAAGATTCATATTTAATTTAAGCTCCAACTATAGTCACATGGTGGCCATCACATGCCCTAGGAAATGTATGTATCATCAACCACCTCCCTTCACTAGACAAACATGATGCATGCCTAGGAAACATTGATTCTTTGTTATCACTAAAATTTAATTTGGACAGAAAATAGTTTACCCCATTTCTATTGTACGCAGACAAAACCTTTGCAGTCTTAGACGTACTGTTTTGTTGTCTATTTATTTTTTAAAATTTTTTTGTCATCAATTTATTTATTTATGAATAAGTATATACTTTCCATTTTGATTAATGCTTGTTACAATTCATTGTTGATACTCTCTTCATCCCTATTTATACGACTCTCTGACACTTTTTATCCATATTAAAAAAAAGGAAAAGATATATCGACACACTTTTAAGCATACATCCCTCCTACCACTCTTAATTTAGCAAAAGAAATATTAAAATAAGATACTAAAGTGACATGGAAAACCTATTAAAAAATAATAAAAAGTAATAAAACAAAAGAAAAGGAAAAAGAATCGGATCTTGAAGAAAGAAGAAGGCTCTGGAATTTCTCTACCTCTCCATTCACCTCACCGTCCCACTCTCCTCTGCCGTCACCGTCCGCCGCTCCTTCATCCTTGTCTCCGCCGTCCTCAACACCACTCTTCCCTCTCTCTCGCTCCTTCTCTCTTTCTCTCTCCGTCGTTTCTGTCTTTCTCACGCCGCTCTTTTTAGACGACGGCGGTGGGGGTTCAAATATAACTCATGTCCTTGTTGACGACGACGTGAGGTCGCCGTAGGGTGGGAGGCGCAGATCTGAGATAGGAAATATGACGTCGTCGACGTGTTGCAGAGAAGACAGAGGTCTGAGGTGAGAATGGCAGCGACGACCGTGGGGATGGTCAGAGGGGCTGGATGAGAAAGTGGTTGGAGGCGGAAGAGTGGTGTTGAAGACGGCGGAGAGAAGGATGAAGGAGCGGTGGAGGAGAGTGAGACGGTGACGGTGGAGGAAGAGGAAGAGAAAATTGTTGATTTTGTTTGATCTGTTTTCATTTTTTTTACAAGGTTTATATGAGCTCTGACAAAACTACCCTCAATTAATTGTTGAAATATCAAAATTGTCATGCCACCTGGGGGTGTATAAGGGTGTGTTGCCAGCTATGGATGTATGCCTATCAGGACTCTAAAAAAAGAACATTGCTATATACAGCAAAGAAAAGCATCCCGAAAGCTTTACAAATTATTTACAACCGTTGGATGACCAATTTATGTGAAAGTGCATGTGCAGCCAAAAAAAAAGTAGTGGTAATGTTAGTTCAACACTGTCGTGATTTTTCGTAATACAAACTCTCAGGATACATAGCATTATCCTTAAAAAAAAATGATAGAGTTGATTCATATATGTATAATTTGTATATGATTATCACTAAATCATCTTTTGTGTATAAATGTTTTTGGTGTTGATTTTTATATTTCAATGCAAATTGGTGGTATTATAATAAAGAATATTTTTGGGAAAGAATAGTAAATACCCCTAGAAATGTGTAGTTAATCTCATATTTAAGGGCACGCAATTTTTTTAGGGAAATATGTAGCTAATAAATTATTCACATTTAGATGTACTTGTATTTTTTTGTGATATTGCACTTTTTTTTTTTTAAATATTCTACTTGCTGAAAACTTTTTTTTGAAGGAATGTTGAAAAGTTGTTATTCACGTTTTACATGAGTCTCGCAACAAATTATATATGATCTGAAAAATATTTGTAAGTGAGGGGCACCCCCTTTAACTTATAAATTTTGTAATGATGAATCAATTCAAAAATCAAAGGTAGTATCAAAACATATCTATTTATGATCCATTAGCTATCTGCGGATAATTCAAGTCATACTCTAGATGCATGCCTAATTCTAGGCGTGAAAGTGTGTTGATATTTGAGAGCCTAACATTGGATTTAGAATGGAACAAAGAAAGAAAAAATTGACTAGAATCTTATGAAAATCGGATATGTAGTATGGGTGTGGGTACGATACCATATATATGGATATGTGGATACGTGAAATTTTTAAAATATTTAAAACTTATATTCATGTAAAATACATGAAAAAAAATGTTGATTACTATTCATTCCTATATAATTATAAAAGTCATAATTTATAAAAAGTAATACATGTGATCAAAATAAAAAATGTAAAGTTTTCTTAAAAAGTATATTATATTTTCATTCATGTGTTGGAATATCAACAACTGAATAAATAAAAGTTTGTTTAATGTTGATTGATTGAATATCCTTTCTCTCTTTACTTTTATCCACAAAAAACTTAATTTTTAATGAATTAATCGAAAAAACAATTATACTTATTCATATCTTGAAATTGAATCATATACATCTTCATTGAATTTTTACAAAGCTGTCTCATTTTTTTACCATTACTCTTTTCCAAGATATATATATATATATATATATATATATATATATATATGTGTGTGTGTGTGTGTGTGTGTGTGTGTGTGTGTGTGTGTGTGTGAAGTATTTTATAAGTATTTGTTTGTATATGTGGAGTATCATATAAGTATCCGATAAAATATTTTTTTTAAAATTAAAATAATTAATTATGATACTTCGTGGGTACTTATCCGATACAGATACGTCTTCATATTTGGAGTATCCGAACTTCATAGCTAGAATCATATACTTAATGTTGAAATTTATACCCAAACAGGGGTGGATCCACCATAAGGCATGGCGTGGCACCTGCCACACCAGATTATTGCCCATTTTTTAATAGGTATGTACCCCTATTATAGTTTAAAGATATATAATAAATATTATATTGTGCAACCTAGGAGAAGTCGGCTCGTGTGTCCTAGTGGTAACATCCTGTAGCTTTTTACATCATAATAGTTGTAGGTTCGATTCCCACCATCATAAAGAATACGACTTAACTTTTTATAATAATTGAAACATAGTATTTTCTTTCAATAACATGTTGTTACACTCATTCCACACAATCCAAACACACAGTAATCAAATCAACTGAAGAAAGGGCCGCCGCAATTTCAGACCACTTGTTTAATAAATGAACTGCTGAAAATGATCTGTAATCACTTGAGAATCTGCACCATCAAAATTGATCCACGACCGCAGTGGCTGCCATAGAGTACCAAATGTCTATACAAGAGGAATAAATGTTGAACGTCCTCCTCGTGACCGCACATAACCACACAAAACTGATCTGCCGTAGAAAAGATGTAAAATGTAATTAAAAATTAAGTTTGAAAGGATACGAGAGAAAGGAGTAGAAACTTAATTTTTAATTGGTTCATCCACATCAAAACTTAATTTTTAATTTTTAAAATAATTAAGTTTGAAAGGAGTAATTTGTGGTAAGACTCTTAACATGTAAAATGTGAATATCTTTTCTCGTTATGAAAAAGCTATGATCACGATTGGCCCCACATTAAGAAGATTTTTAAGGGTCATGATGCCATTGGTTGCGTCGTGTGAGCCATATTTGACTGAAGTATAAGAAATCACACTCCCTTCGTCCGTTAAGAGTCCGTTTGGATTGACTTATTTTGAGTTTATGTGGGCTTATCTACTACCATAAGCTTTTTTAAAGGTGTTTGGGTAAATAAATAAAAATAGCTTATCATAGTTTCATAAGCTGCTTATGCCATATTTTAATAAGCCTAAATTTTCA
>Ga0315915_1005947_pt1 | contig 15072 bp, 11 predicted proteins | sample MpolbnodulesMG_FD_207738 | JGI IMG/M metagenome (GOLD analysis project Ga0315915, IMG submission 207738) | Medicago polymorpha root nodule microbial communities from Los Angeles, California, United States - branched nodules | ecosystem: Host-associated > Plants > Roots > Nodule | place: USA... | reverse complement strand
ATTTCGTTTCAGTACTTATGAAGTTATAATATTTTTTTTATATATTTTGTTTTATTCCCTGTAGTATATATTTTTTGTTTTGAGTCTCTAACATATAGGGTTTTGCCTCTGGCTTTAAACGTGCCCCCTACTAGAGGACGGTCTGATTGGTCTCTCGAATTAGTCAGTCCTTGAGCCGGATACCGAGTTTTCAAACATACAGGGACTAGAAGAACATAAACAAAATGTTACATAGACTAAAATGGAAAAATAGGGACTATAATAGAACAAAAAAATTACAGGGACCGTTTCGACAAAACCTAAAGCTGGATATATTACTGGGACAAGAAACATATTTAAGTCTATAAGAATTCTCAACATAGATAGCATTATTTATTGCATTAACTAACTTAAAAGAAGTTATTCAATATATTTGGCAGATGACTAATAGGGCTAGCAGTAATGAAATGAAACATTACCAACGAGTTACTCTTCTTTGTACTCTTACTCTCAGAATCTTTTCTTCCCCAGCTGTTTCGAAACGATAGCCCAATACGATTTCTAGTTGTTTGTTTATCATAACGTTTTTTTTCTTGTGGAGGATTGTAGCTTGAGGAACTGCTCTGACTAGATGAAGTTGTTCTTGCGTGGGATGGTATAAAGGGACAAATCAAATTCTCCTCAGAATCCAAAAATTGTTGCAGCTCATATTTTCTCCTGAATAATAAAATTAAAAACAGAAGTGAAAAACAATGGTATCCTATCTCAAGATAAATATGAATTTGTTGTGTGCGTGTGTGTTTGTGCGCTCGTGACGCTTTTTAATCCAGTTAGTTACCTAATAAAATCAGAGCGCTCCTCAATGGAAGAATTTGGTTTTGGTTTTTTTATGTAACTTGGCACGCAAGCTTCGTACTTCATATTGATTAGTGTATTTCCACCCAAGTTGACCAATGAATCAACTTGTTCGTCTGTCCATTCATCTAGATTCAGTGACAGAACCTATAATCATGTCAAATCATGTTAAACTTCTCATAATCTACGAAAAAAGTGTGCCAATAGTAAAATGAATCTCAAACAGGCTATAGAATACAAAGTATATTTAAGAACATTTGCTAAATTACTTTTTTTATTAAAAGATAACCTTTAGCTGAACCACAGATTAAAAGAATGTAAACACAGACAAACTATATTTGCATGTTTAGAATCACAGGTGAGTTTGATGAAATCTCAGTACCACCATAATTCTTTTGAAGCTTCTAAGTGTAGCTTTTGCAAAATTACGATGGCACATCATCCACCATGATTCTACTACACTCACTGTCAATCCAAACATGCACTCAAGAAAAACAATCTAGGAAACATAACGAAGTTATATTGAAGAAGCAATTTTATCAAATTTAACACTCGACCTTCTCCTTTTTGTCCATGAAGGAAATATAGCCGAGGAAAGGGACATATCTTTTTGACAAAATAAATGAACTGTCAAATAACATGTGTTTTACATATTATGTTAGGAATATACCTTAGATATATGAACTCCTAGGCTTCTGTGTATACCAGAGCACTTGATGCAAATAAATACTCCAAGACTTGAAGACCTGAAATTCAAACAATGCACTATAAATAAAATCAAATGCAAATAATATAAACTAATGATCTACTGATAAAAGTAAATTGTCAATTAATTCTGAGTAGAAAGTTTCATGTCTTCAAGGTTCTTCCTCATTCTAAACTTCTTGTGATCTAGAAATACAAAATTAAAAGTTTGTCCGAGGACAATGTTACTGAGAGCACCTTACAAGTAGGATAGATAAACCACACAAAGGGACTGTTTGGTTTGACTTATTTGAGCTGATCTACTGGCATTAGCACTTGTGAGAGCGTATGGAAACAATTTATGAAATGTTCAAAAGTTGTTTTTAGCTTATGTCCATAAGCACTTGTATGAAAAAAAGTTTGACTTCATTTTATCTTTTGTTACAGAAATGACTTATACATAAACAAAGTATATGCTATAAGCACTTAATTTTAATTTGTTTATCCAAACATGGCCTAATTAAGAAGTAAACGTATTACACAAAATTTATCAAAACTCAATTGGATTCATGTAATTTAAACATAAAACTATACAAATCATGCTGCGGTTGCTTCACAAAGATAGAAAGAAAATAACAAGCAAGTTGAAATTGTTAGTCCTATGGCATCTTTAGCTTCTCAGTTATAACTTAGACAAGGAACAATAAGATTTGTGTAGAAAGACACAGAATTAATAACTAGTTATAACTTGGATAATGTTTTTCAAACAATGTAGCACTTAGAAATGCACATAGATAAAATTATTTAAAAATAAAGTGAACACTTACACCCATTTTGGCTCTGATGATCCACAATCAGCACAGAACTTGTTCCCAGCTTGACGCATCAGATTGTCTAACCTTTCCTGTGGACCTAGTGATCGGAAGTATGCAGAAATAGTGTAAGCTCAAAGATTAAGGGTCTATTTGGATTAACTTATATACTAACATAAACACTTATGTAATAACAAGAATGAATAGCTATTTTATACCAAAAAGAAATTAATAGGGTAAAACTGGCAATTCATAAAATGTTGAACTCTACTGTCCAAACAGAACTTTGATATTAAAATTCCCAAAAGGCTAATTGCAGTTTTTAAATTGAAAAAACAATGCCTATATTTTTTGACAGACCAAAATAGAGCATTGAATCTTAAAAACAGAAAATTTAAAAAGGAAAAATACCAGATAACATCCATCGCTCTCTTTGACTTTGAGAATTTAAACTTGGTGTTTCAGTGCAAAAGAGATCATAAAGGCAAGAAGATCCTGACCCTACAATTGAGACATTTCATTTTATAGTTAGCCTTTCGAAATACCATTATACACTCTGACTTGTGAAATTGCGACAAAGCATCACTTCGAAGTTACTTTTATCATTACAAATTTCAACAATCACAGACACTAATATTTCCTTTCTCTTATGTAGAAATGGGGTTCACCTTCTTGCAAGTCAAGCTTTTCTTTTATTCCCTTGAAAACTCAACTTACAAATGCTTAAAAACAAACGGAACTCGACTTTTTTTTTTATAAGGAAATCTCAAGTTTAAATTCTCAAAGTCAAAGTCATTCTAGTAAAGCAGAAACAATAAAGGAGACAGATGATTCCTCCCTTTGTATGTAGCACTGTCACTTCAAATTAAAGGAGTGTCAGGTGTCCGACATCGACACATATAGTTACATTCAATTAGTTCCATTTTCTTAAATATTACTGGCAAGTATGTGTCAATATCGTGTCCAGTGTCTGTGTCTGTATTAGTGCTTCATAACACAATAAACTTTCATTCCATACAAGAAACATCAGAAGCTTTTGGAGTCATTCTTGTAATCACATTTTGTTTCTTTGTTTTGAATTCTTTAATACAATTAACCAATACAAGATGTCTTGAGAAATGAGAACCTGATAAGAGATAATTTATTGTAGATAGGTGAAGCCCTCATAGATCATGTTTAATTTCTTACCTTGAGAAGGTTAGGAAGTGATGTTTTAGAAATAAACTTAGTTTATTGTACTTATTTGAAGGCAGTGAAGATAATCTAACTCATAATTGATGTTGCATTAGTCACTACCATATGGTGCAGGGCACAATATCTATTGTTCATACACCCTCAAAATTCAGAACAAAAATTTAACATTTTACTAAAAAAAAACTATCCTATTAATCTATAAGGAACTCAATAGTTCCATTGCAGTAACATCCCTAATTAACTTAAAATTCAAATTGCAACATCTCTTCTCAACCATGGACTGGTCTATCATAAACATGTTTAACCAAAACAAAGAGGAGGAGGAGGGGAAAGGAAAATGTGAATAAATCTGCTCTATTCTATCATGTGAAGCATTGAAAAAGACATGACACTGACTCTAAAACACAGACACCGATAATAATTAAGAAAATAGAAATGACCGAATATAACCACCTGTGTCGGTGTCTCGTGTATCTGTGTACACTATGAAGCACAAACACTCTTCGGATTAGGGGTGTTTCGGTGTCAGACATGCGTCGGTGTTTGACACCGACAAAGACACCACACCTATGATTACACTGAATTATGTCATTTTTTTAAAATTATTATCTGTATCAGTGTGTCCGTGTCCGTGTCATGTCCGTGTCTGTGTTTCATAGGTACTACACCAACACATACACGTCTTCAATTTGAAGTGTCGGTGTTACATACGGTTCTATCCAATTCCAATGACTTATTCTTGTTGTTAATAATATCAACCATTTTACATCACTTTGATGGGGAGGAAGAAAGAATGAGGGAAAAGGTATAGAAAGTTTTTACCTGATATACCATTGATTTCAGAATTTTCTTGATGTATCATCTCCATATCCTCAAATATTTGAAACCAAATCAAGGAATGTCACTATAATCTGAGGACAGCCATGTATTTATCAACTCTTTCTCTGCATGAAGATAAAAAGGGCACATCAAATATTTTACCTTGATCATCTTGCAATTGAAAAATGCAACTCAACATCAAAAAAACACAAAGGTTTCAATGAAAATGTCATAATACAAGATTGGAAAAAACATGAAAAATGGCAATTATCTCTAAAAAAAAAATAAAATTCCAACAGAAAAATCTTACAAATCAGATAATTTATATCCTCCACTTGAAGTTAGGCATGAGCCAATGCCAGCTTATTCTCTACAACAAAAAAAAATTATTGTCAAAATCCAAAAGAGAAATATCAAAATCAAAACATGGTGTTTATGAATCAATGAAAAAAGAAAAACATACAATGTACTAGAAAAGATAGAATTTTTTCAAATCAATCTCTGAGGAAATTGAATTATTATCCAAAGAATATATTTCTGACAAATTGCATATAGTTTATGTTTTTGATTTGAAGGATATGGAAATGATTGGAGGCATGAAAAGTCAATGAGAGAATTACATTAAATAAAATATTATTATTGATTTTGTGTTTTTCTTTTGTTGTTGTGATGAATGTTTGACTCACCAAAGGAACATTGAACGCGCTTGCATGGGAGCGTGTTAAATTTTGTACATTACAATGTGACATGTATTTATTTAGTAACAGATTGGTTTCAACAATTTCTCAACTATAACCTATAAATAGTATTTTTTTTTCAGTTTGTTTTTCTTTTACCCGTCAAATGGATATGTTCATTATCTTTTACTACACTTTTTCTAATTAATAGAGTATATATCTACATTTCTAATGATTTCATATTATCTCTCATAAGATCAATGCCTTTTGATATTTTAAGTAAGGTAGCACTTGTTTGGATTTTTTTAATGTAGACTAGTATAGACTTTATTTTGTACATATTCGGATTAATTAGATGTCAAAATATTAGAATATATTTTTTAAAAGAAAAATATTGTTAACTTCACTTATATGATTTTATCATATTATGATTATTGAGTTTATCATAGAAAAATATTTATCTTTATTTCATTTATTTAATTTATGATTATTTATTTATTTTATAAGTGAGTCCATTTTGTTTGACACAAAAGAGAGTGTCTTATTTCCGGCCATTCTACCTACGGTGTTGTTGTATCTATTGTGACTTGACCGACTTCACACCAAATTTTGTAGAGTGAAATAAAGAGAGTAATCTCTCCCACGCATACACTCAAGAACTTAAGGAAATTGAAGAATGGGGTTATTATAATTGTGAAATGAAACTATTGTTATTATATATTCAGGTTATCTCAAGTATTTGATCCCTGTAACCTAAATTATTATTTTTATGAAAAATCTAAAATGGAATTTATTAAAATCGCAATGAATCTTAACTAGTACAAGGAGTGATAGGTTAGGAGTCTTAAAATTATCAACATACAAAGGATAGATGGGAGCCCCCAATGGAAAACCCATACACCATACACCGGTGAATAAAAAAAAAATCCACAAAACCTATAGAAAACGCCTCTTAACAAATGGCTATCTCCGAAATCAATAAATAGAAATACCAAAACAAAGCTAACACCACGATCAACGAAACAACATAAACAAAAGTTGCACCAAAATCCTCAAACATAGTCACAACTGCCACAAAAACAACTTCCACCACCCACATTCCGCTGCTCGCACACAACCCCTGAACGCCAAATTAAAAACCTACACAACAACCAACAACCTTTGAAAAATAGTCGGGAATAAAACCTCAAACACCACCATTAGCTCTCCCAAGCACCTTCACCCAAAATACATCTCACAAAGAACCGCAAAAGCCAACCAAAAACCCTTGTACCATCATACAACAGGGAAAACATAACCATCATTAACCACCACCAAAAACAACCACAAACACCACCACAAAAATCAACACCAGCCACCACGTGCAGCACCACCACCCAAAACCACCACGAGCTCCGCCACAAAAGACCCAAAATCAGCACCACCATGAAAACTGCCATGAAGCACCACAAACCAACACAACCAAAGATTCATCGAAACCATAACCGTTCATAAGCGAACCTAGATATGATCCATTACCACCATCATGACCGATGCATCACCACATATGTTGCGAGCAAACATAACCTCCACCACAACCAAGAGAGAAAATGAATCAAATAGTCTGAGAGCCACGAAAACCAAACAACCGCCGGCAAGCATCCAACGACACACCACGAAACCCACCAACGTCCCAACCAAACGAAGAAAAAAAAACACCAAAAACACAAACCAACCTTTACGACGACAGAGAGAGCAACTGCACGTTGGAAAGGTACGGTGGTGCAGAGGACATAGACCCTCGTCGCACCACCATTCATTTGATCTACACGATGGCGGTGGCGGATTTGGAATTTGTGTGAGGAAGAATACAAAGGGAAAAATGGAAATCGTTTGTTTTCTCTTGAGGAGAATATCGGAAACAAGGAGTTAAGCACCTATAACCTACATTATTGATTTACTCATGTTGAAATATTTAGGATTAAAGTTGTATCTATTTTTTTTAAGCAAGGATTAAAGTCGTATCTATTGTATTCAAGGTTTTTCAGCACTTACAAAGATATTAAGAATATTTTTTTAATCAATGAGTGTGACTCTGATGGTTAAATATCATTGTGTTTGTAGAGAGGATCGCAAATGATCTTCTTAAAACATGTAGATATTTAGGATGCGGCCTAAATAAATGAGTAAAGATTAGTGGAATAGCCGATCCAAAGAACTAAATTTTTTGTTGAATGACGGTAAAATGACTAGGGTGCCAAAGATTCTAACTAGTGATTTCCTAGGCACAAAATCATTCCATGCTATCTTATTCACTTTGGAAGTACATATTTTTTGTCTTCCTTCCACATGTTTACTTCTGGATTAAAAAAAAAAAAAAAACAAGACTTTTTTATTCTCCAAGATTGTATACTTCTAAAATCATGCGTGATGTTTTAAAAACGTGGTTCGACAAAATATTGTTCTTCACCAAACTTGGTAAAAGGCCATTCTTATCCCCCAACATGGATCTTAAATAATCCATACTAACATCTTCTAAGGTCGAGGACTGCACGTTTCTATGTTAGGGTCAACGGATAACACAACTCACCTGTTCCTATAGTCGTTGAGATTTTGTTTTATCAAGATTTTGATAAGGGAACACGAGTTTGTTTGAACGGCACTTATAATAACTTGTGATATTGGTTTCTCAATTATTACCCTCATTTTTTTTGAGAGAGTTGGTTTCTCCATTTTATTTACTCAATAATCCAACTTGAGATAATAAAATGAACAAAACTTTCTAGAACCACGTATTCTTTTAACCATTTAAAATTTAATAATATATTATATCCGGTCTTATATGTAAGCAACAAACTAATGACATCATTTAAAAAAAAGTAGTTGCACTCATTTAATAAGTATTTCATTCGGTTTTACATATGTTAGGGTTGATCACTTCACATATGTTAGGACAAAATAAATATGTTACGGTTGATCACTTCAGATATGTTAGGACAAAATTTTGATCATTAATATCTTAAAATATCTATTATAAAAAACTGATATTTAAAAAATACTCATTGGATCAAAGCTAACGACATATTACTATATACTAACAAGTCTTTATATAATAGTCAAAAGATACGATCAATCCTTCAAAAAAAAAAACCAGATACGATCAAAGTAGGTTATGTAAATAATGCATATGATCAAACAACGACATACATTTTAGAATGAAGGAGTATTCGTGTATCCTAAATTGTTCTTGAGGGAACTTGTTTCATGAGAAAAAATGGTTATTAGAAAATGTGACATACATTATTTGAAAGGTGATTTAAGAATAACAACGATAAATATGGTACAAACACACATTTGCTTATATTTTAGACAAACCAAAATGACTATTTTGTTCCTTATATTGGAGATGAGAGGAAGCATGTGTCAAGTTAGCACATGACTTTCTTTAAACAGTTTGCTAGAGAAGAATGATGACGTTGTTGTATCATCTACCTATCTATCTATCTATCTATCTATCTATCTATCTGTTATAAATTGGAAGATAGTCATGTAAACTCTAATATCCAATTTGTTTATTTTGCTATCCATTTGTTGCAACCTCATTCCAATTTTGTCCTTCCTCAAAACTCCTCCATCATTAAATTAAATCCTTAAAACTTCCATTTAACTTTGCATGTCTTTCGCAATTTCAATCATCTGAATTATTGATTGTATGTCACTGAGGATTCTACGTTTTTTTTGCCTTTCAAATGTTGTTTAGTTTAAGCATTTATTCAAATATAATTGTTTTTTTCAAAAAAGAAAAAAAAACTCATGGACTCATAAACTTGTAATACACTCGCGAGTTTGTACAAGTCTACTGAAAAAACGATTATATGCGCGATTTCACTCATTTTTGTCTTCTAGACTCGTACGAGTCTACTCGTGAGTTTGACAATCATGGATGTTGTGATGAGAGATAATGAAGGTTTTAACGTTGCTGCTAGTTACTAACAAGTCTTTTTCTTACCAGATTCAGAGGTTGCAGAAGGGTTTAGAATCTGCGAAATACATGTATTTTCTTAATCTTATAGCAGAATCAGATGCTTCTAATGTGGTTTAGCGCTAAATGTTCATCAACAATCTCCCACTTATGTCGATTCTATTACCGGGGATTGTATTAGTTTTAATGTCTATTTTCATATTTTAAATTATTTGCTTGGTAGATGTGAAGCCAACAAAGCCTTGTATTTTTGAAGATTTGTCATTTCATTTATTGATAGACTTTCTTTAATAAAATAGTCTTTAAGGTAAAAAAAAGAAAGTTTATAGCAAATCCACAATTAAAGCAAAGAAGAGATATAAAATTAGTAGAAGAACAAAGACACCAAAATTGTTTACTCAATTTGACTCAAATTTACCTACATTGAGGGAGGCAATCCTCCAATCCACTTATCAATTTACCTATGTTTAAGTCAATATTTCACCATAATTCTCTCCCTTGACTTGAGAACACTAGTGATGTCAAATTACTCATCAACCACTTTGCTACTCTTACCAATGCTAGAAGTATTCTTAGCACTGTCTGTCGAGATTGATGATGAGCATCATTATTTGTGCATTTCCAGACTAAGTTTGAGAATTCTTACCACCGCACATCCAAGATGATGAGTGCTTTGCATCGGTACCTTCCCTCTGATTGGTACTCTACTTGCATCCAACTACCTTTGTCTTGTCGGTACACATTTATTTATATATGTTTACAAATAAATAAAAATATAAAGAAAACATTGGAGAATACTTTTTTTTTTTTAAGGAAGTACTAGAGAAGACTTATAGAACAACCTCTTAATAAAAAAAGTTGTAGATTAATTTTTAATTTTAAAAAACGACACAAAATATGCATCCACTATTAGGTTTTTATTTCATTCAAACGTCATGAGTACGTTTGGATTAACTTGTTTTTGTGCTTTTGCAAAACAACTAATGTAATAAGATTGTCGGATTAGATTATCAATTAATAAAAATTTATAAATTAACAAAAAAGAATATTTATTTACGTAAACTAATTCTCATAAGCTAAAAAACTAGCCATCCAAACAGGCTTTATTCTATTTTACCTTTTTTCTCTTTAAACCTCAGCCATTGCCAAAAGAATAATATACATTAGTAAAGCCACTCAACACTCTTCACTACCCACTCTGCGCCGCCGTCTCGTATCGTCTCCGCCGCAGCTCCGTTTTGCTTCAACCGAGGTACCTCTCTCTGTGTTATCTCTCTGTTTCGCTTCTACGATTTCTCCATTTGAAACTTTTCGCTCAAAACCGAAGCAGACGCATGTTGTTACTATTTCACTGTTCTGATTAATGTTATTGATTTTAGTTTTTTCTCATTTTTCTTATATTATTAACGGTGTTGACATGTCCAGTGTTCGTGTCCGAGTCTGTGCTTCGTAGGATCGGATGCATGTGTAGAAAAGTTTTACACTGTTTGCTGCCATATATTTTTATGTGATTTTCTAAATGAGAGATTATTTGTATATAAGTGATTTTGTTACTGTTAGGTTCCGTTTGTTACGGACTATAAAAAAATGATTTTGATGTTCAATGATTATGTATGGATGGAGATATCTTACCCTTAATAAATTTTCGAGTGAGATGTTTCCATCCATGATTTTTGAATAGAGTGGTTAACTGTGAGATATTTCAAAGAGATTTTATATTTCTCTCTTCTATTAAAAATGATGTTTTCAAAAGCTAAAAAAAATAGATATTTCATTTTCAACATAAAAATCAGTTTATTTAACATGGTGTTCGAAACATGCTTACACACAAACATAACTAAAACATCAAAAATAATTTTTTTTATAATCGTAAACAAACGAGTCCTAAGCATAGTGCACAAAAAGGGCTGAAGAACAAACTTTTTCTGAGGTGTAGCTCTCGCGTATTTTTGTTTTTGGTAGATGTAGCAAGCAAGCAATTAAGGTTCATTTGTAGAAAATATTGTTTCAGATGATTGTGGTAAAAATCATTGTACAATCAATAATTGTTTTCTTCACAAAGAATGTTTGCTGCCATTGTTTGAGCTATTCACATTTGTACCAATTTGAATTTTGAACTACTTGCATTTCACCTTTATATCGCCTATTGTCTGTGCACATTGCTTCCTTTGTCTCGAGTTTCATCACTGTGGGTGTATTTGGCAGGTAGATTTCATTTTTTTCGACTTTTTTTATAAGATGAGAAAGAACGGATTTTTTTGGTGAAATGGGGAAGTGTATGGAGAATGTTGCTTAGAATGTTTGTTAATGTTTTGCTTGGTTGAAATATGGTTTAGTATCTTTGTTTTTTAAATTTGTATTGTGGTTTCTTTCAAATCACAAAGTAGTTATTCATTTGTTTTTTCATGCCACTTTTTGTTATTCTACTTTATGAATGGTATAGGCATGATTTTAAATTGCTGAAGTTGCAGAGAATTGAGGATGAATGCATCTATGTGGTTTCTGGTTGTAATTTAAAATCATGTTGTAGAAATTATCTTAATCTATGATATTATCCATGATGTGGGAGTGTTATGATGAAGTCTTTGTCATCATATATTCATATCCCTTAAGTGCTGAAAATTTTAAGTCAAATACTTGAATATCCTTTGCATTTTTACATTCATGCTTCTTTAGATTTTTCAACTGACGAGTGCACACTGAATAACACAGGTTAAAAGGGAATATTATTTGTGAGGAAATGGCGTCGTCATCATTGGTAGAATCTCTTGTTCTTCAACTCCATGAGATATCAGCTGTAAAATTCGGCAACTTCAAGCTCAAATCTGGCATCTCCTCACCAATCTACATTGACCTTCGTCTCATCATATCTTATCCCTCTCTCCTCCAGCAAATCTCGCAGACCCTAATTTCCTCTGTCTCTTCCACCTCATTTGATCTTGTATGTGGTGTTCCTTACACTGCCTTACCCATTGCCACTTGCGTCTCTCTTGCTCAGAACATCCCCATGGTTATGCGTCGTAAGGAAGTCAAAGACTACGGCACTGCTAAAGCCATCGAAGGCGATTTCAAGCCTGGACAAAGTTGCTTAATAATTGAAGATTTGGTTACTAGTGGAACATCAGTTTTGGAAACAGCTGCACCGCTACGTTCTGTGGGGTTGAAGATCACTGATGCGGTTGTCCTGATTGATAGAGAGCAAGGTGGGCGGGAAAATTTGGAGGAGAATGGCATCAAGCTTCACGCAATTATTAAATTGACTGAAATGGTGAAAATTTTGAGGGATCATGGAAGACTTGATGACGAGATGGTAGGGGTTGTTACAAAATTCTTAGATGAGAATAGGAAGGTTGCAGCTCTGGCAAAGGTTGAGAAGCCAATAACCAAGGTCAAGTCTTTGTCATTTGGGGAAAGGGCAAATCTGTCCAAGAATCCAACAGGAAAGAAGTTGTTTGAGATAATGGCTCAGAAGGAGAGTAATCTGTGTTTGGCTGCAGATGTTGGAACTGCAGTTGAATTGCTTGAAATTGCCGAGAAGGTGAGATATTTTCATTCTTTTGTGAAGCCTCTCATGTAAAAGAGGAATTCACTTTTATCTATTCTTAATTAGTCCACAAAAGTTGTTTTCTTTCTTCTGTACTTGAAAGAGTCCTGTATTCTCTGGCTTATCATCATCAACTAGATTGTAAGTGGAAGTTTGGCCCAGTGTTGTTAAATAGAAGCTATAGCGCTATTGCATAGCGAAATTTGAACAAACTACTATTGTTCCGTGATACACTATTTAGTACATAATATCGTGAAATGGCAGCTATAGTGGCGCTATAGCAGTGTTGCAGAGCGGAATTTGAACAAACTGCTATTTTCCGTGATCTGCAATTTTGACAACACTGGTTTGGACATACCAATTATTTGTCTTTTAACTAATTTGTCTCATTTTTTCTGACAGGTTGGACCTGAGATATGCTTGCTTAAGACTCATGTGGATATTTTGCCAGATTTTACTCCTGATTTTGGCTCTAAGCTTCTCTCGGTATACTTCTAAAAGAAACCTCTTCTGTTCATGTTGTTTTGGCTTTCATCCTAATATTATTGACAATTAGTCTACTAAAAGATTTCCTAGCATTTACTGAAACAGAATAATGATCTCATGTCTTAATATGTTTTAAGAGTTATATGTTTGTGTGAAGTTCTAAGGAATCTTTTACATTCCTGATTTAGTGGTGTCTAATGTATGCTTTATCCTATTGAAGATTGCAGAGAAACATAACTTCTTAATCTTTGAGGATCGTAAATTTGCTGACATTGGTAACACAGTAACCATGCAATATGCAGGGTATAGTTTGCCCAACCATCTTGTATTCCTTTACTTTCTAGATTCCTCATCTGTATCTAAAGCCAATATGACATTGTTCCATTTTAATATCTACAGAGGGATCTTTCACATATTGGATTGGGCTCACATAGTAAATGCTCACATAATCTCTGGTCCTGGAATCGTGGATGGACTAAAATTGAAGGTCTGTATAGATAGTCATTTCCATTATTAATATTTATTATATCATTTTTTTATAGCAAGAATCTAATTGATAGCGTAACATGTTTCTTGAACCATACTCAGGGTTTGCCTCGTGGCAGGGGACTATTGCTGCTTGCTGAAATGAGTTCAGCCGGTAACCTCGCCAAGGGAGATTATACTGCTGCTGCATTGAAAATTGCTGAGGAACATTCCGACTTTGTAATTGGCTTCATATCCGTCAATCCAGCATCATGGCCAGGGGCACCCATAAATCCTTCTTTCATTCAGGCAACTCCTGGAGTTCAAATGGTGACTGGTGGCGATGGTTTAGGGCAGCAATATAACACTCCATATTCTGTAAGTTTTTACATGTTGCCATGAATCTTTTACTCATGTGTCTGAGATAAGTATGATCAAAGTAATATGGTATTGTTATTATACTGAAAGTAACTCATTTGGATGAAAAGGGGTAAGAGACAGGGCCACTGTACCATCTTAAAATCAGACAGAAGGCCGAGGTAGGCCTCTGCATCAACATTAAATGAAACAGAATTAAAACAAGTGTTGTCAAGATATTCTATCCTTCAGGGGCTAATACATAAATATCACCATTTGGATAGGAAAGAAAAGAATCAAAATAAATTCTTCGCTTGCTGGCTTACCTTGTGAAGCTAATTTGTTTCTCAAGCCTTTTTAAGTATCAAGACTATTTTTTTCTTTGGTTGTTCGATTATATTTCTGCAGTTTAGAACATCTGTTCGTGTTTAAACAATTCTATCACGTGCTTTTGGTTGTTGATTTTGTCTTTTATTTCTCTTAAAACTTGGTTGTGTTATAGATATGGTAGTTTTCCCACCCAACCCCTTAATTTGTGTTGAAATTATGTTTCAGCTGCTTCTTTTGCCATCGTCTTTCTACTCTTTTCAACTGTTTTTTCCCGTATTTTTGTTTCTTATATTTGAGCATACTGATCTTAACAAAATGTTCTTTTCCAGGTCGTTCATGATAGAGGAAGTGACATTATCATCGTTGGACGTGGTATCATCAAGGCAGCAAATCCTGCCGAGGCTGCTCACGAATACCGTGTACAAGGATGGAATGCATATTTGGCCAAATCTGCTTGAGATCTGCATTTGAAGAATAAAAGGACGAGTCAAAATTATGTTTTTGCGGGACATTTAATCTAATTTCACTGTAACCCAGAGGAAGGCCTTGGGTGCATTATAATGTCGAAAGACTTTTTTCAGTTGGTAACTTATATTGAAGTGGTTTTTTTTTTCTCTTCTTGGTTATTTCACTGTAGTTTGTCAAATTTTTGTGTTACGTAGTTGATGAAACAAATGCAAGCACTGTTTGAGGAGCAACTTCCCCCACCTGATTTTTTTTTTTTTTTTTTTTTTATAAAAAAAAATACCACTTGATTTCAGAATTATAATTTCGGACGATATATTTTTCTCATAAATGCACTTCTGAATAGTTCAAAGTTACGTTTTGTTTGGATGTGTACTTCCAAAGTGATGTTGGGGGTGTAGAGAGTTCCTTTCTTTCTTTGGAATCCAAACATGTTAGATAATC
>Ga0315915_1005945_pt1 | contig 15073 bp, 9 predicted proteins | sample MpolbnodulesMG_FD_207738 | JGI IMG/M metagenome (GOLD analysis project Ga0315915, IMG submission 207738) | Medicago polymorpha root nodule microbial communities from Los Angeles, California, United States - branched nodules | ecosystem: Host-associated > Plants > Roots > Nodule | place: USA... | reverse complement strand
AACAACCCCCTAAGTTTTGCAACTGTAGCAGTTTTGGCCCCCAAGGCTGATATTGACTCGGTCTACGCTGACGTGGCACCCTAAGTGAGGTGCCACGTGTTATTTTTTTAATTTTTTTTTTGCCCTAGGGGGCCAAAATTGCTACAGTTGCAAAACTTAGGGGGCTGTTTTGTAGTTTTTTCTTTTAGGGGGCCAAAATCGCAACTTTGGAAAAGTTAGGGGTCTAAAACTGCAATTAAGCCTTTTTTTTGTTGAAACCGTAAAAACACAAAAGAGAAAGAGAGAGAAAAGTGAAAAACTTAGATGATGACAATTCACTATTAACTACCATGGACATGCAATCGGATGGTCAAAATCATATCAAAAAGTTTAGACATTAAAAAACTAACGGAGGGGATCAATTTGACTAACGGAGACATTTGTAAGGGACCGAAACATTGATTTTAGGAGTTATAGAACCAAAATGAAAACAAAAAATTACTTAGGGGATCAAAAGTCCAATTAAGCCTAAATTATTTAAAACAATCTCGAATTTACCCTTTTTATATAATAAAATAAGAACAATAAGTTATTTAAAATAAATGTATCCATTATGATACTCAAACCGAAAACCTCAACTTTTTTTTATCACTGTACTAAACTTTTGGAGTTAATTAAATACTTTTATATACTAAATTAAAATAATAAAATATTTTCTTCTTAATTTTCTCCAACATCCGATTAAGGAAAAAAAAATAAAAATCTGCGAAGTACACACTGAAGTATTGAACAACACGAGAACTAAACGACACCCTTAAGCTTTACCAGATGTCGTTTAATTAAAATATCATAGTGGCCAAAACCCAAACCCAGCGTTCTAAAACCCCGAGAACCAAAGATCTCATTTTCACAATCACTTTCCGCGAATGAGAAGGTTCACGTTGTTATCGCCGGTAAGTGATTAAACCAATTAATCGCAAAAATCACTTTCTCAAGTACCATTTCTCACTTCATCAATTTTTTCCCAATGCAGTATCGGCGCTATTTGCTTTCTTCAGTTTCTTCACAACCTCTCGTTCATGAAATTGATTCGTTCCGGAAATTCTTCTCATCTTATCAATCGTTGTTGCTTTCACGAAGTATGTTACATTTCTAGATTTTGTTATCAATTTCATTTTTTCTGATTTTTTTGGTTGCTGATTAATTAAATTCAATTTTTGTGTGTATATTAGGTTTGTTCGGTTGCAGTTTTGATACGAAAAAAGAGGATTATCTAATTCCGGGAATTCCATTCAGATATCGTTATGTTTATGCCACAGGTTTTGAGTTAAACATGAAACAATTTGTTTTTAGTTATCAATGGTTAGCAACCTGGATAATCACATGCAAAATTGTGGTTAATCGTGTAGTTGAATTAACCACAATTTTGATCGTGAACTGAATTAAGCATCTACCGAGCTGAACGCGATTAACCAGGTGTTGAAGGTTTAGGAAAAAAAATGTGTGTCTGAATGTTATTACTGTTTGTTTGTTTTATTTGATTTTTTGTTGTTGTTATGTTTGTGTTGTTCCAGCAGCATATTCTTCTTCAGCTGAACGAAACTATTATCGGATACTTGGTGTTGCTGAAAATGCTAGTCAGGATGAGATAAAGAAGGCATTTCACTCGGTGAGTGATTGTTGGAAATCTCTTTATCTGTAGGATTAATTGATTAAATTTATGCTTATTAGAGTAGAGTAATCATGGAGTTGATTGGAAATATATTGCAATGTTTGGGGAGTGCAGATAATTTATAGTTTTCATCCTGATCAGTTTTATTAGGAGAGTTGAAATTTCATTCCCATTGTTTGGCTCTTGGTAGGAGTGATAGCAACCAACATTAGATGATATAGGGCCCGTTTGTTTTGGATTTTTTTAAAAAAAAAAATCTATTTTTTGATCTAAAAAAATCACTTTTTTATTTTTGTAGTGTTTGTTTTAGATTTTTAAAAAATCCATTTTGTTAAAAAAAATCATTTTTAGCCTCAAAATGAAAAGCTATTTCAAGTAGCTCTTTTTAAAATCTATTTTTTTCTAAACATAAGGAACTCAAGTGTAAGAACTTCAAATCTTTAAAAAATAATTTTTATGATAGTAAACAAACAGAAATAGCTTTAGATTTTTTTAAAAATCTCTAAAAAAAATCTCTAGATTCTTTTAATTCAAAATCTATTTTTTTGCAAAGCTGAAACAAACGCACCCATATTCTAGTCACAATTGTCCAAGTACAATAGTGTTTCTCAACAAAGTGTAGCCGTTATGCTAAGGAAATCATAGTTTTTTTGTTTGATTGAACACTTTTCATATGCACTTTTTCTATGACCACTTAAAAAAATTCATGTAACTTTTGGAATAAATATTTGATAAATATGTACGACTCATGTTAAATAATGTTGTGTGTGCCTACGTTCCTCGTTTCGTGTGAGAAAATAATGGATTTCAATGTCTTTTATGGTTTATTGTAGTGATTATTTTGAATTCAACCCTAGGAAAACTACAACCAATGTAAACTTAACTTTTCAACATATTATTATTATTATTATTATTATTATTATTATTATTATTATTATTATTATTAAGGGGAAAATCAGCGTTATCAATTCTAGAAAGTAAACCGGACAAGCCGACCCTAAAAACGCAATAACTGGATAGCAGAATGGTCGTAAATCTGAAATCTTTTATACAATTTATATAATGCACACTATATAAATTTAAATTCTAAAAAATCACAACATTTACTCAAATACAGACACATGTATTGATCGATCAGTGTCTTAAATAGAACTGAAAATTGCCATTGAGGAAGGGCAAAAGGAATGATAAAGGCAATCTGTCTCCAAGATGGCAGCAGGCTGTGTCCGAGAATCTCTAGGCAATCTGCCTCCAAGATGGCAGTAGGCTGTGTCTGAAAATCTGTAGAGATGCCGAGAGATAGAAAACTGACATCTCCAGATATGAAGAGACGAGAGAGAATACTGGAGAGGCACAATCGCCGGTAACACTGGAGTCACAGAGAAACAGACCCTAAAATCTATCTTCCGGTGTGTTTTAAGGCTAAAATCCCTAAAGTGCCCCCAGAAAAGGCCAAAAGTTTTAATTATTTTTTAATTTTTTTGGCATTTCAGCAGGCAGTCAAGGAAGCGGCGCAATAATCAGCTATTTCTGCTAGAAAGCTGCTGCATTGCCTACTATACTGAAACACAATTTAGTGAAGGGTGCTGTAGTGGTCACCCTCCACTGACCACTCCACTACTATAGTGCGCTATCGATAAAATGATGGAAAACCTTTATGTGGATTGTAGTCAAAACATAGTCATTCTTGTTTTCGGTTCTTTGTAGCATAAAATTAATCTTACTGCTTATGCCTTCACCAAGCTAACCCTAGTTCTTGTTGACTTACCCTTTTATGCACAATTAGCATTTATCTAGTTTCTTGGTGGTCAACACATTACTTTAAATTTTAGAGTTTGAAGTAAGTGTCATGTCCACGGTGATACAACTAGGAATACTTTCAGAATGTTGTGAAGTGTAAACAATAGTTAGAGGAGATAGTTTCATCTCTATGACCAGATGAGATTTTGTCACTTTTGTCTCATAACTTCTAGCTGTGCATCAGTAAAATCACAGATTTGTGGGATAAAGTTAGGTGCTTGGCTTCTATTGGGTGTTTCTTGTGTTTCATCTAGTAAAGCTCATTATCCTTTTGGCGTTTTCCCATCATATGTCGAGGGATTGGGAAGCTTAGCTTAACTGTTGTTTTGCTTTTTCCCTTTATTTTAGCCGAACGCTTGGCCTCCAAATTTATAGTAATTATATTCTGATTCTTTTCATGTTGATGAATTCTTCTTTTATCCAAAAATGAATTTAATCAGAATAACTAAATCCTAATGTGCAGAGAGTTACTAATTTCCCACAATAATGTTAAAGGAGTACTGTATGGCTTGTGGAAGTCTTTTTTTCTGCAGTTTTATTTTAATAAAAAAAACTGTTCTTGAAGCTTAAATCATACTAAAAACAGTTGCCCAAGACTAAAGCATTTTGTTTTGCAATCACAGTATTTTCTGTCATCACACTCCTTTGACATTACAACAACAACCATGCCTTATCCCACTAAGTGGGGTCGGCTACATGGATCAAATTACGCCATAATGTTCATGACACTCCTTTGACATTAAAATATGAAAATCAAAAGGCCTTCCTTAGTGTATACTGACTGTATAATCACACTTTCCTGTTATGTGCAGCTTGCTAAAAAGTACCATCCAGATGCAAATAAGAATAATCCATCAGCAAAGAGGAAATTTCAAGATGTAAGAGAAGCTTATGAGGTCTGTTACTCTGTTTTCCTCACTTTCATTCATCTACATCCCTCCCTTGGTTATTGTCTAAACTAACTAACAAGATGATATTCTAACTTGCCTTTTTGTTATGTGTTTTCACTTATTTTTTTCTTATATAATTTCAGACATTACGAGACTCTAAAAAGAGGGCCGAGTATGACGAGGTAGATCATGGCCATTCAAAATTTCTGTAATTCGTAGCCTTCCTTCATTCCTATTTTGGATCTAAAATAAACTAACATTTTTCCATCGTTTTCTTTCATGAACTACTTTCTCAATTTAAGATGCGTGCTCACGGTTCAGAGAATATGGAATATGGTAACAATCACGATGATGCAGAAAGATTTAGAAAGGCCTATCGTTCTCATTTTTCTGATTCATTTCATCAAGTATTCTCTGAGGTAAAATTTTTTCTCATATTTTGTTCATTTCATTTAAGTGTTCTGCTAAGAAATCTCATAATATTTTTTTCCTTGACAGATATTTGAAGAAGCAACAACTCAGTTCTCATCAAATATAGAGGTCAACTTAACCCTTGTTTCTCTTTAGTTTGTTTGAATTCGGTTCCTACTTTTTCAAGCTTAACCATTTGTTTATTACTTTGGCAATAGGTGGAGCTATCACTTACCTTCTCAGAAGCCGCGGGAGGATGCACCAAAAATGTGTCATTTGATGCGGCAGTTCCCTGTGATAATTGTGGTGAGTAAAGCTAATATGTTCTGGGAATTGTGAAAAGCCCGGGTAGAACACACACACACACACTCCCTCTGGTCTTAATTATAAGCAACTTTTCACCTTTTAGGTTCATTGAATAAATGATGTATGTGGTCTCAATAATAGACCACATACATCATTTATTCAATGAGTCTAAAAAGTGAAAAGTTGCTTATAATCGAGAAGTACCTGTTTTATTATTGTGATTACTCCCTCCGGTCCTATTTATAAGAAAAATTTGACATTTTAGATTCATTGTGTAATTAATGTATCTTGTCTAAAATATAGACCAAATACATCATTTATGCAATGAATCAAAAAAGTCAAATGTTTCTTATAAATAGGACCGGAGGGAGTATGAAAGAAGACAATGCAACATTTTGTGTGTATTTCATTGTAACAAGAGCTTTAGTCAAGAACCATTTTTTGCTTAGCTGTGGGGTGGAGGTTAAATAAAACATATGTTTTATTTTGTTAAAGTTTTATAGTTACCTATCTGTGTATCAAAATAGAAAAAAGGCAGGCTGATTAGCAACCAGCAGCAATCTTATAAAATTATTTGTGAATGGTAGAACCTAGGCCTGAGCTGTGGCTGGCTGCATTACGTTAGGGAAGCTTTTCTTCCTTCCCCCTCACCCTTGACTAATTGTAGAGTTTGATCCACGATGCACAAATATTACTAATGAACCAAATTCTTTGGACGAGGTTTACTAATATCTAAGCTGTGGAACATTTTTGGGGTAATATTTAAAAGTGTGTGCCACCGGTTTAATTAAGTGTTGTCTGTTGTGACATCTGTTTGTAGTGAAGTGAGCCAGAACATTTGTTGTTTCCCTTGACTTAATGATTATCCTTTTTGATGGTAATAATTTGCTGTATCAAACCAGATGGACAGGGACATCCACAAAATGCTACCCGAACAGTTTGTCCATCATGCAGGGGCGCCGGTCGAGTAAGTGCATTGGAATGTTTATTCATGCATGTGCTGGTTTCTCTTTGTCGTACTGGAGTTCTGATTATTAATACTTTCTTCTGTCCTTGTTATCATGACTTGCTTCCAGGTTACAATCCCGCCATTTACATCAACATGCATTACTTGTAAAGGATCTGGCCGCATTATTAAGGTCCTCCATAAATTTCACAATAAGTACTCTTGAGGTTGGTTGCTCTGTATAAATATGTATTGCGTATCTATTTTGTGCAGGAGTTTTGTTTGTCTTGTGGAGGATCTGGGGTGATTGAAGGGATTAAAGAGGTTAAAGTTACCATACCAGCAGGTAAATTACTTGTAACTGTACCTTGGCAGCTCATTAATATATCTGTTGAGTGGAATAAGTTCTGATTATTGTTATGGTAGATACTTATTCATATTGGAAATTCTTTACCTCCAGAGTATCAACTCAAAGCTACTCTTTATCCTTCCTACTCAATTTTATGTTGAAATGGGATAACCTTTAGTCCCTGTTACTAAGGTGTTAATTGTTATAAATTATAGTTATAATAGTATTTTAGAAACGGAAAGTTTTATCAATGCTTCAGAACTATCCTGCCTAGATTTGGTTGACCATATGCGATACAGTTCTTTTTATGCTTTATTAGAAAAAAGCCGGAATCTTTCTGTTAAATCTTATCATAGTTTCAATGAACTTGCAGGCGTGGATTCAGGAGATACAATCCATGTGCCAGAAGGTGGGAATGCTGGTGGAAGTGGTGGTCGACATGGGAGTTTATACATTAAAATAAAGGCAAAGTTTTTCATATTTTTATGTCAAAATATTTGCTGTAGTACACCTACTTATGCATACCTGTAATATGAATCATTACTACTTTTAACCAAACTTTGTATTATTAAAGGGAAATTTACACATTAGACTCATTCACTGCACATGATTATTTTGGCAAGCTTGGGTCAGTTCATTAAATGTCCTATAAAATATTAATCATTAAAAGTTAAGATTACACGCTAGCTTCCATGCATACTTTCTCATGTTATTCAAAGTGTAATAGAAATGTAGAGTCAGACTCATAATATCTAATGGTTGTGTAATGTATTAAATACACACTTATTTGGTCGGAAAAAGAATATTATTCTTTTCAATTAACCCTTTCCTATTTGCCTTATCGAGTAATTTCTACGTTTTAAGCTTCTCTCACGTTTAAGCATTCATAATTTAGCATCTAGAAGGGATGTTTGTATTAAGGAGGTGAATTCATTCATGCGAATAAATTTCCCAGGTAGATAATGATAGGATTCTTATTCCCAGGTATTCCCCAGAAAAAGTGTTTGACAAGTACATTTTACATTCTGAGGAAATATTTGCAAGTGTGTGTGGTATTGTGGCAGTCAGATAAAATTCATTCTCACCTTCATGGGAATCTTTTTTCACAACCCTTTCCTCAATTAAAATTATGAAGATATAAATAATCTTACTGAGGTGTCCAAGTTTTGTTTTTCCCTTTAGTCTGTTCAAGAAAAAATTGTCCAACCCTTTCCCTGGATCCATAGGTAATTTTCTATAGCTTAACTAGGGACAGGTAAATGCAACATCATAGAAGTGTGTCATTTTCCTTATTCCTTGATCATGCAATTATTGCTGTTCAATATACAGTTTAGCATGTTAAGGTGTCAATTTTTACTTCTCAAACTAATGCTATTTCCTTCTCCATATTTGTCTGACAGAGAACTGTCTCATTTATTGTTGTTATATAAGATCCATATTGTTAACGTGCATGGAGACATCACTTTTGATACATAGTAGCAGCACATCTCGTTTAATATATCTGTTCCTATGTAAAAGATTATATACTGCTGTTTAGAACAGGAATAGGTTTTCTTCTCTACTTGTATAATGTTTGTTGACATGTTTATTATGTGCTATACTTACTCTTACTGGAGTATCATTTTTCTCTCTCGTTGAAATAGGTGGATGAGGATCCAGTCTTTTCGAGGGATGGTGCAGATATCTATGTGGAATCTAATATTAGCTTTACACAGGTGAGAGCAAAGTATATTTTAGTGGTTTCTCATACTCATGTGGCTCATCTTATTAAAGATGGGATAGATCTAAGCATCCTTGATGTTCTTCCCACAATGGTGGAACTCCGAGAAAACCACTTTTTGCTGCCCTGTGTAGCCAGCAGTTCAACTGTTAGGCAGGCTGAGAAACACAAACAAATTAAAATAATGCAGATAATACAAGCCATATGAAGCCAGTAATTACATCATATTTTTTCCGGAATCATATTTGCACACATGTTTTTTATTTACAATCACATGAGGAATCAAGTAATAATTACCTAGAATCTAATCAAATCCTTAATTTGTGCAACACTTTTGGTAATTCCTTGCTACTATTATTGACCTCATAAGCACGTGTTAAATATGCTTTCTTACAAGGCCTTTGATAGATAAAAGTAGGAGTGTATGACATGATTGAAAGTCTATGCTGGTTGATGTTGAGAAAGAGAAAAAAGTGGGGGCATACTAGGATATCAATGTGTCTATATTACACACCAGAGAATATTATATAGAGTAATAAATACGAGGATCTACAGTTAGTCTATTCAATGTATTATATATAGTACATAATCGTTGTGTGAAACTTTTCTAATTTAAATAATTTAATATTTTTGTTGAAAAAGAAATAATAATTTAATATTAACTCGTGTGGTCAAAAGTATTCCAACTATGCTCACACTCCGATCCAGTGCTTTATGTAATACATGACCCGTTGCAGGCCTTTTTCTTTACAAACAAGCCTAAGCACACCTACAACCTACAAGAGGCCCTTTAGCCTTGAGAATGTAAACAGCATCAGTCTAAAATGAGGGAAACTAGTTAAATGTCAGTTGCCCTCTCTGATGTACATGGAGATTAAAAAGATACCCATTTTCCAAAAAAAGAACTGTTGATCCATGGATAGTAGGTCTATTATTTAAACATAGATTTGGTTTTCCTATGATCTAGGTACCATGTTGAGATGGAGAAATTGGAAAACGAGAGAGTACATGAGTGAATCAATGTGTCTGAATTACAAATCTCAAATAATTTTCTTTCAGAAAATTCAAGAATTCAAGTCTCATCTTCACATTTCCCCTAGTTGATTCCTATATCCCTTTTGTTCATAAGTTATTCGGCTTAGCATATTCTTAATATTGCAATTTGATGTATGTATCATGTATATGCAATCTTGATGGCTGTGTTATGTATATTTCGACTGTTGTGTTCACTGTTTGGGGATAAAGCATATGGTTATATTTGTACTCCCGCTCGTCCATCAGGCCAAATCAGGCTTTGATACAATCTTAGGTTTTTATATTGGACTTAACTCATCCTTACAAAATTGACGAGTGATGTCTCTCACTTATAAACACTGTTTTAGGCTATATCACGTCCATTGTGGGATTCTCAAAAGTTTCCTATGGAGACTCTAAACTCTTAAGCACCGACTGTGTTCCTCTCTTCTTACTCGAGGTCACAATATTCATTTTTTCCTGAGGAAACTTATGTAATGGAAGTGTGCTCTTAAGAAGTTGATGTTGGGGTTAATATGAAAGAGTGTTTAAATATGTTTTCCGACTCTATTCCATTTGTACGATGGAACAAATTTTCACGGATAACATGCAAGGGAGTCAACTTTAGTTATTCTTATGTTAGATTCCATCTCTTTTGATATTGCTTGTTGCTAGGCAACATCTAATTATTTAGTTAGTTAGTCGGTTAATTAGGAAAATTATACTGAAGTCTGTATTGGTGTTATTAATAGCACAAATTTGTAATTTTTACAGGCTATTCTTGGTGGCAAAGTTGAGGTGCCTACTTTATCAGGGAAGATGCAAGTAAAGGTAAGACAAGATTTACATTGTCAGTTTTTGTTTCTTCCTTTTTTACAAGTGTGCAGAAAAGTTTATGGGTGTGGAAGTTACCCATTTCAAGGTTTGGTCTATAAAATTGAAATTTGAATCACACGCTTGATTAGCGTACTCATTTCTTTTCACTTGAATCAAAGTTTTTCTGATGTGTATGACTTACACTCTACTAAAATATCTTAATTGTAGTGTTTGACTAAACTAAATGCAGAAATCATATCATCGTGTCTTATTCTATATATAGAAGGTCTGAACTATTTAGAAGGAATATCAAAACTTCCTCTCAAGATGGCACAAATGTCATATGCTTCCAACTTGTTTTGTTGGAATGTTAACAAATTTCATAATCTGAAAGAGCTTTAGGGAAAATAATTGCTAATTGATCCTTAAAATTCACATACGTTGTAGTAATTTTTCTAGGGAGAATATTCTCATGAATGAAATTGTAGCCAATTTCTTTATGTTTGATCTGTCACAAATGACTAAAATGGAGTTAATGGGCAACGTCACATGATTCTCGCAGATGGATATCTTCATTTTGCTAAAATTTAGTTCTCGATGCTGTTGTTTCAACCAAATACAAACATATATAGTGAAAGCCATAGCTTGATAATGTTCGTATTGGAGTTGTAGCAAATATATTAAAAAATGATTGAGTTGGAATTATTAATATTAGTTTTGGAGTTGTATTGTAGCAAATATATTCACATATATAGTTAGCCATGTACCTAGGTAGTATCATATATGCACGTAAATGTGAATTGTATTTACTACTAAGAGTGTAGCGTATAAATCAGGGGGTGCAAATGTAAATTCTATTATAGAGGGATCAGCTGAGTGCAATTTGCTCAAGCATTACACAGATTTCTCTCATATATTCTTTTACGATATTTAAGTCTCCTGAGTTGTTTCCTATCATTGCCATATAATTGTTTTTGGCATGATTTCTTTTGTCGACATGTTTTATCTAACTGTGCAATTATGATTCCTCAGATACCTAAGGGTGTTCAACCAGGACAGCTGGAAGTATTTAGAGGCAAAGGTTAAATGAAGAACCTTTAATCATGACATTTTTGCACAAGTTTTTCGTCTTTTTGTATCATCATGCTGGATAAGTATATTTACTATAGTTGTTGATGCAGGACTGCCAAAGCATGGGTATTTTGTACATCATGGCAATCAGTATGTGCGTTTCCGTGTAAAGTTTCCCACGTAGGTTCTTCTTTTGTTTACATTATTAGAAATCTAAAATATATCTTGTTACACCATAATTTTATTTATTTTTTGTAAATTTGGTAGCATATTTTTTATCATCAATTAGAACTTGTTTCTATATTTTCTTGATATCATGATTTGTTTACATGTGCAATTAGTTAGGAGTCTGATATTTGCATAAATAATGTTTAGTATTTTATCTTTTGTTAACAACATCCAACCTATCATTCACATCAATATCAATTTTGTAATTTAGAGTATTTCACTTCCTTAATATGTAACCTTAATGACTAATCCTTTAACCTCAACGAGCGTTGTTTTTTTTTATTTACTTCTTATAACCTAATATTGTTAGAAGAATTTGTTATTTATTTATCATGTAAAGAGGCAAAGGAATGCATTTCCTTATAATGTTGATCTGTTCTCAACCCTTAAAAAACCAGCTTGTAAGGTGAGGACTATTCATCATTTATAAACACATGTTCAGGCCATATCTCATCCAATGTGGGACTTCTCAATACTTATAATGTTATTCTGATCTCAACTCCGTATGAATGCTTGTTGAAATTCTGGCATCAGGAAAAGAAAATAGGAAATTAAGTAATTGGTCAAAGCAGTGCTGCACGCTTTTGGTGTCCGTCTACAATTTCATAATGTTAACGTTTATGGTTGTTTAGTTAATGCTGACTATCATGGTTGCGTATTGCTGCATATATTTTTACATTTCTCACATAAAAAATTGAAATGTGCTATTGAGACTGAAACAGTCACAACTTTTCAATATCTCAACATGTGCATCCCATTAATGTTTTTGTGCCATAATAAATCACTATCTGTATTAAGTTCGAACCATTTTTTCGTCTTTATGCACAAGTATGAGCCTTCTTACTGCTACTTTATCATTTGCATCAATTTACTTTTGGTCCTCTCATCTTGTTTTAGTGCAATCAATGAACGGCAACGTGCTATACTTGAAGAATTTGCAAAGGAGGAAATAAAGGAGGGAAATAGTTCAATATCTGAAGGAAATTGGTAAGCCCTTTATCTTAGTTGCTGGTAGATAGTGCTAGTTTTAGTTGGCCTATGTCGAACTATGATTTGATGATTGCATAACTTTTGAATGTGTAGTACTGACATACTTACTATTGTAGAATACAGTAAGTTAAAATGGTTTGAAATACTTAAAATAACTTGCTTGAAGAAAAAAAAAAATTGTAAAGCTTTGTTTATTCTTATACCCTATAGCCATTTGCGGTAATAGAGTTGGGGGTACATGTTCATTATGTATGCATATTTCTGGTAATAGAATGGGAGATCCATCACACATGTTCATTATGTATACAAATTCCAATGACTGTTTTTTTTATAACAATTCCAATGACAGCGTATAAATACTTGTCTATAGATATGAATCAAAAGATGCAGATACCAAAGATATCGCTAGTTTTGTTTAGCTTTTAGCTTATGGGAGCTTCTCAATTAAAATATGTTTCATTCTTCACTTGTGAACAAGTCTTTATAGACTTATAGGTGTCTTTGAAGAAGTTAAATGGAAAAGCTGTTGAAAAAATAGAGATGCATAAGCTAATAAAAAAAACTTTTAGTTATTGCATGATTTTAAAAAGTACTTTTCTGCAAGTGCTTGTGAAGAAATACTGGTTACTTTTAAGTCCTCATTGGCATGCTTGCTTAATCTACTTAGCTCTGTTGTGTTACTTTATTTCTTCATGTTTTTGGGTGAAATCTTGTTGTAATTAGATCCAACATGGATAACAGGCTTTACCAGCAGCTGTCTACTGGTTGAACTTACAGGTGGCAGCAAATTATTGAATACATGACGGCTCCAAAGTCTATGCTGGAACTGTCCATGGTAATATTGTTCCTTGTTTTAATGAGCAAAATGTTGAGCTGATGCCCTTGCTCGAAGTGCAAACGGGATTGAAGTGGACTTATCAAAACACAAATTCTTGTGATTGCTGCACTCTTCATCCTCTCAGACTATGTACAGTACAAGGTACCCAACTTAATTAAGACTTATTCACTATACCAAACCTATCTTGTAGTTTTCAGCTTTTCTTTTTCTTTCATTTTCCTCTGGTACATATATGTGCGAATCAAGAGCAAAAACAGTTGGTCTGGATACTTGTCGGGTACTTGTTATTATTTACTGCAAAAAGATCACAACTACCGAAGGGGATTTTGCACCCCTTGGCCCAGCTGAAAAGCTGTAAAATGCTACTCCTCTCACCTCATATCCCCCTTCTAATAATGTATGTCCTGCCCTTAGTGCTAACTAGCTTGCAAACTCACTCCAGTCCCTGTTTCTTGTCCTTTCTTACTTCTCCTCTTATTCCCACACCATTCTTTAGGCCTTTCCCCCTGCGCATCCCTGCTTTTGGACTTTCTCCCCATGGATCTTATCACTGTTAACTTCTTGAATTTGAGCCTTGTCCTTGAGGCTTAAAATTCCAGGAACTGACTTCTATTGATTTGTTGAGATCCCCTCTGTTGACTACCGTTGCCATTGGATATTCAACTGTGATATTTTTTGCTCATGTTGTGTAATGGTTCTAGACTCTAGCAGGCAACTCTATCAAAAAGTACTCTATCAGAGTGATTTTTTACTTTCATCCCCTAAGGTAGGTCCCTCATGATATCATAAATAGGTGAATTTAACTTTGAAGCAACCAAACCTACTCATTATTCTATGTTAAGCCTGTAAATTCGTGTTGCAAGTGTAGGGTTAATGCTCCTTTTATCGGTTGATTTTTTTGGCTTGTTCCTGCACTTGTGATTCATTATGTACCCAAAAAGTAGAAGGAAGAAATTCACTGTATTGATGCTGAACTTCAGGCTTCTATCAAAGTGAGATGTCAAGTTACAGGAGAAAAGAGAAAACTAAATACCCAGGCAATACACTTGTCAGTCTATTCCAAAGAGTCCTAACTAATTCCAGCATATCTCCGCCATGATGTTTCGAATCTTAATTCATCTAGCATGCAATTTCATTCCACTGTCAAATTGTGTCAATCGACTGACTTCTTCCACTGATGAATGAATTCTATCATTTAACCTGGGACAGCTCCATGAAGAAGCATACATCAACTAAATGCTTATGATTATGCTAGAAAGTTTGTGACCGATCATGATTACCTACACACACCTTATATGTCAGAAATTAGCTTTCGTACGTTTTCTTTCTTTTTCATTATATTCAAAATTATCTGCTGATATTGTTGTTGAGAAAAAGACCATTGGGCAACTAGTTTCCATGAAATGTGAATTGCAAGATGTTCAATTCCAATTGTCCGATCCCACTAAGGGGGATAAGGCTTGGTTGTTCAATTCCACTTGCCATGGGTTAACGATTAGCTAGCTAGAAGGATTGAATTATTATATTGGGTCCATCAATATATAGATTTAAGGTCCTATTACCCTAAAAATTTGGAACTCTAAGTAACTTCGATTATAACTCACTTTGTCTTTCTATGGCAGTTGTAGAGAGATTGGAGCAAGTGGCAATCTGAGATCCATCAAGTATAGGAATAAGTGAATGGACTAAGGAAATCAAGGCTGTATCGTTGAAAGATGCTATTTCTTGGAGTCCTGTCCAATTTTTACTGTTGAACTATCATAGAGTAAGATTGCAAGTTAAACGATAGTGAAAATTTATTTATGAAGAATTCTTCCAGAGTTTAATTGATTATTGATTTCCAATCAAAGATGGAAACTATTCATTTTCAATATATTTTTTCTTGCTCATTGATTTTGTTTTATTGGTTGATATATGGGTGGATTCTAGGGTGAGGGTCCAATTAGGTCCCTCACCGGTGAACCACGAGAAAAACACCAATAGATTAAATAAGTGGTTCAGATTTATTTAAATTAAAAGAGGGAACATGTAGAACTGCTCACA
>Ga0315915_1005944_pt1 | contig 15076 bp, 7 predicted proteins | sample MpolbnodulesMG_FD_207738 | JGI IMG/M metagenome (GOLD analysis project Ga0315915, IMG submission 207738) | Medicago polymorpha root nodule microbial communities from Los Angeles, California, United States - branched nodules | ecosystem: Host-associated > Plants > Roots > Nodule | place: USA... | reverse complement strand
CTTGAACTTTAATTTCAGTAAATCAAACATGTTGTATCTGAACATAAACTTGTTCAATAATTGCTTCCGCTGTTGATTGATAAATTAAATTATATATATTGAACTGTTTATGAAATTTGCTAACAGTAATAGCTCTAAGAATGGAAAAATGCTTTATACTCAACAGCGTTTGATAAACATCTAAGTATAAGTTGGAAGGCACCAACAACAAAAATTAAACACATACACACACAATAGTGCCAACACACCACTTCTTAGGTGTATGAAACAATATGCAGGTATGTCAATCACAAGATTACTCCACGTACACGATGTTGATGCAAATGTCAACTTTAGAATGCATGAAGGTATCTAGTGACCAACAACTAATTCAATATGCCTAAGTAAGCAACAGATTTGGATTGCCGCAGTCAGCACACGGTTGGACATTGGATGATTGGATCGAGATTGGACGGTGTAGATCACAAGCTCGGTATTTTAGAGTAATAAAATCAAAATATGCTTTCTTTTTCCACCGTCTGATCCCTATCCAAAGGCCATTAATTTGTTGATTGCACGAATGCGTGGATTAGAGACTGCTGCAAATTTAAATCCGTACGACATGGCCTTCAAAGTTCAAACAATAATAAGAGAAAGTTAGGGCCAAGGAAAGTGAGCACGTAACACTAGCATTTGACAAGGGACAAAATGCTACAAGGCAACATATTTTATTTTGACATCTCTTGTTTGACCTACAGCAAAAACATAACTTTTTTTTTTTACCTTATGACATGATTTGTTCTACTTTCAACATGCACAATACATAGAACTCTCCTGTCCTATTTTAACCTATACATCAGACCAAACTGATTATGCATCACCAGAAAAGGCATATCTGAATGTCACTTGTAATCACATACAATCACTTCTATTACTTGTTGGTGTCGTGTCCGGTGTATATTTTAGAGTAAATGCTCCTTGGCAAACACTACATAAATTAAGTAATACATACACATAAATTTTGAATTTGCAACTTTCGTGTCTTGTAACTCAACGAAGCCAAAACCGAAGGGAACAGACTTTTGGCCTAATGCCTACAAAATTTGCAGTCACACATTCATCGTTGGAACCAACTTCACTTTTCTGAATCTGAAGTCTCTCTATCAACAAAATCTGTGTCTACTACCTCTGACTGTTTCACAAAACCAAAACTGAAAAAGAAACTTTTAGCGCTTAAAACCTCTTTCCAAAACCCTTAATCACTCATGCACTAATTCAAACAAACAAGGTTCCGAGAAAATAGACAAACAGAGAAAGATTATTAAAGTAAAAGAGGAAAAACAGTCGATAAATTCAGTTTGAGAGATAGCGAGACTACAGATTCAGGAAGAAAGTGAGGTTGATTCCAGCGATGAACGTGTGTCTGAATGTGAATTCGTGTGCAATACAATACAAGGAGTCAAGGATTGATGTTGCTGTGAAAATTGCAAGCGTCCTATTTATACTTTAAAATGGAGATTAATATATATATTTTGTATTATCCTTCAAAAAAATAAATATTTTGCATTGAAAATTATTAAAATGTGGTATATTTTAAATAAAAGTTTTTATTTTTGTCAAAAAAAAATAAAAATTGTTTGCAACGATAGGATTCATAATGGTTTGGTGACAAATGTGTATCTGATTTAAAGTTTTTTTTTTTTTTTTGAGGAAATCTGATTTAAAGTTTTAACAATCATGAAAGCTGGATCTTCCATTTCCAAATCCTAAATTCGTTACCTCCTTCTCCCCCTTCGTAATCGTTACCCAAACAAAGTTTTCATAATTTTGTTATATCCTCAAATCAATCAATCGACCCCAAATTCCAATTCTAATTAGATCTAGGGTTTCAATTTTCCTCCACAAAGATGCAGTTCAAATCATCACAATCATCATTTCGAGATCGTACACATGAATTCCACACCGTTGCAGAGAGATTGAAGAAATCAGTTTCATCTGGATCAGGTCCAAACGGACCCACCACCAGCGCTCCTTCTTCCTCTTCTCCTTCTTCTTCCAGATCCGACGATCCTCGATCCGCCGTTGCAATTCAATCCGAGTTTAATCGAAGAGCTTCCAAAATCGGTTATGGAATTCACCAAACCTCTCAGAAACTTTCCAAGCTCGCCAAATGTAATCTCAATTTCAATTCAATTCAATTCAATTCTTCATGTATTATTATTAATTTTTATTCAATGTTTTTGTTTTTGTAGTGGCGAAAAGGACTTCGGTTTTTGATGATCCAACGATGGAGATTCAAGAATTAACAAGTGTTATTAAGCAAGATATTACCGCTCTTAACTCTGCGGTTGTGGATCTTCAATTAGTCAGTAATTCTAGAAATGAGAGTGGAAATGTTTCTACCGACACCACTAGTCATTCAACTACTGTCGTCGATGACCTAAAGACGCGATTGATGAGCACTACCAAGGAATTTAAAGATGTTCTTACCATGCGTACTGAGGTATTGTTTTTGTAAACTGTATTTGCGTGCTTTTATGCATATGATTATGTTCTAATGCTTTTGTTCTTTTTATATATTTATGAAGAATTTGAAAGTGCATGAGAATAGAAGACAATTGTTTTCGGCGAATGCTTCTAAGGATACTGCAAATCCTTTCATACGCCAACGTCCGTTAGCTACAAAGACAGCTGCTAGTACTTCTAGTGCCCCTGCACCTCCATGGGCTAGTGGGTAAGTTATGTTCCTTTTCATATGTTGATTGTATTGTTAGATGCTTTAGTTAAGCATATAGGATAACTTGAATCAATTTAACTTATGTGTCATGCTTGATTAAATTATCAAGTGCATAGCTTTTGTTCCAAGAAACAATAGATTGTTTATCAAATATAATCGAGTAAAAGTGTGCTCACGCACCTTTGGTCTATTTGTTCTCTTTTGGTTGTGTTTGCAGTATGACTCAATTTTCAGGAATTTTGTCGCAGCTAACCGTTGTACTGATGTTCATTTTATACTACGAGTTTTGTTTTTGTTTGAAGTTATAAGGTTTTAAATAAAGAGGGAAGAGATACAATTAAGACTTTGATTTATTATTGTAGTTTGTATGATTGTTTCTTTGATATAAAAGACTAATAATTAACCCAAATGTATATTATTGTAAGACTCCAAATCCGAATAAATATGCAAATTAATCGTTTAAGATAGTTTAGCATATAAGATTAAAAAACTAATCCTATGAGATAATCTAACATACTATCAAGATGTTTAAGAGGTTTTCAGTTTACATATATTCCATCAGTTTTTAACCCTTTGTTGTGTTAATATTATGAGTTCGCCTTTCACAAGTATAGGTTCACAGCCTATGAGTTAATTAATTTGCTTAATTTAATTTATGGAACTCAATTGCTTGCATAGTTACAAGTAGATCTATCAAACAGTCTGGCTAAGTTGAGACATTGTTTTGTTGGCCTATCTTGGCCTGGCCCAACAAAACTGTTCCACTGACAAAACTTCACCGGGCATGGAGAAATTGGTTGTTTAAACAGACTTGGCCAAAATAAATGTAAAAAGGAGGCTTGTCCATTTTATCCATTTTTCTTAGTTATACTGGCATTTGAATTTGTTTCAGGTTGGGTTGAATTATATCTTCAGCTGTAATTGTATATATTTATTTTGTTTTTTCCACGGTCTTCCACATTCCACAGGAAGCAGGTGGATGGAGAGAGTCAACCGTTGTTGCAGCAGCAGCAGCAAGTAGTTCCATTGCAGGACAGTTACATGCAAAGCAGAGCTGAAGCTCTTCAAAATGTTGAGTCCACTATTCATGAGCTCAGCAACATCTTTAATCAACTAGCAACACTTGTCTCCCAGCAAGGGGAGGTTGCCATAAGGTTTTCTATTTGTCCTACTTGTGTATTGTCCTTTATTGCATACAAACTTACTTGATTCATTAGTAATTCTGTGACAAATGAATTTGTGCCAGTGATTAGAGTTTAGACAAGTTATAGCTTTGACTTTAATTAGCTTGCATTATGTATAATGAACACCGCTTTTGGTTTGTGGTTATTTGTGGGACAAGATTTCATCATTTAGTGCAAGCCGCAAGGTAGTCAATAATTTCTTGTCTCGCCGGAGCAGCCACTGGCCGTAATGGTGATGGCAGATGCGGACGAATAAAAGGTGCAGCTGTAACAGGAGAGTTCACTGGATGTGTACTGCTGAGCAGGTCTCGGCAATTCTCCGTGACATTGAATTTGACCAAAAACCCCAATTTGCACTTAAAATTTGAGATGTTAGAGGGCTAATCCTTACATATCTTGTGCCCTGTAAGATAGCAAATGTGGTTGTGTAAGGTAGCTCATCTATAATTCTAATCTGACATTGTATAAGGATTAGAATCTGAACTTGCCCCATTCCCTGTCAGAAAACTTTTAGAACCTGCACTCTTCCCACTCATTCCATACTTGTGCTGTGAATGTTTTAAACTTTTATATTACTTGATGGGTCTTGCTAACCGGTGCCCTTGGGCCCTAGTTAAGAAACTAAAAGGGGGGAAAGAAAAGACAAGTTTTGCATTGAAAAGAACACTTTTTCAATTTTTAAAAAGTAGAATACACAATTTCCGAGATAATATTTCCTTTCATAATTCCTTAACAAGTGCCCGGGGCACTTGTTAGCATCTCCCTTACTTGAAATGGTAAACATACTTTTATATTGCTTCAAATAGTAAATTTAAAAGTAATTTACCATCTCATAAATAAGATAACTTACGTGGTTAGGATTAGTGTTAAAATGGTAAAAAGTTAAGATAATGGAATTTATTGGTTGCTATAATAATCAAAACCTTATGTTGACAGGGAGTGTTGGGGTGATTGACCCTATACTCACCTGTCGTTTATTGCAGTGGGTTTGAAACCCACCATACTAGCTTTGGTTATCTGCTACCCACAATGGGTAAAATCGCCAGCTTACTGTCAGCTATTGTCTGAAGTGTGAGTTTGCTCCTCCATGAGTTTTGCTTGAACATGCTTGTTTGGCAACCTTGATGCTCATTTAAACTATGAAAATTTGGTGCAAACTATTGTATATGTTGTACTAAGATTCGCTGATAAGGTCAATTGTCTTTTTGCTTGATTTTTGTTTTCATATTGGCCAATTGAGACATTGGTGAGGTTGACAGAAGTACTTAATTTGCAGGATTGATGAGAACATGGATGATACCCTGGCAAATGTAGAGGGGGCACAAGGGGCTTTGTTGAAGTATTTGAATAGCATATCTTCTAATAGGTGGCTGATGATCAAGATTTTCTTTGTATTGATGTTTTTCCTCATGGTTTTCTTATTTTTTGTGGCATAGTCGTTTCAGAGACAAAATTGACCAGGAGGATACACGCCATTCTTACTGGTGATAGGCCTTTTGTATCCCATTACTATTTCTTTCTCTAAATATATATTCGCCATGACAGTCTAGCTTTGGACCAACTTTGTCAAATTTTATACTTGTACGTATTGATGCATATAACGAGGCTAAGTAAGTACTGTGTGCATTGCATTTGTGATGATGATTATATTGAATCCATCAATTGTGAAGCTTCAGAGAGTACTAAGAACCATGACAATTTAGAGTGTCAAATCCGTAGAGACAAATACAAAGCACCAAATGTTCATGGAATTATCTTTGTGCCAAAGGAATTCGACCGCATGTAATCTTTTATTTATTTGAATGACAATGGTTAGTGCGTGGAATAGCAGACTCAAGCTTCCATTGTCACAAACATTGCAATAAACTCCATTAAATTTGAGACTCTACTTTATAAATTCATTATAATCTTGAGATTGTTTGTTTGTGTACAATAACTTATCGTCTAATTTTTATGATACTGTATGCTTTAGAGATCAACGTATCTAAAGGTTTTAATTAAAAATGTTTTATTACCGTCACAATTAAAGAATTAGTTAAGAACCATGACAATTCAGAGTGCCAAATCCGTAGAGACAAATACAAAGCACCAATGTTCATGGAATTATCTTTGTGCCCAAAGGTTTCAGCCACATGTCGACTTTTATTTATTTGACCGTGCAGTAGCCTTTAACTGTTCACATGTGAAGAGGATATCTTTGTTTGGGTAGCAATGATTGAATTGATGAATTGTTCGTTCATCTCCCTCTTTCGAACTACAATTAGGTTTTTTGTCAAAAAAAATAAAAGTTTTTTTTGTCAAAATAATAAACTGTGATAATTGTATGTTCAAAAGTAATATAAACTTTTATTCAAACTACACTTGACTGGATCGAAGTTTTTTAACAAGTAATATAAACCGAACCAAAGCACATGCTATTATAAACTTCACATTTGATATATTTTTACCTCAAAACCGATGCAAGCCTATATTTGTTCACTATTCGTGAGCTCAACAGCATCTTTAATCAACTAACAACACTTGTCTCCCGCAAGGGGAGGTTGCTTCAGGTTTTCTATCTGTCTCACTATGTTACTATCACATAGGAATTGGTTCATAAGTAATTCTGTGACAGTGATTAGCCGTAAGAGTTGAGATGAGCCAGGTCTTTGGCTTTAATTAGCTTGCATTATGTATAGAGAACCATCGCTTTGGTTTGTGGTTATTTGTGGTCTTTTTGTATGCCATGTTGTTTGGAACGCTTGTTTTTCTGTTTGTTTAGCAGAGTAATTACTTGCATAAGAATTTAGCCAATATAAATCACTGAGTAAGCTTTAGAGAGTAAAGAAGTGTGGTTGTGTGTGTAAGGTTGCTCGTCTGTGACTCAGAAAATTGAGTTATTTATTATCTTTAAAGTTGTGTTTCCACTCTGTTAAATTGCTTATTTTGCTACTTATGGGCAGATAAGTGGGCAACCATTGATTAAAGTCATGGTAACTTTATGTATAAGTACTTTCTCGCTTGTACTTGAAAAGGAGTATGACATTGTTAGTGCTTTTTCTTACTGAATCTTTGATGAGTATTTATTTGATGATATTTTCTAGTGGAAGTGTCAGATGCACATGCACAGAGATTATTTTTCCTTTGAAATGCTTGGAGATTTATCTTGATTAGAGAACTCCATGTGCCAAAAAAATTGATGATCCAAATGAGGCACAATGACTTAACCAATTTAGATTAAAAGCTTATTGTTTGTAATGACATCAGCGTTAGATGCATCATCCTTTGTGGCCCAGATTTTGTTGTTGTTGACATTGCATCATGCTAATTTTAGTGGTGATATGGAGAACTAGATTTATCAGTCATGCTGTAACACCCAAGACTGACGAGGGTGGGGAGTGGTCGCCAGTGTACAAGGTACGACAATGAGCGCTCTCGACAACTTTTAGATGAACTGAATCACACCGGAATAATAGGGATCCCGAGGCCGTGCATGTATTGAACTACATGGTTGAAGGAATGCTTATAAGAATTGTTTGGTACTACCTATATCAACAAGATGCATCCATCTTTCTTTTCGGTAGTTCATTCCATAAGAACTCCACAGAAATAAATCCAAAACTATATTAAGATTTTGGGTTCCTAACTCCTTTAAAGAATGTTAGATGTGAAAATGATTTTTTTAAAAATTAAAATGTAATTTTAGTGGTGATATGAAGAACTAGATTTATTAGTCATATCGGATGTAGTATACCATCATCTGGCGTGCCTAATTTGAGTTGAACTTAAATTAGGATTCAGCTAACAATTTTTAACAATCATATTCTTTTTTCTTTAAACGATTACACCAAAGAAGTAACTATGTTAAGATTTTGGGTTCCTCAACTCATCTAGAGAATGTTAGATGTGAAAATGAATTTTTGAAAATTAAAATGTGAATAAAAAGACAATATCATTCATAAATTATTACCTTCTCGCCAATTTAGTCCCTATATTATTAAAATCAACTAAAATGCCATGAAAAATACATTAATTTAGTCATTAAACTATCATGAAAATCAACCAACTTTGTTAACTTAACCGAGGAACTTAATAGTTGGATGGCGGAATAGTTGAAGGACCTTTGAGTTGATTTTAATAGTTTAGCGACTAAATCGGTAAGAAAAGAATAATTTAAGAATAAAATTGACTGTTTATTTATTATAAGGCTTTGACAAACATAAATAAAAACTAAAAGTATAAAAATATAGGTAAATGCATGTATAAGAAATTATTTGATTGAGTGTTGTGTACACCTAAAAGTAATTAAGTTGATAACCGATAACGACAAACACCCGAATTTCTTATAGTCAAATGAAAGTTAGTCAAATCAATAACAACTGAATACAAGATAGGTTAATCTTTCTCAAGTTTACAGAGGTTGACAAAGATCGAGAAGTGTTAAAATTAGTCAAAACTAAGTGGAACTTAACTAAGCGTCACTGACTTAAGCAACTATTTGTAATGAGACCCATTTTAAGAGACTTGAGAAAAATTCTATAAAATCATTTTGATGAGACAATTTAGATCTCTTTCAACTAAAACAAACGGTCTGAGTTTGAATTGAACCTAAGAATTGTGTAAACGAAATTAAAAAGAATTTAATCGTTGTTTTGGATTTATTTCTAGTTTAAATATTCTGTCAGAAAAAAGCTACGATTTTCATCCCTCTATTCCTACTATTTTCTCATTCTCTTTCTACACCTTTTAGAGAAAACGACAGGGAGAAACTGAATGTTCATTGCAGCAACAAAAACGGGGAATAGATTTAGTGGAGTAAGGGATCTAAGCGTGTGCATTCAGAGGTTGCTAGGAAAGGGAAGGTAAGGGCTCTAGTCTTGACCATGATTTAATTGAAAATGATAGGTTATGATATAAAATTTGATATGCTTCTTAATTCAATGGATGAGTGAAGAGATTAATTGTTATTAATAAATATAAGAATTGTTGTTTAGTAATTTTTGTTATTGACTTTGAAGAATATGTGAATTTTGATAATTATATGTATGATTGATTAGTTGTGAAATTGGTAATTCGTTGATTGATGTATATGATTGTTGATATGCGAAATTGTGAATTATATTGATTTAAGGTGATGTCTGTCGATTTTGTCTCTAGAGGTTATGATAAATTTTATTAATTTTGAGGCGTGATGATTTTGTGGAATTGATAAGCTATGTGGCTTGAGAGTATAAAACTATAAAAATTTGGAGAAAAAAAAAAATACATATTGCATTCATAGCATGACAGTGCCAAATGGTGCGAGGCGATTCTTGTTCATGTGTCAAATGGGGCGATTAAAATCATTTTGCCATATGTGGAGATTAAAATCATTTTGCCAATTGGGGTGATTAAATCATTTTGCCAAATGAGGCGATTAAAATCATTTTGCCAAATGGGGCGATTAAAATCATTTTGCCAAATGGGGCGATTAATATTGTTATGCCAATTGGGGCGATATCTGGATCATGGTCTAGTTGCATATCATACATCTGCATTAATATTGAGCTTGTGTTTGTTTCTTTTAGAATATTTTGGAGTGATGAACTTTTAAATATTTAAAACTAAAAAGAAATGTCGTAGCACAACTCCTTGACAATGGTTGTATATTCTTATTTGATGTTGAAATTCATTTATTGATTTTATTTCATGGGTGTTGAAGACTAACCCTTACCACCAACATTTTAGGTACATGTGGAGATATGATGTGTGCTTGATGTTTTGCTTGAAGCGTGTACGTGGGGAAACAAATTTGGATTTTATGAATTGTAATTAGATTAGTATAACTATTTTTGTTAAGTTCTAGTTAGGAAAAAAAAAGATAGTCCTCTTTTTCTAAAAAAGAAAGAATTAGACGTAATGTCTTGGATCAAAAATTCAGGGCGTTACATTTTTCTTTTTGGAAGCTAGTTTAAATATTCTGTAAGAAAAAAAGTTACAAATTATGATTTGGGTTATGCTAACAAGAGAAAAAAAGTAGTTTTGTATGTGATTTAACAATATTTGGGTTATACGTGTGTCCTTCAACGACTTCTTGATAAGACGCCACATCACATGAAGATGCACGCCTATATAAGGGTGAACTTGGCTTCACCCATAGGGTATGATTCACTTTCCACACTTTTCTTACAAACTCCTCTCATTTCTCATACTGACTTGATCGTCGGAGTGCTAACGTGCCTGTAGACACATTTCGTCCCACGGTGAGAGCTCATCGTCACTGCACCGAATTATTGTGCCGTTACCGTTGCCTCCATCCATCTGCATATCAAATTTCAATTTACAAAACAAGGACTCCTTGATATGTGTCTAACAAGTTGCTATGCGAAGGTTTTTGTTGCTCTCCAACTATTAAGGACACGATTGGTGTTTGGTGGTATGCTTTGCACACAATTTTCCTAATACTCTATTTTTGACACTTTTGGTTTTGTTGGTTATGTGAGTTGTATGTTGGACCGTGTGCGCAAACCACACAAATGAGGTTCGGTTTTACATAATATTAAATTTTGAATCTTTTGGATGTATATTTATGTACTTGGGACAAAAAGTTGTCTCATAATTTAACGAGATAAAAATTTATGTTTTGGTCAAATGTCTCTTGCTATCTGTTTTGTCCCGTTTTATAACTGTCTTTTCATCAAACATAGTAAAAAAGGTTATGCATCTAGTGCCCTGTATTTTAGGCAATCAAACGCACACAAAACTAGAACAAAAATAAAAGCTTATAACAAAAAACATTTAAAAAAATAGAAATAGAAGATGAGTTAAAAGATTTCAATACTCCCGTGCATTAAATAAACTTACCAACGATTAAAGGGTCTAGTATTTGAAAAGAAATATTGATTGATGGTATAAAGAAACGAAAAAAGAAAGTCAAAGCACTTCTAGTCTAGTGAATAATAGTTATATCAAATTCTCATCCACACCTGCATAGAAAAAAACAGCAAAAAGGGGAGCTTCTACGGGGCAGTTAGGAATCTGACTTTTTTGAAAAAGTTAATTTTGATCGTAATGTTTGATGTATTTTTAAATTGTTGATTACTGATTAATGATACTTAGTAATTCATCTAGTAATGCTTGCAATATGTTGGACTTACAGGTACTATTTTATCGTTGACATCTTTAACATGCAAAATGATATTATGTGATAGTCTTAAGTGTTACACTTTGTGGGGTTTTACACTTAAAACAATGTAGGATAAAATTAGATTAAGTGTAGTCTTGTTAATCTGATTAATTGATGATACTATGAGAACTGAACTTTTGATGTCACTGTACAAACAGTAGGGTGTTACTCACTACACTTTTGATGCTACAGTGTTAACTTCATCAGAAAAGTCATTTTTATGACTTCACCATAGAATTTTCCTACTGTTAATTGACCGGCCCTCGGAACTTATATTCTTATTTCTTATTTTATACCTAAATATACACATGTAGTTTCTCCATAATGATAAGTCATGCAATTACTACATTTTACGGAGCAGTATATTTTTGGCAGATTATTTGCCTATGCTTACTGATTATTCCTTTTGTAGCTAATAACCTACTGTCATTAAAACCAATTATTAAGATAAGCAATTCAGACGAATTTTTCATTTAAAACTTTCTTTAGAAATTTCTTTGTTAAATTTTTTATAGCAAATAGATGTTACACTATAAAAATTTAATTTAAAAAATCTATAACAAACAGGGTTTAGTACTTTTCTTTGAAATAGACACAAGTTTTACTAGGTTTCATTGAAAATTCATAGTTTGCTTTGAAATGATTCTTGTTACAAATTTCTTTTGCTTTGAGATTAATTAATGAAGTAAAAATATTGAGTTGGGATCCAATGAATAAGTTTGCTTTGAAATGATTCTTGTTACAAATCTCAATTACTTCACATATAAAAATCATGCTCAGTACTTCAAAATACTATATTTTTTTTATATATATATGTTGAAGGCTAGTTCTATAGGTGAAATAAAATATTGAGTTGGGATCCAATCAAAACAATTTTATTTTTTTTGAGGGAAAAACAATATATGTGAAAACAAGTATTTTTGTTCTTCCTTCAAAAAAAAAATTTGTTCTCTTTTTTTTTTATATATATTGTAAAAAAAAAAATCCCCTTAAAAAAATATCAAATCAAATATTTTAAAAGTTCAATGAAATTATTAAGAGCTCTATTTTGTTTGAGGATGATGTAAAAAATATTTACTTTTTAAATATTATACAAATCAAGGAAAGAATATAATGGTTGGGCTTTGTCTTGAATCTACGATGACATGCATGCCTCCTAAGTAGGTTTAACTTGTGTTGCAATCCTCCCCACAATGTGGCAGCCGCCGCAGCTTTCAATTCCAAACGAAGACAGAATCAGTACTTTGACGGACTCACTTCTTTATCATGTTCTTTCCTTTCTTACTACTAAAGACAGTGCCGCCACAAGCATCCTCTCGAAGAGGTGGAAACCACTCTGGCTCTCACAACTCATCCTCAGCTTTGATGACCAGCCCTTTCAAGACGCTTTAACCTTTTCCAATTTTGTCAACTCTGTCATCGCCAATCGAGATAAAACCCTACCCATCCGCTCGTTCCACCTTAAGTGCTGCTTCCTTAATAGAGATATCCATGATTTTCTTTATACTGCTGTAAAAAGCGGAGTTGAAAACCTCACCATTGATCTCTGCAACTCAGGATACTCCATAATGACATTGCCTTCTTTCATTCTTAGTACCAAAACCTTGTCAGTCCTCAAATTGAATAGGATCACATTGAATGAAATCCCATACTTTTATCTTCCCTCACTCAAATTCCTTCACTTAAATATCGTCAAATTCAGATATTATGAATATCTCTTGAAGCTTTTATCTGGCTGTCCGATTCTACGAGATTTGGAAACCGATTTTTTAAGCGTATATTCACCTTATTCAAAAGAAGAGAGGCAAATTATAAGTTTATCCAATTTGATCACAGCAAATATTTGTAATGTTTTTATTCCTACTGAGTTTGATTGGTTTCACAACGTGGAGCGTTTGCGTGTGGAGGTATGGATATCAATATACACCTCCCTCTTGAATAAGTACTCTTAGAAAGAATTAGTGATTAATTTATAATATTCTGTTTTTGTTTTTGTAGCTTATGTTTGATGAGAAGGTTCCCAATACACTTGACAACATTGTCATGTTCCACAATTTAACACGCATGGAGCTTATCTTCCGTGCTCAAAATTCTCTATTGACATTTAAGTGTCTCGTGAAGTTGCTTCAATATTGTCCCAAACTTCAAAGTCTTATCATTGATGAGGTTTGTCATAATGTTAAGTAATTTTTTTTAATTGCATTCTGTATATAATATATTCAACTGTGTATGTGTATGTGTATGGTTTTCAGGTTATTACACCAAGTGAATGTTTCCATGACAAAGATTGGGAGGAACCACAAATTGTTCCAAAATGTCTTTTATCTCATCTATCAACATGCTCACTTAGAAATTACAACGGGATCACTTGTGAGCTTCACTTTGCAAAATATATTATGAAGAATTCAAGAGTACTTAGCGCCATGAAAATTCAGAGTGCCAAATCCCTAGATACAACTACAAAGCTGCAAATGAAAAAGGAATTATCTTTGTGCCTAAAGAATTCAACCACATGTAAACTTTTATTTATTTGACTGCTACATGCGTGCATTATGATATATTTAGACTACAAATGTTGAACTACTATCTTGATTTGATTAGTGACAAACAAAGTGGATGTGTTTGGGTAGCAATGAAATTAATTGTTTGTTCTTCTCCCTCCTCTTTTGAACTACTATTACTTTTTTGTCAAATTTTTTTGAATGGAAAATGTCAGTTATTAATTGTTAGATTAACTTTTACTCATTCGTTCGAGTTTGAACCCAGCTGGACCTCCAACTCCTTAATTAACCTTAGCTCAAACCAGTTGAGTTGAATTAAAATCGTTGACATATTGATCATCACTGGACAATTCTTAACTTCAGAATGGTGGATTAGATGAAGTTAAATTAGCAAAACTTAATGAGCTTAATAAGAATGCAATTTTGCAAAATTCGTTGCAATTTCCAGCTAAGAAAAAATCTGTTTTAGTGACAGAGCTAGTTGCAATGGATGAAATGCGAAAGTAAAGTGCTCAACTGAAGATGCCTCGGCTAATGTTGAATGTTTATGATCTTAATTTTGTGAGTTTGTTAAATTTGGATAGTTTATAAATGCTCGTTATTTTTGCCATGCAAATTACAAGGTGGGATTTTTGTTCTTCCCAACCCAATGGCTCAAACTCTAAGATTCTACTTTATAAATTCATCCTCAATCTTAAGATTGTTTGTATGCAACATCTCATCCTTTAATCTTTATGATATATTTATAATCATGTTATAGTTAGCAGACAATAAGTGTTGGCTGTTCCTGTATAGGAGGATATGTTAAAGAAATTGTACATGCGGTTAATACGCTAATTTTACTATGACATACTATGAATGGTTGGAAAAATATCTAGTAATTCATTATAAGATATATTGTTGATATCAAGAACCATCGATCTTAATGAATCCCTTTAATTGGACAAGCGAGTAAAATGTATGTTATGTGTAGCACTGTCACTGTTTCCAACAATGACCTCATAATTCATATTTGTATATGTCTTTTTTATGCACAAACAAATTTTATATTTATAAGAATCGATACAAAATATTTTTCAATATATTGCATATAGTTATGTCGGATGGTAAACATGTTATATATATTTTTCCTTGAATAAGATATACATTTTATAATTGTCAATAAGTATTTATATGTAATACGTAAACGTACTTATTAAAAACAAATAATAAAAATGAAACAATGATAAAAAAAATACATCAAGCATATATAGCATTCTTTAGCAGAGGTATTGCATGACGTTGTAGGATGAGTTTTAGTTTTATATGTTTTACGACGTAAAGACAACGGGTCGTCAACATCGATGTATCTATCACGTTTAGGTGTCCAGGTTAAGTTACTTTTAGGATCCTTTGATGTATGTCTCTCAAAACGTGCTTCCACCGTAGTCAAATCTGAACATAAAGAATATAAAATTTAAATTATTAATAATATCTAACAATGTAAATTAGAACCACCAAGATTAAAACAACCACCAAGATTATGTTGAAA
>Ga0315915_1005943_pt1 | contig 15077 bp, 7 predicted proteins | sample MpolbnodulesMG_FD_207738 | JGI IMG/M metagenome (GOLD analysis project Ga0315915, IMG submission 207738) | Medicago polymorpha root nodule microbial communities from Los Angeles, California, United States - branched nodules | ecosystem: Host-associated > Plants > Roots > Nodule | place: USA... | reverse complement strand
ATAAAATAAAAGGGGGAAAGGAAGTATGAGCAATGATTTTCCCACGATTCCATTAGCATCTTGCTGGTCCACATCAAACATACATTGAATAAATAATTTTCCAAGTTTGTAATATAAAAATAGAGTATCTATTCTTAATTTCTTATCAGTTGAGTAAGTGTGTGGAGAGAGATCAGTGGTGTATAAGCATTTCCGTTAGCAGATATTATTATCAATTTATATAAGGTTATCAATTAGGTCTGTGCGTGACATTTGTGACTTATATATAGATTACAACTTGCAGTATATTATCAATAAATTGTTGCTACCAATGGCTTCTTCTGTGCCTGCCATTGCTATTGATATTAATAGATGAAACATTACAAACGAAAGACAATAATATACGATATATATAATTGCACTAAGATATTTTAAAAGTTGAAATAGCACTGAAGATAGAGATGAGAAAAATAGTAAATAGGGTCTCATATTATATGTGATAAGACCAAAATATTTGTTTATAAGTGAGTTAAACCGAATATAAAATTTAAGATGATATTAAAGTTTAATATTTATGAACCACCTATCATTTATATTCACGCATCAAATCTATTTTGTTTGTTTTGTTATTGAGATTTTTGTTTTAAATTATGTTGAGTTTTTAAATGGTAAATGATTAAAAGAAATCTTACTTGTAACAATTTGTACATTTTTAACAAAATATTGTGGTAATATTTTCTATGAAGACCTCGCAGGATAGGGAGCACGATACTCGCCACCATTCTTAAACTTCATTCAGATAATGTCGCAATGGACCTCTAGTAACCAATTATTAATATATTTTTTGAACGAGCCAATTATTAATTAATATATTGATTGATTAATTTTAGAAGGTGTGCTATAATTTTTGGTTGGGTTAACTCAATTGTATAAAATCTGTTAGATAGGTGATGACTATCACCATTTTTTTGAAGGACCTTATCTAATGTGTGAACTTTTAACACACTCTTTACGTCAAAATTGAACATCTAGATCGTGATCTGAGTAACTTCATAGGGGTGACCCAATATATCATGTATATCAATGATTCTTAAATTGAGTCTAATACATCTAGAATTTTGGATTGAGTCTAATTCAATCTTACAAATCCGACTTTGTAATTAAAGTGAGGATCGGTCACATTTATAAACATATGTGAATACATTATCATATTTAATTCGAGATTTTTATTAACAAGATGTGCATATAAAACAGTTTGCTTTTATGCAAATAAATATAAATATAAACATATAGGATGAAAGCATAGTTTTATTTCTCACATATTAAAAAAAAAGAAAAAGTAATTGCCCTTCATTAGATATAAAACAACAACACATAACAAGATTTGTGCGGATTTTTTTTTATACCTAATATGCTACTTACAGAATGTGATTAAAATTAGTTTTTTTTTATATATTTTTTTATAGTGACTAGCTTATAAAAATGATATTTAAGGGAGAGATATTTATTTTTATAATTTTTTTCAAATCTTATCTTTATTTAATGCGTGTTTTGAGTTTTTTCTCAGTTGAGTCTGGTGTGTGAATGTAAACGGTATGTGATCCAATAAAAATGCTATGATACTTGACTTTTTATGTTAAACCTAACTTATTCCGACAAATTTACACACTTTTTCAAATTTCATTTCTATTCAATGAGATTTAAGTTTTTCCAATAAGGATAAATTAAAGAATGAATGAGTAAATTATATTAGGGTAACAAAACTTGAATTTCAAGATGTTTTGATGGCCACAAAAAAAAGTTGAACGAAGAGGAATTGAATAAGCTCTTCTCCCTGCCTCAAAATATACAGATATGCTCTTTTTCAAGCTCTTGGTTGTCTCCAAACAACTATCTCACACTTGTCTTTTCTTTTTTGATTTAGGCTTTTGCTACATTTATCTTATTTCTCCAACATTTGGACCATCAAATAAGAATCCAAATGTGGGATGAATCTAATATGATAGTTGCAACCTTGGGGATAAATTCTATATGCATGTTTGAGTAATTAAACCAATTTTGTACTTTTCCCCCTAAAATACAAAACAATATATTCGGGATATATAGAATCTCTTTGTATGACATGGTACAAATAAAATGCTAGCCACAAAGAAAAGAAAAAGAGTACTATGGAGCTGTCCTCTTTCACCATATGTTTTTGTCTTCTCTTATCATGATAAGAAAGTTAAAGTCTGATTGAGATATGATCCAATGTCAACTTTGTGTAATATGGTTATAAACTTTAAATTCTTTTCTTTTTCTAGAGAAATGAACTTGTTGTGTAGTTGTGTAACATATCGCGGGGGTTGAATTGTGTTTGCTTTTTTTTTTTTCGTTTTCTCCTACTGACGTCACTGTTCATAAGCAGATAGAACTCAATTTCTGAAGTGATGTTCAGAAAATAAATGCAGCGGATAAAACAGAGAGAGAAGAAAGACACAAAACAATTATACAGGTTCCTTCCACAAACCGGAAGTAGTCATGTCCCCCTTGCACATCCAAGGAGAGTTCACTAAAAATGTAATATCTGATTACAATTGCTCACTGCTAAACCTAGCAAGAGACTTCAAACTACTCAAGCACAACTACAAGAGACTTCCTATGCTCAAGAACTTAATCAAGAGACTTCCTATGCTCAAGCACAACTGCAAGAGACTTCTATTCAAATAAAATTACAAAGAATTTTGTTTGAGGTTGAACACTTGATATACAATCAATGGTGTTCACAATACAAATCAGATACAGACTCTTTAAGACTCTAGAATTTTTAAGATATGGAAGTTGTTAAGAAATTCTAAGTGAACTTTGATGTGAAACAATTTCAGCAGAGTTTTGAAAATTGTAAATTGTTGTATGAGTCTTGAGTTTTCAAACAACAGGTCTTTACTCCTTTATATAGAGGTGTGAAAGAGACGTTGTTGATTGCCAACACATCAAAAAGAGTCGTTTGAAGCTTGATCAAATCACCAATGATCTGTTGCTTGATTTGGTTATTGTCCTATGAAGGAGCAATTTCAAATCCATTCCAAGTCTGGAGGAACATCGTTGCAGGCACGACTGTTGTTCTTGTACTAGCAGACATAAAAACAGAGTAGTGGAGATAGTGGTTGTACACTTCGTACAAATGTCCTTTTTCAACGCTCTCCAAAGAATAAGCATTCAATGCCTTCAAATCCATTTGAAATAGCCGTTGCTTCATGTTTCTAGTCTTCTCTGATGATAGGCGTAATTAAATCTTTACTTGAACAACATTTGAAGTTCTTCAGTCTTTCAGCTTCTGATGATCTTCAGAACCTCTGATGACGTCAGCTTCTGGTGAACTGCTTCTAAAGAGGTGCTTCTAATGACGTCAGCTTCTTCATAACCGCTTGTCTTCAGAACCTCTTTCTTGCAGCACAAGCTTCTTTCTTGTTGATTCCATTGCTCTTATTTGTTCTTCAGAACATATGCTTGAAATTAAAGACACTAAATTTTTGTCTATGGTCCTGCACACTTGAACAAATTTTAGCATATCCAATTGACACTTTTAATACCTTGTTATCATCAAAACTCAAAGGATAATGTTAAACACATTTTATTCCAACATATATATGATGCTGCTTTTCCACATTCGGCTACATAAAGACCTAAATGGAGTCTAATGTTAACAACCATTGTCATGGTAAGCAAATGCGATAATTTCCTAAGAGCATTTTCAATACACCTCTACATTTTAAGTGCTTAAATGCACACCATCTATTTGTAATTTTTTTTTAAGGTTATTACTTAATAAACATTCTATCTCTTCAACCCAATAAAAAAAAGACTTAAATATATTTTTAGTCCATCTATTTGTTACCAATAGAGTTAAATAATAATTAACAAGCAAGAAGAGTAAATACCAATAGTTTGTTTATCCTTTTTGCCTCAAATTGACCTACATCCATGGGAAAAACATATATATTTCCAATCCACTATTAATGAACTTTTAATAAAGAGATACAAGAGTTATAAACAATTAGCTTCGACAAGAAACCCTAATTTCTACCATTTTTCTAATCTATTCCCCTGAACAAGAGAATCAAATATTCTGTCAAAATGTTTGTAAAGGATTTCCCAAGCCAAGATTCTACCACACAAAATGTTTTTTTTTTTACAAACAACAATAATTTGGTTGCCTTTTCTCCTTCTCAAACCCCAATCGTCACCACTTTTCTTCCTCTTGAACTACTGAATAGGGGTGATTTAAGGTCAATTTTGACTCAAAATCACCCATTTGAATTGTTTTTCTTTCTATTTTAGTTAAATAAGTGATTTCTACATATTTTTATTTTTTTTGTTTCGTCGTCTTTGCACGACTCTGTTTGTTTTGACTTCTCGTCTTTGTGCAATGTGTTTTTGATTTTCCATCTTAGTGCTATGTTTATCTGATTCACATTGAAAGATTAGCTTTGAGCAAATACAAATTTAACCAATGACTTTGACATTGTCAAAGTTGTAGATCTGGAGACATGAGTATTCTAGAGACTTGAATATAATCATATTTATAGACATATATATACCCTGTCATTTTATGCTATTAACATGGATGATGCGAGTTTGTTTGCAAATTCATTATTTTTGTTTTTAACGATTTTGAATTTGTATTGTATCAATAAACTTTATCACTTTGAATGAACTAATATCGTTTATTTTTGTAATTTTTTTTATTATCAAAATAGTGAATTTTCGCAGATTCAACCAAAATAGTTTTTGACTCCTAAGAATTTTCTCTTTTTTGATAGACCCTAAAATTGCCCTAAAAAATGTTCTAATAGTTATTTTTGGACTATTTTATATGATTTTCAATTATTATTTTTTTTAAACGAATTGGGTCATATTTGGATTTCCAAACATTATATTTTCCTAGAGTAGATTTAAAACTCTCTAACCACTTTTGTAACAGCAAATATCAACTAATGTATTGCACGTGTACATGTTTTTGCCAAATTCAGAAGTCAAAAAGTGTGGCTTCCCATCTGTACGTGTCTTGTTAGTCTGATCAATTTTGTATAAGTTCATTCAGTATAGAACATTGCAATTTAATTGCTTTCAATTCTTTTTGTTGCATATCTTACGGAAGTTGTCCTTATATTTTGGCCCTTTTACGTTGTCTTCACTTTCCCAGCTAGCTTCTTCTTTTATCTTTGGCATGATATATGTACCATTTTGCTAGCTCTTGTTCGTAGCATCTAGTATGTGTTCTTAGTGGGGGGTATTATTAGTGATATATGTAGTACGCATTACATGAATCTTACAATCATGAAATGCGTGAGCAGCGATGCTCTGATATAACGCGAGGGAAGAATGTAGTTATCTATATTCCATTATTGGGGGTGGAAACAAGCTGGATAAAGCTAGTTTGTAAGGTATAAATATCTAATATTGTTAAAAAATCCAGTGTCCTCATCTATATATAATATGTTAGTCCACGTAAAAACTTAATTCACATGAATGTATTTAAACATGTAATCTTACATATGTGATTAGGAGTTAATAGACCAATAGAATAAATGTCAATTTCAATATTTAACATGATATTTAAACTCTAAAGATCGGTTAGGTATAGAGATATGTCACCCGAATCTCCTCCCTCTCTAACAAGCCGGCCCTAGTTTTTTTCTCTCTAGGTTTTCTTTTACAGTTTCTTCATTGAGGGGTGGTTTTGGGTCAATTCTTGACCTGAAATCACCCCTCTTCATCTTTTTCTCTCTATTTCAATCTAAATAAGTGATTTTCACATAGATCTAGATTTTTTTCTTTGTGATTTCATCATCTAAGTGTGGTGGTTTGTTGTTCGTCGTCTTGTGCGGCGTTGTTTGATTTCCCGTATTCGTGCGGTGTTCATTTGATTCATATTGAAAGATCGATTATTCAATCAAAGATTTTGACGTCAACGTTGCAGATTCGGAAGCCATGGATATTCCGGTCACTTTAATTTTATCATATATTTTTGTAGGCATTATGCCGTTATATGCTATTAACTTGGATGTTGTGAGTTTGTCCGCAGATTCATCATTTACGTTTTTAGTGGTGTTGAATGATGTAATCTCTCGATTTGAATGAATGAATATCATTTTGTTTTTGTAAAAAAAAAAAAAAGATCGGTTAGGTGGTATAGATTTGAGATTTCGGACTGTACTTCTCTTTATGTCTTAGATTTGAATCCTCCATATGTCAATAATTCAAGTGTTATAACATTGTAAATTAAAAAGAAGTTTAGATTATTGTTAACGTTGGCAAATTTCTCTCTATATATATTTTGATAATGGTAATTTTATCATTTTCTTAAATTACGTCACTGATACCAACACGACACCTACGAATACATTGAATTACGTCATTTTCTTAAATTATTATTGGTGTTGGTGTGTCAGTGTCCATGTCATGTGTGGTGTTTTATAGGCATTAGTATTTGTTGATTAAATTAAAACAAAACTATTAAATAAAAATAAATTATGTGGAGTAGAAATATTTGAAGTGATCATGATGGTTGATTGCATTTGCTCTAATTGTTGAATCAGCTTTTTGGATGGTAAAAGTTATGTTATGTGTATTATGTTTGATGATGTTGAATCATTGGTTGTGTTGTGTATGATTCCTAAATCATGTCTCACTTGTAACATTTGTTGGCTTTGAAACGTACAATTTGCAGGCACTGGCACTTCCGATATACCTTGACAAGTTGTTCAATCCGTTTCTTAAAAAAAAAAGAAGCTGTTCAATCCGTTTGTTGTTATCAATATTCTCTATGCGATTTTTGTCTTGTTTTTTGGGGAGGTATGTGATTTTTTTTGGTATGTTTCACGTTCTTGGGGTTTAGCATCAATATTTGCATGCAATAAGTATCATTAAGTCGACCTTTTTACATGGTTGGAGCCATGTAGAGCTGAGGGGGTTCAATTGAACACTCTAAGATTTAAAAATTTATACTTACCTTCTTATAGAAAGTTATAGTTGAACCCTGAAATAAATCTTTTGCACCGTTTCTGCTGAACCTCTCTCTCACATACTACTCTCTCACATACTAGTTACTTACTATTGTTTTCACTTTCCACATTGCCAATAAAGTGCAATGTCACTTATCCCTTGCACATTATGAATCGAAAAGTGTGTAGTTCAATGTCAGGTGTCGTGCAATAGGAATTAAGAAATTCCAATGTTTTGTTTTGTGGGTATTGCTAAAATATTCTTAATATAATTTTACTCTCAGGATAATATAATTAATGTAAATGAAAAAAAAATTAATAGCATATCATCTCATGATGTTTCCAAAAAACATAAATGTATAAATATGGGTAAAGATGTATGCGGCATATAAAATAACAAGTTCTTTATATAGTCTTGTTTGGTTTAAAAGAATATACTTAAGTTTGGAGTGTCAACTGTGAACAATATATAAGCGAGGAATCGATATACCTAATGCTTTAATGTTATGGGTGATGACTGGTGAGCCGATGACACGGTGTTTGCTCCACAAATTAAATGCGGGATTTCTTGTTTTCAGGCTGGTAAAGGGGTGAGCTTACGCATGATGAGACAAAAATTATCAATGGAGTACTAGATTTGCTGAAAAGATATACACCACAATTCGTCCACTATATGATATTGAATGTCAACCTATTTATTAATGTTTTATTTATGGACAATATAGTACAATTTGCAATTAATGTGATTCAATGCATTAGAGTTTGAAGTTTCTCACCTATTTAGAAATTAAATGCACATTGCTGATGATGAAATGTGCAACCATGTGAAGGTTTCTTCATGAATCTGGTAATTTCTAACTAGTTAGTGTCTTGAATTTGGGGATGCTTGGAACATCAAGGAGTGCAGACATGGAGTACGGAACTATAATCTATTAAGTGGGCTTTTAGAATAGTTTATTTGGGCTTTTCCTATGACATAAATAGTTGAAGATTGCTGTTTGCGCTAAATGATTGATTTGTGCTCTTCCCCCCGCACAAAACACTCGCGCCCTGCAATAATGTCCAAAATGCCCATGCGCTAGTTAACTTGCGTAAGTGTAAAATAATGCGCAAGTTAAGTTACGTGGCGTTAGTTAAGTGGCGCACCGTGGTTTTTATTTATTTATTTACTATTTTCAAATTATTTTATTTACTTTATTCTAAATTATTTTATTTACTTTATTCTAAATTATTTGTTCACTTTATTCTAAATTATTTATTTTCGAAATTATTTGTTCACTTTATTCTAAATTATTTATTTTCTATATTCTAATTTATTTAAGCACTTAAAATAAATTCGAAATTAGAAAATAAATTCGATTTTTTTCTAATTCAATATTTATTCTAATTTATTTATTCATTAAATACAAAATTAGAAAATAAATTCGATTTTATTTATTCAATACATAATCATAAACATAAAATAAATGCAAATATAATTACAAATAAAAAACAAAATTAATAAATATAACTCTCGTTTTATTAATATCATTCAAACATTACAATAATTTATTTAAATTTACTAATCTACTTATTATCTTTTTACCCTCTTGGAGTAAAAAGTTATTTTTACCCTCTTCGGTATATAGCAATAGCTCTTGGGGAAAATAGTGATTATTCATGTTGGGGAAAAAGACATCAAGATCCCTTGAGGTAAATTTAAATTTGGTTCCTTTTATACCCCTATGATGATTCTTTTTACCCACGGTAAAAAGATTTTGGGAGTAAAAGGAAGCAAAACTAATTTTACCTCAAGGGATGATGTCTTTTTCCCCAACTCGACCGACCATTACTTCCCCCACTACTATATACCCAAAGGGTGAGGAAGTTTGTGAGGGTATTTATAGGTAGGAATGATAACCTAGTTTGTATCTACCATAAATGTGGTAAAAAAAACGTGTAAAAGTAGTTAAAAACGTGTTAATTGAATGTTGAAAATCTGACCAAAGACCAAAAACGTTTGTTCTTCAGCTCTGACCACCAGCCAACGTGCGTGAGTTAACTCGCGCACAGGCGAGTGGTGCGTGACTTAAGTCACACAGAGCTTATAAGGTGCGTGAGTTAAGTCACGCAGCGTGATTTAACTCACGCAGGGGTATATTTGGAAATCATGTTGGGCGCGAGCAAAATCTGCTGGGGAAGAGCAGAAATCTTTATTTTTTGGCTCTTTCACTCATTTTATTTTCTCTCCCATTTTGCTGTATTAGCTCCTCACAATTATATTTTTTTATGACAAATATTAGTAGTTAGTTGTTAGATTAATTTTTCATTTTTGTCTGATTTGAACCAAGAACCTCTAACTCTTTATCTCTCTCCTGAGATATGGTTGAATGCAAATGTAAATATCTTTTACATTAATATTTAATGTTGATTTACTCAAGTTTTAAATTTTAAATTTATAAGTTGTAAACTTTATTTCTGTCAAAAAAAAAGTTGTAAACTTTATTGCTAAAAAAAGTTGTAAAATTTAAATTTTTTAAAGTATTATTTAAATGCATGACTTTTTATTAAGTTTACATATTTAAAATTACCGACATTTTTTTTTTTGTAATAAATTTCCAAACCAATCATAGTTGACCACCATGATGGAAAAAGAAACATAGTGACATACAACAACTTTGTTCCATTTTCCTTTTTTGAGCATCCATTCTTCGTTTTGAAAGACAATCATAGTTGACCAGCATGGAAGGTAAAGACATATTGACATATTGAGTGACGATCAATATATCCCAAATTGAAGCAGCCACCATAGCCCATAAGCCTTGCCAACGAATAGTCATTGATGTCTTGTTTGTGAACGAATGAATGCACGAATCATATCATATTCGTATATATATTAAGGCTTCAAATGGATACCAAGACATGCAATTCTGAAATTCTAATCATTCATCATCAACTTGGTCAAAAAACTAATATAACCACTCATCATCAATTCGTTAAAAAAAGAAAAACAAACAAACAAACGTTCAGCATTAACCAAAATGGCAACATCACTTGGAACCCAAGTCTTTCAGGTATTTGCAACTAGTATTTTTTAATTCCTCTTTATAGTATACTAATTACTAATTTAATCCTTATTATTGTTTTTAATTATTATAATATAATATAGGTTTCAAAAATGGGATTTGGGTGTATGGGACTCAGTGGAGCCTACAGTGATCTTCTTCCTGAACAAGATGGTATTTCCATAATTAAGTATGCATTTAGTAAAGGCATCACTTTATTTGATACTGCTGATGTTCATGCTGCGAAGCTAGCTTGAAACGTCTTGATGTCGAATACATTGATCCGTATTATCAGCACAGAGTGGATACATCTGTGCCTATAGAGGATACAATAAGGTTTTCTATTTTTCTTTCTCAGTTAGAGATGTTAGTCAGTAGTTAGTTAATAGTTGGTTATTAGTTACTTGTAATTCTAATAATATGAGAAACTTGTTTTTATTTTGAGCATAGTGCATTACATGTTAATTCTTACTGATATGTTGACATTATCTGACTTATTACACTAGATGCATTGTTAACAAGTTTCTTCTATTACAGGTAGGTGAACTCAAGAAATTGGTGGAAGAAGGAAAAGTGAAGTATATAGGACTATCTGAAGCTAGCCCAGATACAATAAGGAGAGCGCACACCGTTCATCCCATCACAGCTGTACAAATGGAATGGTCTCTCTGGACTCGTGACATCGAGGATGAGATAGTTCCACTAAGCAGGTTAGTTTGAGTTCCTGTCCAAGATTGATTAAGTTACTTGAAAAGAGGGTTAAAGAAATAGAACCATTTGCTCTTTTGGATGTTTGTGTTAAATGTTACTTCACTTATTTAAAGCTTTTGTTGTTACAGAGAGCTCGGTATTGGAATTGTAACATATAGTCCTCTTGGTCGTGGTTTCTTTGGTGGCAAAGGAGTTACAGAAAATGTTTCAGCAGTTAGCTCCCTGGTAAAGCATTTTAGCACTTAAATTATATGTGTAGGATATGCCTAGTTATGTAATCGCATGGATCAAATCTTAATCAATAATGCTAAATATCGCGAGAGATGTTTCACGAATGTGTCGCGAATTGAACACAGCTACTTACCTTTTATCCCACCAAATCCGAAACTAATTTGGATAATGTGGTTGTGTTTCTCTTTTAACATAATAACACCCTCGTGAAATTTTCGGGAAAACAGAATTCGCCGCTGCAAATAGCAGCGCTCAATCTTAATCATGAATTAAATATTGGTTGCTCTGTTGGCTTAATTTGTAAAATATGTATATGTCTATTCCATTGCAAACATATACTAGTTTTGTTAAACAAGAGAAACGATGCGAAGGATATCATCCTTATCTGTTTTTCTCACATGAATGATGTTTAAATTCTTGTATAAAATTAAGACTCTTAATGTTGTTAAAAGTGTATGTTGTTTTCTGATATGATTATTTCACTATTCAGGCTACTCATCCTCGCTTCCAAGCTGAGAACTTGGACAAGAACAAAAATTTATATGATCGAATTGAAAGTCTTGCCAAGAAACATGAGTTCACTTCTGCTCAGTTAGCATTAGCATGGATACTCCAACAAGGCCATGATATTGTGCTTATTCCTGGTGAGTATATCACAAGAATCTTAATACTAGCTAGTATCCTATCAGAGTATCAGTATCAGAAATATGATTTTTTCCTCCTTATTTGCCAATCTGCATAATATATTTATATCTTTGTGCATGTGCATTGTTCAAATAAGTGAAAAACTATATACACTTTTGTTAGAACAACAAACCTGACTCTAGAGAAAACGGTTACATAAGCGCATTGTGGTGGCTGCTGTAGTTTTTTCAATTATGCAATACTTAGATTATAGAGTACATTGGTGTTTATATTTATCTATTTACCTATGTTTCGTTTTGGAAATGCATATCTATTTATTATTCATTATTTCCCACATTTTCTTTGGATGCCAGGAACAACTAAGATTACGAATCTTGTTCAAAACACTGGTGCCTTAGCGGTGAAACTATCAGAAGAGGACACGGGAGAAATTTCTGCAGTGTTTTCCATTGATGATATAGCTGGTGGTAGACACTACGATGGATTGGATCAATCATCCTGGACCTGGCAGTCTGCTAACACACCTCCAAAAGTTTAAGGGTCAAGACTAGGTGTTTGCATTTGTTCTGCTGTTTTAATACAATAAATAACAAGGGCAATCAAATTCTTTAGGATTCCGTGTTGTATGAATGTGAACAAAATGTCAAAATGAACATACTAAATGCAGAAAAGGAAGAAATGAAAACAAGCAATTATAAAGCAAATGACTAAAATTACTACATGTACTTGATTTCAAAGTTTACAATTGATTACACTGATAATAGTTTAAGATTCAGCCATAGATCGATAGATTCAAATTATAGCATATCATTTAGTAACAAAGAAGAAATAAGAAATTGTGTACCTTTGAATTAGGTTTGATCAAGGATAATGAAGGATGAGAGGGATGACTACCCTCGTTCCGTTTAGTACCGGAATTGTTCAGAATGATTAACCTCTGATGGGATGACGTTTAAATAGCTAAACGGCTGAGGGCAGGGACCTCTGCTTAGCTAAATGGTTCAACCCATCACGATCCATTTAGAAAGAATAACACAATCACACATATTCATCAATTAATTAGTGCTTAACACAATAGACCATGATTTATAATATAATATAAAATTATAATAATTGATTATTATCAATCCATAATTGATTAATTAAATAATTAATCCAACATACACTCCTCATTTAACTACCAAAATTCTTTTGTTGCTATAACACTCCGGTGCTCAAGGAAGAATCATGATAATCTAGAGTTTTGTTGAGATGTAAATGAAGTTGATAAAAAATTGTTGTGATTTAAATTTGGATTCTTCTAAACCGTTTATCCTTAATCGAAATTTGATTTTCTATTAGAGAAATTTGGATTATACTTTTCTTTATTTTTTAAGTTAAAATTTACAAGTAAGCTTATGTCATACTAAATCGCAACAATTTTGACTATGATATGCAACAATTTTGACTTGTTGACATTCAAAATTTCTCTTTTTAACACTTTGTTTGGCAAGGTCAAGAAGCTAACTTATAGCTTATAAGTTCGTTGACGAAAAAAAAAAACTCGTTTAATAACGTTCTTTTCACCACGAACGTATAGCTTATAGCATATTTTTCAGACGCTATTTCAATTAGCGTTTGAGCTTATAACATATCATTTTTTCTTCCAATTTTACTTTTATCATTTAATTAAAATCCATGTTTACCCTTTATTATAAATTAAAATCAAGTTGTTATATTTTCTATGTTTCTCGTGATCAATCCTCCCGCGTACAGATGACGACCTTTTCAGTTTCAAGTACTTATGTGTAAGTCGCATACAATTTTCTTTTTGTTCCATATATACGACCTTTTTTTTTTTTACTTGTAGCATTTTTTATATTAAATTAAAATTTTATACTTTAATTTTTTTTAAAAGAAAGTTTATGCTTTAAATTTTTGTAAAGTATAAAAACTGAGTACATGTAGTAATTTTAATAATTTACTTTTCTTAACTCACTCGGGTTGGCCTAGTGGTGTTGGCTTGGGACCTTGGACTTTGCTCCTGGAGTTCAATTATCTCTAATGTCAATTTAAGTGAGTTGGTTTAAGTTTAACTCATTCAAAAAAATAATTTGTTTTTCTTAAGTTTACCAAGAGAAGAAAGTTTATGCTTCTTTTTACACAAGAAAGTATATGTATAAAAACCCATATACCCCACGCAAAACACATTCTTAAAAAGCATTAAGATATTTAGATTTGCTTTTTTCTTGTAATTTTAATAATTTGCTTTTCTTAAATTTACTACATATAATTTTCTTTTCTTAAATTACTACATTTGCTTTTCTTGTGTAAAAAAAAGAGATTTTTAATAACAAAAGTTTACGGTTGTGTACACTCCTCTTCTATAAAAGATTTTTGTTGTTATTGTTGCTGCTGTAAATCAAGTTATTAAGGGAATGATCGTGATAATCTAGATTTATGTTCAGATATAAATAAAATTGACAAAAAATTTAAGACAAAAAAAAATGACAAAAAATTGTTCTAATCATGATCTAAATTTGAATTCTTTCAAACCAAATTATTCTTAATCTAAATTTATCAACACTTCAAATTAATCACTTGATTTTCATTAGAGAAATTTGGGTCACACTTAATTTTTTTAAGTTAAATTTACATTTTCTTTCTTTAGGAAGTTAGTATATGTCACACTAAATCACGCTGCGATCTATACAATAAAAAAAACATATGTAACGGTTACTATATGTTAAATAATATTAGCATTTAAAAAATGTAACTAAAATAGAATAAAGTTTTAACAAATTTATTTGAATAAAGTGAAATCAAGTCTTTTTCTTAACATTTTAAGTCATTAGGTTCAAGTGGTTAACTTTGTTAAGGAAAAAACTTGAGTGATTTTCTTAAAAAAAGAAAAAAAGACTTGTGTGATTAATGAGTTTATGAGGTCAACAACTATGTAGTGGATAAATAGATGTTTAAAAATCTGCCTTAATTATCTCTCTCTTTGTACATACATATGAAAATAGGATAGAATAAACTACGAGAGCCTACGTCAAGCAAGGTCAGATCAAATCAAACCAAACTTTTTTTAATTTAAAAATGACATGTGTTTTTTAGAAGCATGTTTAACTAGAAAAAAATCGGACCATAAACCATAGAAAAACTTTTAGGCTCTTTTACTTAAATAAATATGAATAATATTTGTTACTATTATTATCATTACTATATTATTAAATTTTAGACTTTAGATTAAATTATAATTTTTTTACTTTTACAATAATTTAAACTTATTGGTGTACATTAATTTTTCACATATTTAAATGTATTATTATAAACTATAATTGAAATATGATATCTTATATAGTAAAATAAAATTGTCAAAATATAATGTTGAATATTCAAATGAAGTTTAATCTCATTAGTCTATTAGAGCATCCACAATGGTAGTAAACTATTAAGGACTCCTTAAATGAACATCACATGTACACATAATATATATATA
>Ga0315915_1005942_pt1 | contig 15077 bp, 10 predicted proteins | sample MpolbnodulesMG_FD_207738 | JGI IMG/M metagenome (GOLD analysis project Ga0315915, IMG submission 207738) | Medicago polymorpha root nodule microbial communities from Los Angeles, California, United States - branched nodules | ecosystem: Host-associated > Plants > Roots > Nodule | place: USA... | reverse complement strand
ATTGCTCATTGTCATCCGCATTTATTCCACTACTTGAAGCTTGTGCATTGACTCCAACCCCAAAATTTTGAAACTGTTCACCGTTATAAATCCAAACCCAATAATCAGGCATAAATCCAACTTTTTCAAAGTGTTTCTTCACTTCATTGCGGTCAGTCTTTATATATGTACAAGCACATTTAAGACACGGACATCTTATCCCTCCCTCATTTTGACAAACTTGTTGTCCTCATGCCCATGAAATAAATCCGTGAACTCCTTCCACAAAATGGGGTTTTAATCGTCTTCTTCCCGGAAACGTTCTGTCATACATCCAACTACGATAATGCTGATAATACTCCATCTTTGTCACGTTCAACTATAACATTCTCATATTTAAAAATTAGTAATTAAACTATAACACTCACATATTAAATTATTACTTAATATTGTTTTTGTACTAACTAACATAAATTGCACTAAATTTCTTTACGCGCAAATCATATTACTAACTAAATTATTATTTTTACTAACTAACCTAAATTGCGTTAAATTTCTTTACGCGGTATTTTTTTAACGCGGAAATGATTTTAATAAACAAATTTCTTTACTTAAGATATAGTTTGTAGTTAAAAATTATTTCTTCTTCAACAACAAAATTATTGCTACTGATTTTAACAGATCTAGACATTATACACACACACACACATCAGCCAAAATAAATCATATATTCAACAACATTAATTTCTTCAAAAGAAAATCAACACAAATAATTTGAGACATTATGTAAGAACATATATATTTCTTAACAGTAGCATAAATATTCCAAAATAAACATTAAAAATTCAATTTTTTACATAAGATAACCAATAAATAATATCCAACATCATTATCATAAAAAAATTACACAATTTGTTTTCCTAATTTTAACAGCTTTTCCTTAGAAATTTTTTCTTTAAAAATTTTATTACAGAAAAATTGAAATATATTTGAAAACAAAATTGAACATACCAAAATTATAACATCATCCATATCAATAGTATTTATAAGTAGAAAAACTACTTTCTTTCAACAAAAAAAAATAAGTAGAAAAACTACTAACTTGTTGAAGCTTGATGATAGAACAGATCCAAACAGCAACAAGGTTGGCAAGAGAACAGCAGGAGGCAATAAACTTGGACACTGTTGCAAATTAAATAAGTGAAAAAAATTAAGTAAATAAGCAATCAAAAAATATACACATGAAATTATAACAAGTCAAAAGAGTTATACCTAATGAAGATGTGAAAGAGCAGAATTTTTTTGCTAAGTGTTAAAATGTTTATATTTTGTAAAACTGTAAAAAATAGTCTCAATGAATGGAATGAATGGAACCGGTGCAATTATAAACAAAATTATAGATCTACATTTTGCCAGGAACCAAACCTGGAGCAACCCCTGGCAAAACTCGGTCTCCAAGGTTCCTAGAGTAGCCACAGACCTACCAAAAACATGTCAGCAATTTGCCACAAGTTTGTGCATTTTGCCAGGGGCTGAGCCCCTGGCATTTCAGCTTTTCAGAATTTTGCAGAATCTTCTGCAGAATGCAGAGATTCCCTCACTTTAATTTGAATCAAATTTTCCCGCCTACAATTTGCCAGGGGTTACTGCAATTTACGATGGGTTTGCTCCTGGCATTTTGTCCGGTTTGAAATTACAATTTGCCAGGGGTTTCCCTGGCAAATTTGCCAAGAGCTGAAGCTCCTGGCATTGTTCCCTGGCAAAACGCAAGATTTCTAGTAGTGATTACATGGAAACAATTATGGGTAAAATCAATTGGTAGTTGAGTGATGGCAACAAGATTGATCTCTCCAATCCACTATCAATGAGTTCTTGCAAAGAGATACAAATGGGTCACATGAAATTAGCTTCAACAAGCTCACGAAGAACAAACCTGATTTCTACCCATTTTCTCAATCTCACCAAAGAAAAAGACACTCAATGATTTTCACTCACTCACGGTGTTTACAATTGTTCCCCAACTCTATAATCTAACCCCCAAAAGAGAAATGATAGATTATTTAGAAAGTGTACTAAAAACTATCGAAGTAATAAAATAAGTTCATTTCGACGAGGACCGTGTTAATCTCAATAAAAAAAATGACGTTATTAAATAGGATGTGTTAAGGTTATTTAGTTTTGCCCTAGGCAGTAGATTTGGTTTGATTGCAAAAAATTTAAAGACAGAAAATAAAGATTTGATTAGAAAATATGGAGAGAAATGAGATCGGGTCTTTTGAATCCTCTGGTTCCCCTAATTGGTACACAACACCTATTTCTTATGAATGATTCTCTAGTTTCACGATAGTTAACAAAATATCCCTAATCAATCCCTTGACTTAGGACCCTCTTCTTAGATTACAAACCATAATTCCTTAGATGGTCTAATATTCTTTGAAGGTTTTAAGAACGTTAACCTAATATCACAAATAAACGATTATTCATTTCTAGACTAACCCTAATTATTTTAACAATTCTATTAGGTTTAAGTTGAAAGCTATGGTCAGTAGTCATTAATTCTCACGAAATCATGTTTATATTTGATCAGGATATAAAATGCATTAAGAACAATTTATTTGAATAAAAACTACATTGTCATTCAAAATAAATAGAGTTTCACACCAACATGTTTCAATTAGGGTTGCACAGAATCATCTCAGACCTAATCTCTAAGAGATTTAGCTACTAATAGTTGAGTTTACAAATAGCATAATCAATAGAAGAATTAAAACATACATAAACTGATTAAAGGATGATGAAATCGCCGTCCTAGCAGTCTTCAGGTCTCAAAATCGCACTTTTCTCCCTCCAAATCGAAAACATTGTTTTCAGAACAAGCTTCAGTTTAAACAGGCACATAAATTCGCCTAATCGTGTCACGATTTAAGTAAATTGTGTCACGATTCCTTCTTACCAAGCCCATGGATCACAAATGTAAGGCCCACATCGTGGTACGAAATTGCCATCGTGTCCAAATTCATTCAATGTCGAAGCTACCTTTCTTTGGCATGTGCAATCCTGACACATTTGTTCTAATCGTAACCCGATTTGCCTCTTTCTTTAAAGCTTCACTTTTCTTGCTTTCCTTGCTGTTTAAGCTTGCTTGTGAACTCAAAATATCATACAAATGACGCTAAAAATAGTGTATGACTGACTGTCATCACAACCCCAAACTTGAACTATTCCTTTCCTCAAGGAATTTACTTGTAACATTGACAATTGACAGTAAAATAACAATTACCTAATCAAGCGATAGTACCCAAAATTTCATCTCCCTCTAGCCATATGATGAGCTAGTTTGACTTACATGCATCCACCATTCACAACTCCACGCAACAATATGACAAGGGTTCATACTCAACCGACATGCAGGTCTACATATTACCATACGCTTGAAAAGTTTCTAAACGTTAATCAGAATCAATGTCATTACACACTTTGAGGTCTTTATTGGTAATAACGGGGCTTAGGTAAAGGTGGGATACTATTTGGATAAGTAGGCTACACAAAATTTGAGTTAGGCACTCCTACATATTTTAAATACAGATCATTCCCTCATTCACCCTTGGAACAACAATTTGTAAAGGTACTAGAGAATATTTGTAACTATTGCGCCAATCGAGTTTGAATTTACTCATATTTTTCAATGTTTGTCCCCTTTGCTTTTCATTCATTTTTTTTAATACACTATTTTGAGATTGTGTGTATTATATTTCTCATGATTTGTTCTTTGTTCTCTAGTACCCCCACCCCAAACTTAGTTGGTTGCAAATTCCAATAGAAACCCCAAAATTATTGTTTAACAACACCCTATTTAGCCTAACTCAAATTTAACATTTTGGGTTATTTCCTAAAAGTATCTAGGCTTAATATGTAGTTTGTCACTGAACAAAAAGGATCTAAACCTAGTGGCTCAAATCGGTTTTCAAATAGGCTTCAAAGGCTCACAGGACCAAGCACTTTCACCTTAGTGTATAAATGACAAAGACCAACCAACAATAAAGAAACAACGCAAGTTCAAGAAATGTAGTTGCACGGAACACTCTATTTAAGTAAATTGAAAAATAAAATTTTCCCATGAACCTTACATTGTTAGATTTCTGGGAGTTGTGACTACCTATCACACATGCCGTGCACTTCGCCTTTGAAATTCAAGTTACTACCTCCTTATGAACTTTTGGAATACCACTTGATCACACAATTTTTACTAAACTCGAAAAAGTCAACTAACAAAAAAATTCGTCAATAATAAACAAGTTCAGATTCATTACATAACATGGGGTACAACTGAGTTATTCAAACACACTAACAATTATTTGACTCAACAATAGAAATAAAATACTGAAAAATAAAAACATAAGAAAAAGGATGGGTTGCCTCCCACCAAGCGCTTTTTTTTACGTCATTGAGCTTGATGCTTCAACCACTGTTAGGGTGGTAAAAATGATAGAAAGAATATTTCACCCTTCATCTTCCTCATGTTTGGCAGGAATACCATGAACTTGGCATAAAGAATCAGATACTCCTATGCGTTCATTATCACTCCTTTGGAATTTAAGCTCTTCCACCTTAGAAAAGGACATGCATCCATTTGAACACGAATGATTTCTTTAACCCGTGTTGGTTCAGACTTCGGGAAAAGATCAACACTCCTCACTTTTGAATTTTCTTCCAACACAACCTCGTGACACTCAGTATCCATCTGAACCAACTTCCTCTGAGACTCATGTGCATTCGCAACAAAATCACCACACTGAACATCAAACTTCTCAAATGAAACTTGATTTAACATTAAGAAATCATCTAAAATATTTTGAAGTTGAGTATTGTAATCGATGTTGATCACCTCTTTCTTCCCTTCATAATCACTACCTGGTTGATTCGCCTCATAACAATCACATATCACATTTTTTTAGATTTTATCGTCCTAGTGTTGTATCTTGCGAGATAACAAATATTTTTCATACAACAACGTAACAATCTCTTATGTGTCATAAAGGCATAACTTGTCTATCATAGCTGCAAAACTTGGATAAACTTTGTAGCAGCAAAGTACATTTTTTATTTATTTTTTCAATATATATACAAAAATATAAATGACAGAAATCCTAAATAATAATGATATTGCCTTGTTGAAATGATTCCATAGTCCCCGGCAGCGGCGCCAAGAACTTGATAGATTATTTAGCAAGTGTACTAAAAACTATTGAATTAATAAAATAAGTTTGTTTCCACGAGGACCGTGTTAATCTCAATAAAACAATGACGTTATTAAATAGGATGTGTAAAGGTTATTTAGTTTTTCCCTAGGAAGTATATTTGGTTTGATTGCATAAAATTTAAAGCAGAAAATAAAGAACGAAATCATGTTTATATTTGATCAGGATATAAAAAGCTTTAAGAACAATTGAATTGAATAAAAAATTAGATTGTCATTCACAACAAAGAGAGTTTCACAACAACATGTTTCAAATAAGGTTACACAGAATCATCTCAGAGCTAATCTCTAAGAGATTTAGCTACTCATAATTGAGTTTACAAATAGCATAATCAATGGAAGAATTAAAACATACATGAACTGATTAAAGGATGATGAAATCGCCCTCCTAGCAGTCTTCAGGTCTCAAAATCGCACTTTGCTCCCTCCAAATCGTAACCCTTGTTTTCAGAAGAAGCTACAATTTATATAGGCACAAAAATTCACCTAATCGTGTCACGATTTAAGTAAATCGTGTCACGATTCCTTCTTACAAAGCCCATGGATCACAAATGTAAGGCCCACATCGTGACACGAAATTGCCATTGTGTCCAGATTCATTCAATGTCGAAGCTACCTTTCTTTGGCATGTGCAATCGTGACACGTTTGTTCTAATTGTGATCCGATTTGCGTCTTTCTTTAAAGCTTCACTTTTTCTTGTTGTTTAAGATTGCTTGTGAACTCAAAATATCATAAAAATGACACTAAAAATAGTGTATGACTGACTGTCATCACAACCCCAAACTTGAACTATTCCTTGCCCTCAAGGAATTTACTTGTAACATTGACAATATGGTAAAATAACAATCACCTAATCAAGCGATAGTACCCAAAAGTTAATCTCCCTCTAGCCATATGATGAGGGATGATCATGGTTAGTTTGGTTTTTTTATAATTTGAAAGCAACAAATATTTATATTTTTAATTTTAATCAAAATCAAAATTTCATAAAAAAAACACCGTTCATAATTTTCAAATGTTAGTGAAATAAAAAGAGCAGAAAGAAGGACACGTGAGTGCCCGTCTTCTCGCTAGTAATATAAAAGTAACATGTTAATCGATTTCTTAAGTCCTAAAAATGAATTTATCAAACACATAAACATAATTATTTTTGCATAATTACACGTAATTATAAAAAAAAAATTAATATTACATTGCTACTAAAAAAATCATATCACATCATGATTATCATCAACTAACATGTATTTTTTTTTAAGCAAAAGAAACTTAAATAAAATGAAAAGGAATTACAAGTCCGGGGGGCATGAACCTGACCAGAAACCAGAAGTACAAACCCAAACGGGTGATATAACAAATCAGTACACAAGTGGTATATAAAACAACTCTAAACAACGCTACCACGGACAATCCAGCGAACCCACGTATGGAAACGAAACCAAATTACAAAAAAACGCAGAGCGAGTGTTCAGAGTATCAAATAGATGTATGAATCATCTGCCAACACAGAAACAATTCAAGAACCAGCAGCTCCCTAAAAAATTAACTAACATGTAACTCTGAGGAGTTACATATTTTGACACAAAAGCGTACACAATTAACATTAACAAAGACATATCAAAAATAGTTTCCGTGAGCTTAACGCAGTTGGTAAGAACAATATATAATATATGCGGTTCAGGGTTCGAACCCTAGACACCACCAAAATAAAAACATCAAATACATATTATGAACCAATCATATTATGCTAAAAAAGTTAACATCCTTAGAGATGATCGGATTAATTAACACATAACCTAATTTTCGTTGACATAACAATAGTTTAAACATAACATTATATGTTTTTGCAACCTAGGGATTATGAGACTCCTATTTACGAATATGATGACAAAAAAATGACTCGTAGTTGTCAAAGTTTAAGGAAAAACAATAGGATTCATATCTAAGAACAAAGCTAGTTATTTAATGTAATTTGATTAAAACATAATTGAATTTATGAATTTACGGATCAAATATAATGCTTATTTTTTATGAGAAACAATGTTGGTATTGAATTCCTCGAATTTCTTGACACATCAACAAAAGAAATTGAAAACGGTTTAGAATTAGGTTTTCTAGGGATTTTTGAGTGTTTATGAGATTTTGGTGATTTCAAAACTGGAATTGTTTTAATTTAAAAAAAAATGTGAAACTGTTTTATATTATTGAATCTGATCGAAAAATAAATTGACATCCAAGGGAAAATGGGGTTTATTGGGGAGTTACAACTCCTAATCTCCAAGATTCATTGATGCATACATGTTGTATGTCCTCCACACTATCATAAAGACCTTCCTTACAAGAAGTCGTTAGCTTTTAGTCACCATCAACGATATTGCTACTTGGTCACCATGGAAGCCTAAAATATAAGGGAGAGCTACATATTAGGCCACTACCAAGAGCAACCAGATTAGTGATAATCCTCTTTAAAAAATAAAAAAATATAATGTGAATCCTCTCACTTAATTATTGCTCAACACTCCTATTGAACTATTATTTTTTTGGTTTCTCAAAATAACTCTTGAAACATGTGGCGTCATTAAATATAAGTTCCTCTTTCGACGAACATTGATATGCCACATTGTGGGAATCTAGCCCTTCAACTAGCTCCAACTCTATTTAATTCCAATGTGAGATTTTTTACTTATACATTTACTTATACACCAATAAATTGAATGACATAGTAAACAAATTGATCAATGACTAATTTGTTATTTGGTAATTTTAGGGACTAAAATGCAAATCTCTATAATTTACAATATCGCCAATCATATATTTGGTTACTTAAAAAAAAACCTTAATATTTTATATATATATATATATATATATATATATATATATATATTATGAAGGTGTTTTTTAGGAAATTATTCTATGAACATTTGTTAAAAGACACCAACTAATTTTTATGAAGGTGTCTTTTAACAAAGTTATAACTAAAAAGTGGAAATCACACCTTGAGGTGTGAGTTGCTAAAAGACACCTCCATAGATGACTTCTAGCAAAACCTATATATATTGTAGACTCCAATGATTTGTGCCTTTGCTTCATGTGATCATAATTCATTATGAGAACAACATTAAGTTGACACACTTTATGAAGACAACAACCGTAGAGAAGTGAGAATACAAATCTACTCTACCTTTAAAATGTACTGACCTGTAGATTTCCTTTACTTTTTGTACAATTGTAATCAACCGTATAAAACGATTAAAGTAACTATTGTACCTAATAGGTTGTATAGGATACCATGCCACAACCGTTAGAATTGATGTTGGTCATTCTCTATCACCACCTTTTCTCATTATTAAAGGTTATAGCATTACAATTTTCGTTCAAAACTTCAGGTGAAAAACACATGGTCCAAATTGTCGGCTTACTAATGATAAGCTAGCACACATAAAATACCAAGATCAGTTGAATACGATGTGATGAATCAGAGTTTGAATTTCGATCGAAAGAGATACAAACATTTAATGTCTCAAAATATTTCAAATTAAATGATTATATATCTCTTTGGTGGAGAGAATCTACTAGGAAAAAAAAATCACACATAAAAAGTTTTACATCTCTATCTAAAACTTATCATAAAATGGTCCCTTGAATTCCTTCTAATTCATCCTCAAGCAAGTGTCTGCCATATTGAATTGCAGAGATAAAATCCCACATGAAAGTTACTAAAATAGGAAAAAGAGAAGAATCTGACTAATTTGTCTTTCTTGCACAAACTAACATGTGTGGTCACACACCGAGCCAAATTTTGCGAATCTAATGCTCCCTGGCTATATTCTCATATATCTTATTTATATCCAAACCAACCACCGATAGATCTAAAGAGAACATAATATAACTCACTTTTGTGTACTCTTTTCTTTTCTAGCCAAATTGATTGTGGTATTAAAATATATAAGTTTTAATGGAATTTCATTTAGTATTTTCGTTATTAGTGTCTCACAATTGCTTCTTAAATGTTAAACAATCAAAACTATTTAGTAATGTCATTGTTAAAAACAATTAAATTTAATGTCTCTTAAGTTCAAATTATATTATAAAAAAATGTAAAACTACTTGACATACTGAAGTGTGAGTTCAAACCACTTTTTTCTCCACACTTAATGTGTGTAAATTTCGTTACGTGAACTCTTTAAAAGATGAAAAATGAAATTTAATGACAAAGCATAAGTGAATTTTCTTTCTATTTTTTCTATCTCTGATTTTCACGATTATTTTTGTTTTTTTTTGTAGTGAATTTTTTTTCTCCCAGTTTTTTTTTTTTTGAAACTGCAAAAATTATGTATACTTGAGGAACCTTATAACAAGCCACCCACATAAAGTGCAAAAATAGGGGAATATTTATTTTTGGATCATATAATTCCCTTCATTATGCTTTCATGCATTTTAGTACTTTATCATCCAAACAACTAAGATCGTGTGTGAAAGGTTGCATGGCTTTAACAACTATTCAACATATCTCTCTGTCTCTGATTTTGTTTAAGAATTCATTGAAAATTAGTATAAAATAACCATGTGAGTGATAGAGCTAAGTAAAGTGTTATGTATAACTGGATCAGAATAAAATAGGTATAGGTATTACTTTATTTATTAGGAGCTTATAGTGTTACTATAGTTCATACTTCATTGGAGGTAATGAATATGTTTGGAATCTCTTTATGCAAAAATTAAAAGCAATATTCTACTAAATTTTTTTACTCACAATGTTAGAATGAAAAATTTCTGAAGTATATATGGATTTTTAACACAATAGAAAGGTCTTTCGTCAAAAGACTCCAGAACTCTTTCTCTCTAACTAATGGAATTGATTTTACACTACTCAATCCACATCATTTAAGTGATAAAACTATAAAGCTAGTTAAGCAAAGATTCAAACAGATAGAAAAGTTGGTTTGTAACCAATAAGAATGTGGAATAGCCGTTTTACTTGAATGTGATAACTTCCAAGCAAAAATATATGGACAAAAAGGATTTGACCTTGGCTCTTTTAATTTTTACATCATATATATAAATTCTAGTTTGTTAGTGCTATTTTAACTTTTAGAGTGTGTTTGTACCTATTAGTTATTTTAGGTAATGTAATTTAGAGGTAGTTCAAATACTTATATGGAAATTCTATTCTTTCGATGATAAATTTTGAAGATTTTTAAATAAATGGATTTCATGAAATATTTTATGAAAACTAAATTTAGAGAATTTTAAATCATGCAACTTTGTTTATATATATTTCAAACATTTAAACATTAATCCCTATTTTTTTTCTTCAAATTTTGCTAATTGGCTCCTCTAATTTTTTAAAATATTGCTAATCGGTCCGTCAATTTTATGAAATTCTCATTTTGAGTCACTTTTCATTACTAATACGTTTAACATTGTTAAAAAAAAGAAAAAATTTATTACAAAATATTAGAAATGAAGGAAATTAAATTAAAACATTTAAAATGTCTAAAACATTTTCTTGTTTACCTTGAATTTCCAATTAGTTAATCAAAATTCTCTCTCAGGTACTATTTGGTTATAAAATAAAAGCCACCCTTAATATGTTTGCCATATATTTATACAATTTTTCGAAACAAATTTTCACTTATAGCTAGCACTACTTGGTAGGAGGGAGAAGGCTAGTCAAAGATTTTGTGTTGTAATGATTAAAGTGATTAGGATGTCTTTACTCATATGAAAATGATTTTTTTAAGGAAAGGACAACAAATAAACAAGGAGCAAAGGAAACAGTAAAGAAAAAGTAAAGTTGGATAGAAGTTAGAAGGGGGAAAAATTAAAGGGAAAAAAAATGTAAAAAGAAAAGAAGACAGTGACTGTATGCCAGGTTGATTTGTTCAGATGCTTAGTGGGTCCATCTTGAATTTCTGAACTGATTAATGATAAAAGATTAAAAGGGTTCTTTTCAACTTGGGCCAAATTTAGAAGGAACATCTCATGGACCCACTCTTTTATATAGCTATATAACACTAAAAAGTAAAAATGAATGAATCAATTAATTTCACTCTATATGTACCAAAATTAATTTCACTCTATATTTAACAAAAAATTTAACAACAAAATATAATATTTAACGGTCAATCAGATTTAAGAAAATTTTATGGTGAAGTAATGAGAATGACTTTTTTGGTGAAGTTAAATGATCCATCACTGAACATTTGTATATTTAATCCATGCAACGTCAGATTATATAATGTATTACCCATTTACCCTAAGATATGTCATTATATCTTTACTTATTGCAATTATGTCCCAGATTAAATCAAAATTAAACTTAGATTTACATTTGTGCACTAACATTGAAATTCCCCTAAAATATATCATTGTAATACAAGACCAAGCTTTTGTAGTTTTTTCTTTAAGAAAAATTCTTTTAAGTAATATAATATGATAAAATACAGCAACTGTAAATATTATTGCATAATAATAAAATAATACGACATTGGTATTGTCCTCATAGATTTTGTGTAAAATATCAATTCAAAAATGTGTTTACATTTTGACCAAGAAATAAATCATATTTTTGAATTTTTATATTGCTATATAATCAAAAATCAGAGATAGATTGACTTAATGGATTAAAATGTTGAGAATAAGTTATAATTGATTTTATTTGGTATACCCTAAATTAAGTTTAATATGTTTATTTTAAGGGAACCATTAACATGATTTCATTGCCCTATTTACAAGATTAACAAAATGACTTATAAGCTCATATTACTAAAAAAGACCTATTTGATAACAATAATATTTTCTCACAAGCTTATAACTTATTTAAATTAGCTTATAGTTTTTTTTTTATTTAAGCTAAATCAAATAGCTTATTGATTAAAGTTTATAACAAATCATTTTTCTCTCAATTTTAATTGGTGTCCTTTTTTTCTTCACGAAGAAGCCAAATGGAATATATTTTAAAAAAAGTAAATGATCCCAAGCTAATTGCACAAAATGTGCCTGTATCTGAAAGGAATATAGTAGAAATTCCTAGGCAATGCAGAATAGAAAACCAAACAGTCCCAAAAAAAATTACAGTGTTAAAACAAAGGATTAATCGATTCCTCTTCCCACAACTGCCCGAGCATAACAACGAACTTTGTTAAAGAATATCACATCGAAGCAATTTATCCATAGTTGAGATTCTTGTAATAAGTCATCACATAGCACAATGAGACACCTTTAAAGGCACATATTTGTTCTAGATAATGTCTATTGAATAAGGTTGGGCTTATGATATAGTTTATAGACTCCTTTTACAGAATAACCTTGAGGTTAATCAAGTTTCCAAACTCATGTATCCTCAAACGAGTCTCGCAAAACAATATTATCCAATAAATAGCAACATTACACAACCTTTGGTACTCTTTTAAAATTATTGTATTGTCGCTTATCCCTACCCTACTTAAATCATGTCTAAATCAACATACTAATGAGCCATGTGTCATATTAAGAACGTATATTAATTAATTAATTAATCTGAAAATTAAAGCGGCAGAGTAAAGTATCTACGACATAAGACATGTTACAAGAAGTGACATGCTACAACATTGCTAATAACATATTCAATTGCAAAGTTGTTATTGAAATATTCTTTCCTGAACATTCACTAATATTTTAACAATCAATACATTCTTTTAAGTATAATATACGACTATAAAGAAAGGAAAAAATGTCTAATATACGACTGTAGCAAGACAATATAGTATTTTGAGTTTGCTTTTGTATGCAATGCGGTAGTATACGCGGTGTCTTTAATCCAATCCAATATGTTGGACAAAGGGGTATCTATATGCTATAGTTTCCATAATCAAATATCTTTGTTCAGAAGACTGGTCATCATTGCCACTAATCAAAACAATGGAAGTTAATATAGGACCACATTTAGTAACATAAACAAATAGAAAGTAGAGCAACAATACCTAGAACGATCAAGATTTAAATAAAATATGATGGGCTCTGGCCTCAACAAATTCACACCAAAAATAGTTTTGAATAGAAAAATGTGTACCGCTAAATCTTGTTCTAGCTTTTTATTATTGTTTAGAAAAGCAGTCTTGCGTTTCACCTTTTTCTTTTTAAATTTACTGCGTTTTTATTTAGTTAAATGACTAGAAAATTGTGATGTTCTTTGGAGGCGTAAAATTATACCATAAGTGGCAGCAAGGAATTGAATTGATCACCTACTTATAGTGAGAGAAAGCATGCCCAACGTAGAAATTTGATATGAAATTCTAAATATTATTTTAAAGTTTTTTTTTTTTATAGAGAAAATATTATTTTAAAGTTGTAAACTTGATTTACAAGTTGTAAACTACAATGCTGAAATTTAAATTGCCTAATTTAAATTGCTCATATACAAATATTAATATTTACGACACTCATGGTGGCCACTGAAGAACCACTTCTAGAAGAGGATTTAACCCCTGTCAACCAGTTTCTCAATATCTACAACCTTACTAGAGAAAATAAGATTGTTACGACTCTTTCAGACGAACCTCACAGTCGAACGCCAAACAAAAGTAAACTCTGGTATACATTTAGACCTCTCCCTCTAAAGACACAAACACATGAAAAAGACCTATCAAGCTCCTTAGTAAAACCAACTTCCAACGTAATCACCTACAAACTTGGTACCACACCTTTAAAACAATCGGACACATATCAAACATATGATTAGATGACTCCCTATATTTCACACAAAACACCCAAAACATTCCATAAGGGTTATGTGAGGAAAATGTGATTTGTTATTCATTCAAGTTGCAAAATACAAGAGGTGGATGCCTATTTATAGTAAAAGTATCCAAGAAATTAAGCTTGCTTGCTTTACAAGTAACTGCGCAAAGCTAAACCTAATCTGACTAAAACATGATTAAAATTGCATAAGCTAACTCCTAACAATTCCTTCCCTAAACTGAACAATCTCAGATTTCAGTTTACCCCAAAAAGTAGCTTGATTCATCTATACCATCCATAATGCCAAGCTTAGCTCTTAAGTTGCGGAAGGTTTCCGGTTTCAATGGCTTTGTCATAATGTCAGCCAATTGATCTTGAGAATTGCAGTGCTTTCGTTCTATAACTCCATCTTTAGCCAAATCCCTCAAGAAGTGAAACCTAACAACTATGTGTTTGCATCCTCCATGCATGAATACTGGATTTTTAGACATCTTGATTGATGAGTTGTTGTCACAATGAATTATAGTTACTTTCTTCTGATCTTCATTCAAATGCTGCAAATTCTGATGCAACATACTCAGCTTCAGTAGTAGATAGAGTAACTATAGGCTGCTTTTTAAATGACCAAGCTATTGCACTATCACCAATCATGAACACATAGCCTGAAGTGCTTTTCATGTCATCAACATCACATACATAATCTGAATCTGACTAGCCAGTTAATGTTACCTTTTCTCCTTTCTTATACATGATTCCATAGCCAACAGTTCCTTTCAAGTACCTTAGAATTCTTTTGATAGCTGAAAGATACATTTCAGTGGGTCTTTCCATGTATCTAGCAATCAAACACACTAAATATGCAAGATCAGGTCTGGTGGCAAGCAAATACATCAAGCATCAAACCATTTGCTTATACTTGCCAGCATATGCAGCTCTAGCATTTTTCGTCTTTTACCGGTTTACTTCCAATCACTATAGGATTGCACACCATATTGCACTATTCGATACCAAACCTGTTGGAACAAATGGTGTTTCACAAGTCACCTATTGAGTTTTGACAATAACAAGGTATTAAAAATAATCAATTGGATATGCTAAACAATTTGTTCAAGTGTACAGGAT
>Ga0315915_1005941_pt1 | contig 15082 bp, 10 predicted proteins | sample MpolbnodulesMG_FD_207738 | JGI IMG/M metagenome (GOLD analysis project Ga0315915, IMG submission 207738) | Medicago polymorpha root nodule microbial communities from Los Angeles, California, United States - branched nodules | ecosystem: Host-associated > Plants > Roots > Nodule | place: USA... | reverse complement strand
CCAAATGTGTAAATATAACAAATTGAAGCACAAGTACTACAATTCAACTATGTAGTATAAAATAGCTCTCAATAAAATAAATTAGCAAGTGTAAAAAATAATGAGAGTGAATAATATGTTTGACAACGTTTAGTGCAGATATTAGTTGTTGAAATCAGCTAACACAAAAGCTCTATTTATATGCAAAAATGAGAATGAAATTCATTTGAGAATATAACTAGCCGTATCATGATAAAATCAAGTAGCCGTTGGAATGCAATTCTCCCTTTAATGGTCAACAGTCACAAAATCAAAAAATGTTTCATCATAATTGATTATCCAAAGAAAGTCAATTATGGTTTGAGGAAAAAAAGATACGTTGAGGCATTAAATAACTCATAATGGATTATGTCAAAATTCATATTAGCTGATTATCTCATTGATATGGTAAAGATACATAAAGCCATTTTAATGTGTAGCCATATCATAATCAACTATATGATTTTCCTCAATCAATTATGGACCAAAAGAAACACGTCCAGGAGCATTTTCTTTGGTGTAATTAAATTATGATTTAATTTAAAATGATGCTCAAAATATTTTTAATGTCAAAACCAATTATGCAGTTTGTAAAATAAATTATGACTTTTTATGTAAAAATATTTTCATGTAAAATCACTATTAATTGAAAATCATTGAGAGTGTGTGATCTATTTTCATGAGAGCTTTTTCTACTACTTACATAAAATCCTAATATAAATAAAAATAAAATCCAAAAGCTTGAATCTTCTTTTCCGCTTTTTGCATCGTTGTTCTTCTAGGATTTCTTTTGTCCATCATCAAAACCAAAGTATTCCTGTCAAGGCATATATTCACAAAAGAGAATTACATTGATGAAATACATACATACAAAGTTTGATATGTTCACCGGAAGTGAGCTGATATATGTCTAATGTTTATGTTTAAAAAACATATTTACTTAAGGTGAAATCAAGAACTTTTTCTAACTTGATTAAGTTTAGTAGCACATTAAAGGATCAGTTTATATGAAATATATGCTGCAACATTATTTGTATGACTCACATGATAGTGATGAGTATATGAAACTCTCTGAAGGAGTTAATTTTTGTGAGATATTGAAGAAATGACATCATATGTCCATTTTAAAGATTTGAAAATGAATTTGTTGTAATCGATTTTATGATGATGATGATATAAATACTATTAGAACTTCCCAAGAGATTTTAAAACATGTTGATTATAGAGAAGTTTGAAATGAATTATGTTGGATGCAAGATATTTGTTTTGAAATTGCAAAATTATTATTTAAATTAGATTTTGTGCATACAAAAAAAAAACTTATATAGTTAATGTATAGACAAATCTAGTTGATTATGTACTAGAATGATTATGATATCACTTGATGTGAGTTAATATCATGTCCTCAAGAATTGATGAACAACTTGAATTGGTCCTGAAGTCTCATGTCTTAGTCTAGATAAGTACACTAATGTATTTTGCTAACTATGTATCGTGATATTTTATTTTGGTGAATATTAGTAAATACATATATTGGAGCAAAGTCAAACTTACAATTTGTATCTTAGAGAAACAACAATATCGTCCGATCATTTAGAAATGTTAGCACTACATCGGGGAAGTTGAGAATACTCTTTATTAAGGATTATGATTTTACACATACAAGAAACTTGTGGTTTTATGATTCTGTAAGGAGGCTCTTTCAACAACTCAATATGAATATAATATCTCAAACCCTGCTAATTTGGAGAAGAATATGAAGATAAACCATATCTTTCTACAAAGTCACCACCAAGTAAAGCTTTTGAGTAACTAGTATAAACGATTATTTGATTTTCTTCGTTTCATATATAATTGTCTTTATGAGGGAGAGAGATAAATGTGTTGTGCACTCTTTTTTCCTTAAACATGGTTTTATTCCATTGGATTTTCCTGATAAGGTTTTTAACGAGACAAATTATCACAAAAAATGATGTTGTACTCTTTTTCCTTCATTAGATTTTTTTTTCCACAGAGTTTTTCTCCAGTAAAGTTTTAATGAGACATATCCTTAATGTACATCCAATTTAAGTCTCATATAATGAATAAAATTTGTGACCGTGGCTCTGTAATTTGGAATTAAACTTGATTGATTTGACTTTTGGCTTAAATAATTTAGTCTTATGGTCTTATTAAACATATCTCATTCCCTTGATTCAAAATCATTTTCTTATATTTTGTATATTTTTCTTTTACAAGATACCTCCTCAAACAACCCAACTAGCCAATTTAGGTTAACTTAATGTCATTCAAGCGAATGTGACATACTTATTATTTACGCAAGTAAAGTGTAATATATTATCCTTGACAAAAAAAAAAGAGTGCAATATCTTATCTACAATCCACCTTATATCTTCAATTTTTTAGTTCAATCACCTAAGTATTTTTTACCCCTTTTGATAAATAACAAATTATCATTGATACATTCTAGTTGGCTATAGCCTTCATCTATGGTTCAATCACACGCTTTTATTTTTATTGCTCCGTTAGTTTAATTTTCATTTATTGTTCAAAAACAACAAAAACATTCAAATAACAAAAATCACAAAAATATTTTCATAATAAACCTTGATTTACAATCAAGTGATTCCCTTTTTTATTTCTTTCTTAATCAAATTTCAATCCATTTAATCATACTTAAAGTCTATTTTCTTTCAAGTTAAAAAATACAAACCAATTCATATTTGCCACTTGGCTTTTCATTTTAAAACCTTTTTCAAAACTAATAAAATACACACAATCAATCAAACGTCAATTTCTACCCCGAACTACGAGGTTTTGATCCCTCACGGGTACGTAGGCAAAGGACCATGTCCTTCCAAATCAATAAAAAATGTAGATAAATAGGTCTCTTTTTTTCCTTTATCACCTTAAACTTTTTTAAAAAACAAGCAAGTTTATAGCACATTGATTAAATAAAATCAAGAGGTTCATGTAGGATACTACGGACATAAAGGATGCTAATACCTTCCCTTTATGTAACTAACCCCCGAACCCTAAATCTTTTCAAAGGGGTAGTTTGAACTTTTTTTTTCCCCTTTTCTTAAAAAAACAAATGTTCAGTGAAATAAAATAGTGAGTCTATGCTAATAAAATAGCTTGACCGCCAAAAAATGACGCGACAATATATATATATATAACATTTTTATTTCCTTTGATTTTATTCACAATTTTATTTTTGTTTCATCTGAAGTATCTTATAATTTTATCATCACAATAATTTTTTCTCTTTCCCACTATGTTTGGATGCAAAAAAAATTAGGAAGACAAAAATTGTGAAGAATGATGAAAAAGAAAAGCTAAATAGAGCAGAAACATAGCGTCGGTGAAAAAAAAATCATTCCCTCTTCTAGAGCCTCACGCTTAGAAGGACCTCAAAATTTTAAAAAAAGGAATAAAAAAAACTTATACCTACGGGCAAAAGTCGTCACTAAATATCATTTTCCGTAGATAAAAGTCTGGAAGACAACAATTTTACTGTCAATTTTGAATTGTCCATAAGTAAAGGTCTACTTATCTGTAGATAAAAGTCATGTTTAAACTGGTGTTCATATATTTAACTATAACTTAACCGTCTATCACTATAAATAGTGTTGGATTTTTTTTTTTCAATTCTTTATATTTATATTTTTTATGCAGTATATTTGAATTTTATGTTTTAAATGTTTTTTTTGACAAAACGTTATAAATGTTTTTATACAGTATTTTATATAAAATAAAACATGTTTAAATGTTCTTTGGGTTGAAGACGTGTTTCAATATTGACCATCCATAATCAAAATTATGATCTTATTGGTTACACATTTTAATCGATTTGTACCTTGTTATGTCTTTTTAAGAGGAACAAACTTATAAACGTCAAAAAAAAAAAAAAACTTATAGCATTTCATTAGATATTAAGTTGTAAATATATAACGGCACATCAACATAAATGCGGAAGTTAGCTGATAATAGAGTTATTCGCACCAACGCGTGATCAACATCATCCGTCTATCTCTTAATAAACTCAACATAAGAGTTCGTAAAAAAACAAATTTCAGTAATGTTTACAATCCCAAATCATGCTCCCAAATTTTGGTGACATCATTATATCCTTTTGAAAGTAGACTAGAACCTTTTCCAAATCAAGCTCGAAATCGTCATTCTGAAGTTGAATATCGTAGACCCAATGAATAGCATAATAGAGGCACAAGGCATGCCTAATATCAACTGAGCGCAACCGGGTCAGCCATATAGTCATAAGAAACACAAAGCTGATTGTCTTATCGCACGTGTCAATACAAAATGAAAATTGCTCTTCTTCCATCAAAATTATTTACTTCCAACCAAACTTTTTAAAATACCTTCATGTGATTTAAGTCGCGCATGTGTTAAACCTAGCGTGAGTTAAATTACGTTGGAATACAACCTATGTGACTTAAGTCACGTTCGGTCACGTTTCAAACACCAACGTGAGTTAACTCACCTTGAGTTAGCTCACCTTGGTGTCAAAACATTCCTTTTCAGATATTTTGCAATCTATCTATTTCGTCGGTTTGTATTTTCGTCCATAAGTTATTCATTCCAAATAGGTGCGTACGATGGGCGCTGAAAATATTAATGCCACCAGTGATGTTATTTGCCATCTAATTAGGATCCAATAAAGATTGATGACAATGTAGTTGAGAATTCGGTGACCAAATGTAACAAGTAAATGAAAAATGACAAAATTGAAAACTTTCTCCTTCAAGTCAAAGTCATTGCCCATGACTTACTAATATGAGGGACAGGTATAGCAGTTCAATTTCGAGGGAAAAAGAAAAAAGAAAGAAAAAAGGAATAGCAGTGCAATAGGAAGAGGCGAGTGGAAAAAGAGATTGCAAAATAATTGAAAAGGAATGCTTTGACACCAACGTGAGTTAATTCGCGTTAGGTTATATTCCAACGTGGCTTAAGTCATGTTGGGTTTAACACTTACGTGAGTTAAGTCATGTGAGTGTATTTTGGGAAGTTCGATTGAGAGTGGGCAATTTTTTTATAGAAAAAGAGCAATTATCATACAAATTAAGGGTGGAAAAACGGATCTAACCTGTCAGGTCGTCCCGTTTAGCCCGCTATTATTGGTGGGATGAGTCAAAGTTTTGAACTCGCTTCATGTAGTTGGCTCACCCCACTTAACTCGTTGAAAAATGGGGCAGGCATGTGGTGGGACGAGTCGACCCGCTTAACTCGTTTTGGATTTATTTTGGTTGTTGAATTTATTTTAGGATTTGTTTTATGTTGCGGATTTGTTTTATATTAGCGGGTTTTTCTTATTTTGCTATCAAGTATGACGTTGAGTTCGACAATTTATTAATTATCTTGTTTTTACGACAAATTTATTCGATATCTATTATTTTATATTCTTATGATAAAAACAACATAGTTTTATGTAACAATTAAGTTGTAAAAAAATGCTTTGAAAAAAGTTGTTTTTTTATCTCTAAAAGACAAAGTTTTTTGTTTGACGGGACGGCCCACCAATTCGTTTGTCCACCATTAAACACTGCATGGTGAAATTTTGGATTCGGTCGCCTATTTTGACTCGTCTTTTCTCATCTTGTTTTAAACGGACTTAGACGGGATGAGCCTAAATAGGGCAAACCGGACAACTTTACCATCCCTGATACAAATCTTGTTATGTTGGCTAATAAGATTTCAATTTCAAGGATGTTTGCACAAATAATTTGTTTAGAAAACAATGGTAAATCTAAACTGATTCAAATTGAATCCCAAAACCGATAAAAAAAAACAGGAGAGAAAATCATGCAATATCAAGTATTATTTGTTGTGTATTTGTAAAAAAAAAATGTATTATTTGTTGTGTGATTCGATTATAATTTTGTTTAATAACACTTATTTGTTTAATTAGTCTTTTTTTTTAACGATTTCATATATTCCAAACATAATCGATCAATATTAATATGTAATATTAATTTTTAATAATGTTGTATTTTGAATGATAGTTATTGCTTTACTCTCTAAAAAAAACTATTACTTTACTATGTTTTTGTAATTTATACTATATATCTATGCTATATATAAAAAAAACTACCTCTTTCAACACATTTTTGGGTTGGACTTTTCTTTCTAAAACTATCCTTAATTTTTTTTTAATTTTAAATACTTGTAATCTATATATAAAAAAAACTACCCCTTTCAGCACACTTTTGAGTTGAATTTTTCTTTCCAAAAATACCCTTAATTTTTAATTTTAATTTTAAATACAAATAACATATGTGACAGATAGATATCTATGCTATATATAAAGAAAACTACCTCTTTCAACAAACTTTTAGGTTGAACTTTTCTTTCCAAAAATACCCTTAATTTTTAATTTGAATTTTAAATACAAATAACACATGTAACAAATAGATAATAGATAATGATAAATTTAATTTAAGAAAATAACTTACACACAATTCCTTATGAGTTGTTCTTATCGTTAGTCAATTATAAAATAACACGTGGATTACTAATCGATGTCACTAATCGTCATCGTTAACTCTCTTTTACCTTCGTTAACCACATATCAAACTCACAAAAAACTAGCACAAAACAAAAACTCATGTTACTTTTTTATCAGCCGATTTTATGTTGTACATCTGTGTTGTTCCCCTCAATACAACCGACAAAGATTGCCTAAGTATTTTCATATCCCTTCCACAAAAAACGGTATTTCCCATATTATTTTATTAATATAAGTTACTCTTCCTTAGCCTTTGATCAATTGTAACAAACATGAGCAAAAAATAATGGTAAAGATTGGACTTTAAATCCTCTAAAAAAATATTAGTAACAAACGTGAGCAAAAAATAATATTAAAGATTGAATTTTAAATCCTCTAAAAAAAAAAATTAGTAACAAACATGAGCAAAAACTATCGTTAAAGATTGGACTTTAAATCCTCTAAAATAAAGATTAGTAACAAACGTGAGCAAAAAATAATGTTAAAGATTGGACTTTAAATCCTCTAAAATAAGATTAGTAACAAATGTGAGCAAAAAATAATAATGTTAAAGATTGGACTTTAAATACTCTAAAAAAAAGATTAGTAACAAACTAGAGCAAAAAATAATGTTAAAGATTGGACTTTAAATCTTCTATAAAAAAGATTAGTAACAAATGTGAGCAAAATATAATGTTAAAGATTGGACTTTAAATCCTCTAAAAAAAATATTAGTTACAAACGTGAGCAAAAAATAATGTTAAAGATTGGACTATAAATCCTCTAAAAAAAGATTAGGACTCAAAATATTTTAGAAAATGATTTGTTAGCACTATATTAAATATTAATTATCAATTAGTTTCCGGGAGAAGAACATAATTTGTTGTCATTTGACAAGGTTGAAGGAGATACTCATAACTTATATCAACAGGAATTCCTAAACTCAATTGCTCAAGGGATATCCCACCACATATTTTAAAGGTAAAAAAAGGTGCACCTTTGATGTTGTTGCGAAACACGGACCCTAGATATGGCCTATGTAATGGGACACGATTGTTATGTCATGGTTTCTTTAAGAATATGTTGGATGTGGAAATCCTAACAGGAAGCAATACTGAAAAAAGAGCATTCTTGCCCATAATTAAATTAAAAACAAATGTTAGTTCAGGACTTCCCTTTGTGCTTAGTAGAAAACAGTTTCCCGTTAGACTAAGTTTTGTTATTACCATAAATAAGTCACAAGGGTAGACCATTCCCAATATCGGAATCTATCTTCCACGACATGTTTTCAGCCATGGTCAATTATACGTAGCTTTATCAAGATGAGTTTCTCAAAATTCAATAAAAGTTTTCATTAAAGAAGGGAAAATAGAATGAGAAGATGGAGACTTTATGAAAAACATAGTTTTTAAAGATAATATTTTATCGTAATCATAACAATGTTTCTTTTACATAACATGTCATTTATACATTTATGTTATGATGTTACTAATTACTATTAGAGTAAACAATAAATGATCATTATTTTATCTTAATTTTATATGCAAGCAAACTAAAATATGTTGAGTTCAAATATAATTTTGTTTATAAATCAATATATCAATAATTTTCATTAATATTTAAAAATTTAAAATTTTTAATCAAAATTATATAAACAAACATAATAAAATAATCACATGTGTTAGCGCAGTAGAAAGAGCGGACAAACGGACACGATAATGTCCGTTTTTCCACTAGTATTAATAAAAAAATGTAATTCAATATCCAAAAATTGATTCAAATTAAATCACATCAAATTGGACTGGATCAATTTTTGTTAAATAGTTTACAAAAACTAAACCAAATTGTTTGTAAATTTAACTTTAGATCGCATTAGTTTTAGTCTCAAAATCAATTAAACCTTACGGCTGACGAATACCCAAATCTCATCGCCATGTAATAATTTTCTTTTGAAAATAATGCCATAAGATTTTTTTTTTTCGAGGGACTGTCATAAGAATTTTCTTGATTTTTATTTTTAGAGAATATGGAGTTAATTTATAGATTTCATCATTTGGATAGAAATCAATGGCTCGTATTTTGACTTCATCAAATCAATTTAAGATTTATATAATGAATAAAATTTGTGACCGTGGCTCTGTAATTTGGAATTAAACTTGATTGATTTGACTTTTGGCTTAAATAATTAGTCTTATGGTCTTATTAAACATATCTCATTCCCTTGATTCAAAATCATTTTCTTATATTTTGTATATTTTTCTTTTACAAGATACCTCCTCAAACAACCCAACTAGCCTATTTAGGTTAACTTAATGTCATTCATGCGAATGTGACATACTTATTATTTACGCAAGTAAAGTGTAATATATTATCCTTGAAAAAAAAATAAAAAGAGTGCAATATCTTATCTACAATCCACCTATATTTTCAATTTGTTAGTTCAATCACCTAAGTATTTTTACCCCTTTTGATAAATAACAAATTATCATTGATACATTCTAGTTGGCTATAGCCTTCATCTATGGTGAGTAAATCCAACCACAACCATCGTCACACAACCTTTTCTTCCCCTAAATTTCTACCAAAAGAATACATTAATGCAACATACAAAAATAACACTAACCATAAAATAATAATGAAACAATAGATGAAAAAGAAAGCTCCCAATATCTTAGCTTGTATGAGAGGTGTGACAATTAGGCAGAAAGAGTGCTTCCTAGAGAAATTCACCCACACTTCATAAAAAAAATATTATAAATACCTAACACTCATCTCATTCATCCTTAAATCCACCCACCAACCCATTCTTTCTTTTATCATTCATACACATTCTCTTTGTACCAAACAAAACTTATAGAGTTGAGTTTGTTTACTTGTTTTTTTTTTTTTTTTATAAATTTTTCTTTATTATTTGATATAGAAAATTAGCAAGGTTACAAGTCAACTAATTTTAACTTCATCATCACAACCTTTAACACCCTTTTCTTTTCACTTGCTTTGATTTTCTCTCAAATTATTTTCCCTTGCTTAAGTCATGGGAATCTTGTCCATAAGTCATTCCACAAATTTACTTTCTAAAATAATAAAAGTACCTCAAAACAATGATTGGTATATTCCTACAAGGAGAAAGACTACAAAAAATGTTGTTGTCTTTTGTCATCAAGGTGGAGGTGGAAATGTGATAAAATCTTCTAATTTGTCTTCTGTTTTGACTGAAAGATCATCAACATTGGTTAGTTCAGATCATGCTGCAACAACATTAATGGATGCTGGAAATTTGGTTTTGTCACAAAATGGTAAAAATCAGACAGATATTGTGGTTAAGGATATTGTCCCTTATGGTGGACCAACAACTACTACATTAATTGGACTTGATGATGGAATTGGCATTGTCAAATTTCTTAGAGGGAAGAAGTTTTTTGTTACTGGTGCAACTGGATTTCTAGCAAAAGGTAATCTAATCTTACCTAAATATTTTATGATAATTTGTAATATTCTTTAAATGTTGGTTCACTTGTTACATTTTTACAATAAAAAAAAAAATGTAACTAACGGTCCTATTCTTATTATTAATACAGTTCTTATTGAGAAGATTCTAAGGACTGAACCTGATGTGGGAAAAATGTATCTATTGATCAAGGCCAAGAATAAGCAAGCTGCAATGGAGAGATTGCAGAATGAAGTATTTTAATTTTCTTGTTATTTTTTTTGTATTTGTCAAAGTTCATGGCTTCACTTACATACTAGCTTATTATCTCATTAAAATTTCATTTGTATGTTTTATAGATCATAAATACAGAACTTTTCAGATGTCTTAGACAAATCCATGGAAAATCATACCAAGGCTTTATGTTGAGCAAGCTAGTTCCTATTGTTGGAGATATTTGTGAAACTAATCTTGGACTAGATGAAGATTTATCTCATGTTATTGCTGATGAGGTTGATGTTATTGTAAATTCAGCAGCTAATACAACTTTTGATGAAAGGTAAAATTTTACTTATCCATCAAATGATAAATTCTCATGTTTTCCTTTTTAGTTACATAAAGTTTAATCATTTTAACTAGTTTTTTTGTTTTTTTATCAGATATGATACTGCAATCAACATAAACACTCGAGGGCCATGTCGGCTTATGGCGATCGCAAAAAAGTGCAAGAAACTTAAGCTCTTTCTTCATGTTTCAACAGGTAAAATAATAATACTATAGTAAAAATGGATTAATAAAGTTAAATCCATGTGATAAGTATATATGACTTCACATTATTTACCAAAAATGATAAAAGTTTTGCTTGTAATTTGTAGCTTATGTCAATGGACAAAGGCAAGGTAGAATAATGGAAAGACCATTTAGTATTGGTGATTGCATAGCAAGAGAGAAACTTATACCAGGGGTTCCACCAAAATACCTTCCTACTTTGGACATTGAAAATGAAATAAATATGATTTTGAAGAACAAGGGTAACATTGAAGACAATTTAGTAGCTCAAAAGATGAAGGAGATGGGTCTAGAGAGGTATTTTTAGTGACCCTATGTTTTACATGACGAACTAATATTAATCTCTTTATTTCCACAAATTCTAGAATATTCTTAATTTGATGACTAGCATCCCTGAGCCTAAGTTTGAATCCTCGTTGTAACATTCATCAGTAAGAATTTACTTACCTTCTGATCGAATTATGAATTACGAGAGCTCCTTTTCCCTGAAAAATCAGATGGTTAAAAAAAAACTTAAATAATGTATCTATATTTGTTTTCTCGAAACTAACGTATCTATTTATCCATCAATTAAGTGAGCATTCTTAAAACTCACGAGTTTAATTTAATTTGATTTTTTTTTATATAGGGCTAGAAGATATGGATGGCAAGATACTTATGTGTTCACTAAGGCAATGGGAGAAATGATGATTGACAAATTGAGGGAAGATATTCCAGTTGTTGTAATTAGGCCAAGTGTTATTGAGAGCACTTTAAATGAACCATTTCCTGGGTGGATGGAAGGAAATAGGTGAGTCACAAACTTTTTCTTAAAAGGAAAAAAACCTAATTTGTGTGATAGAACTAAACATTTTTTTTTTCTTGGAACTACTAGGATGATGGATCCAATAGTTCTTTGCTATGGTAAAGGACAACTAACAGGTTTCTTAGTTGATCCTAATGGAGTCCTTGATGTGGTAAGTGACACTATATCAGTTTGTTTCACATAATTCTATGAAATTCGGATACTTAGTTCGGTGTACAAATGATACTTCGCCATAGGACTACATGTGATAAAAAATTATCAAACGTTTCCTAGGAGTATCTGTATCTGACATCGATACTTCACCCTTTCGGTGTATCCGAACTTCAAATGTATCCAAACTTCATAGACCATATGCTCATAAGTTAAATAGGTTAATTAAGCAAGTAATTCTCGCACTTTTTTTTGTGGTGAAATAATTCTCACACTAAGATGACTTTACTTGCTCTCAATATAGGTACCAGCTGACATGGTTGTTAATGCAACCCTAGCAGCAATGGCAAAACATGGAACAATACAAAAACGAGATATCAATGTATACCAAATTGCTTCATCTGTGGTTAACCCTTTAGTCTTCCAAGACCTTACAAGGCTTCTCTATGAACATTACACTTCATCACCATGCATTGACTCAAAGGGAAAGCCAATTCAAGTTCCAATTATGAAGTTGTTTAGCTCATCAGAAGAATTCTCTGGTCACCTATGGAAAGATGCTATTCAGAAAAGTGGTTTGACTGCAATGGCATCCTCAAATGGGAAGGTGTCTCAAAAAATTGAAAATATTTGTAGAAAATCAGTGGAGCAAGCAAAGTACTTGGCCAAAATTTATGAACCATACACATTTTATGGTGGAAGGTTTGTTATTCATTTATCTTCATACTCTTCAATTAATGAAAGTCAGAACCACCTAAGAGTTAGTGACTATGAAGCACGGACACTCCTCGTATTAGGCGTGTCCTAGTGTCGGACATGTGTCATGTCCGACACCGACACAACACCGACACTTGTAATTACACTGAATTATGTGATTTTTTCAAATTATTAGCTGTGTCGGCGTGTCAGTGTTCGTGTCGTGTCCGTGTCCGTGCTAGTGAGGCTTAAAGTAAACTTAGAGAGGGGAGGAACTTTTCCCACTCTCAAAAAAGAAACTATAAAACTTCATATGAATGAGTTACTAATTTGGAAACAAATAAATGTGATGCAGGTTTGACAACAGTAATACACAAAGATTGATAGAAATGATGTCTGAAGAAGAAAAGAGGGAGTTTAGATTTGATGTAAAAGGCATAGATTGGAAAGATTATATCACTAATGTTCATATACCAGGTCTAAGGAGATATGTCATGAAGGGAAGAGGAATGAGCAATCAGTGACTCACATCTTGTGTGTGATATGTAATCATTAGTTTGTAGTCCTATCTATGCTGCAACAAATTGTAATAGATTATATATACTTCTTTCCTTGAACCCTTTAGAGTGTGATAACAACTACTTGTCTACTATGGTATCCTTCATTATCCATGATGTAATTTTATGATGATAAAAATAATGATTTCTGTAACCTAGTATTCCTCCAAGGTTTTACTTATATACATGTTCTTTAGTTGGTGACTGATGAAATATAACTTTTGAACGTTAAATATGTTTTTTTTGGTTATAACCTTTTTTTTCCTACGAACAAGGGACTTAATTTAGAATTTAATTGGGAAGTAAGTAAAACTTAAAGTTAATTATATCTTAATTACCTTAAAATATCTCTTATTCAAGTTTAGTTCCAACCTATTTTCGAAAGTGGTTTCGAAGTCACCAATTGATGTTATGCACAATTCAATGATTGATGCTTCAAAATTTGGCTCCAATGTTAAGAATTTTACCTATGTTAATTCAAACTTTGTTGTAAATTAATTTGTGACAAGCAAATTTAGTTGTTCATATTAGAAAGGACGACGAATTTTTGGGCTAACCACTAATTTTTTTTCCTTTTATGCTTCTCCTATTTGTACCAATGATATTGTTATTAATGAAATGAGTTGAGTTTACTTTGGTCAATTATTAATTTGTTAGAGTGATTAAATCAAGTTAAATGCATAATAATAGGTGTGAATTAACGTGCACAAACATTAACACATAAAGACGTATAATCAAATATGATCAAGTAGACATAAACATTGCTTCAAAAAAAAAAAAGTAGACATAAACATGATATCAGATACACTAATATACTTAATTATGCATGTTCATCATAAGTAGTTCACATAGTCATAAACTAATAATAACACAAATTGATTCATTTTGTACAAAAAAAAAAAAACACATTGATTCATATTCACATTTAATATTTTCACTAGTATTGCAGTTGAATGATTCTAATACTGCAAACACATGACATGCAATGCAAACCTTCATATGCCACTTCTTATGATGTGTGGTACTAAACTAACTATGAAAATTTTGGTGATGAGCACAATATTGTTGGGTGGGTAGACATTACATGTGATTGGAATGTTATCACAAACTCAATTGACTCAACCCAATGCATATTTAAGTGGCTAGTCAAGGTAAATGAGGGTTGTATGATAGCTCTTGGCTTTTAAGGGTTACCCTAAGTCACATGAAAATTCTCCCTTGAGAAGATTCAAGATCTAGCATATTACCCGCAGGCTTAACTATGGTAATCTTCATTTTCAAACTCTTATTGTTGTGTTCCTCCAACACCAGGTTAATTAATAAACCCTCACATATACACGAATATGGCATGTTAATTTCCACACCCTCACATATACTTTCCTCCATTGTTGTCCCAAGTCAATCCTAAAAAAAGACCATCAAAGAGACATGGCCTGAGTGTTGGAACAAAATACGTTTAACAAACATTACCCTTAGAGTGGAGGAGATTGTTAGAACGAAAAATGTTTGACATATGTTACTCTTAGAGTTTTGATGATAACAAGGTATTAAAAATTGTCAATTGGATATGTTAATATTTGTTCAAGTGTACAGGACCATAGACAAAAGTTTATATCTTTATAAGGTTCTAGAAGAACAAAAGAGAGCAAAAGAATCAACAAAAAAGAAGCTTGAAGCGTCTGAAGAAAAGTGCTCCTGAAGTACAAAGTGTTCCTGAAGTGATGACATCATCAGAAACAAGTTCATCAGAAGCGCATCATCAGAAGCAAGATCACCAGAAGCTGAAGTTCATCAGAAGATGAAAAATCTTAAAGATTCAAAGAGCTGGGAATATGATTTGATCACGTCTAGGCATTGCAAAAGACTGAAAGAGTATAGCAACAGCCGTTGAGATGAAGTTTGAAAGCATTGGATGCTTGTTCTATCAAGAGCGTTGACAAAGGACAATTGTACGAACTATACAACCACTACCTCCACTACTCTGTTCGTGTCTCTGCAACAAGACAATGATAACAGCTCTGCCTGCAGAAATGTTCCTTCATACAAGGAATGCATTTGAAATTGATCCTTCATAGGACAATAACCATATCAGGCAAAAGATCATTGGTGATTATCAACAAGCTTCAAACGACTCT
>Ga0315915_1005940_pt1 | contig 15083 bp, 7 predicted proteins | sample MpolbnodulesMG_FD_207738 | JGI IMG/M metagenome (GOLD analysis project Ga0315915, IMG submission 207738) | Medicago polymorpha root nodule microbial communities from Los Angeles, California, United States - branched nodules | ecosystem: Host-associated > Plants > Roots > Nodule | place: USA... | reverse complement strand
TATACAGTTGATGCGTGATATTCTCTATGCAAGAAAAAGTCTTGCTTTAACTCTAAGCTTAACTTTATGTTTTCTACATGACAGAAAAAACATTAGTGCCTTCCCTTGCTATTTGCTAATCAATCAATTTCTGATAATTTCAAATTTGAAAAGTCTTCATGATCCATCACTTCTTATATGCACGTGTGAGTATACATAAACAGAAAAAAAGTTCAAAGCATGCTTCAGCAACCATTTTTATATTTCATTCCCAAGAAAGGCGTGACAACGGTCATCGGCATTTCTTGCCTCTAAAAACTAAAAAAAAGTACTAACCTAATTTTTTACAAATCTAAGTTAACAGTAAAATTCTCTGATCAAATCCAATTAGTAAGATATTCACTCAAAAACCCAAATTCCTAACAAACCCATTTTTTTTTAAAAAAACTTCTACATTTTTTTTTGACAAGAAAAACTTATACATTTATTCTACATTTAATTCTAACTTATGTCTGAAAGATACAAGTTAGATTTCCCAAATTTTTATAGAACCAAACTACCACTTTGGTCAATCTACAAGAATTAAGAAAAACTATTTATACTAAAATGTTTGTCTAATATGGGCAATATTACACATGTTAAGGTAACTAAAAGTAGTATTTTTTCATTGAAAACCAACAATTATTGATTAAAAGTTACATATTTAATATAAAAAACACAAGTTCCAAGTCAAAGTTACTACTTTAAACTTCTTAACATGTGCAAATTTGCACATGATAGAAAAACCCTATACTAAATTTATAAAGGGTACATATATTTACTTCCCAAAATTATCATTTATTAATATTGAGAAATTTTATCCATTTAATTAAATGGATTTTTTAGTGAAGATCATTAAAATAGTTATATATGGTAATAATTTAAAAGTAGATTATAAAAATAAAGAAAACAATTGCAATTGTCTTAGATATAGAAGCGATAGTATTCGTGAGCTTAACTAATTTGATAAAGACAATGCATAACATATGCAAGGTTTATGATTCGAATCCCAGACACCAGAAAAAAAGATATAGAAGGGATATTAACTATGTCAATTGTTGATGATTAAAATAATCACACCAACAAGTGCTCTAAAAATACTATTTGTTACATAACTTAATGGAAAATGTTAAGTACTCTAGGGCATTGTTTAAAAATAAAAAAGTAGAAACGATCATCAAATATCGAATATTTTTGGATAAAAGTACATTTTTGAAGAGGCATTCTAGGGCTGATAGTTTTTACCTTTTTATTTTACACACTCTTTCCCTAACAAAATTGAATTAATAACTCATTATATCGATTCGTTTGAAGGAAAACAATAAAATAAACTAGCAGTCTTCCACCCTTGAATCATAATTTGATGTAACACACATTGTCCAAGAACTCCCATTAATTCATACTACAGAGACACTTGCGTGCGTGATATCACATCTTATTAGACCTAGTTAAACTCAGTATAGGTTTGTCTAACATGTGCAACATTACACATGATAAAGTTACTAAAAATAGTAAATTTTTATTAAAAATAAATAATTATTTATTAAAAAGTTATGTATTTAATACAAAATATACAAATTTCAATGCAAAATTACTATTTAAAACTTCTTAACATGTGCAAATTTGCACAGGTTAGAAAAACCCCTCGGTATATACTGCCAATCTATAACGAAAATAGAATGACAAATATATGGAATGAATAACAACAACAGATGTGATTTTTGTAAGATTAGATACAAGAGAAAAATAACTTAAAATAAAATTATAATGAATGTGAGGATAGTAATCATCCTCTCCTAAAAATACTCTATAATGGGATAAATAAATGCTTGTGCTTATGCAAATGTTACTGTACACTAAAATCCAATAAATGTATAGAAGAGTCATTAAATGAGATAGCCACGTGAGTTTGATTAGAAACCATGCTATTACCATGTACTTGTCCTTCTTCATCATCTCTAACTGGGAGCGTGATACACAATCGCGCCGCAGGTTCATGTATGTCCCACACTCTCAACAAACCAGACCCACCAGAATAGGTTATAACATACCCTAAATTCATGCACCCTAATAAACCTCTTAACCATGAAGCCCTTAAACGAAATCTACTCACGCGCTCAAAATTATTCACGCGCCGAACAGTTCCAACACCATTTCTTTCCACCACAACAAAAACCTCATGGCTAACATCCAATGATCCTACAATGAATCCAGTTGTGGACACTACATCACGTAATAGAATCTCTGGGTTTCTTAAGTTGAAACAAACCAATCTTGTACTTGTGCAAGCTACTACGAATTCTCTTTCGGTGACTCGGACTCGACCGACCGGTTCAACTAATTCGGTTAACATATGCCATCCTTGAACCGTTTCTGGATCGGTTAATGAACCACCAACAAACACGCGCTGCTCCGTGTGCGCGTCCCATATTTGAAAAGCCCCGCCCGCGTGGCCAGCATACAAACCAACCCACCAACGACTAGAGCCGGCAAATTCTACTAATACTCCGTTATTAACAACATCACCAATAATTGCCCGTCGCGCGGGAATGGGCCCGGGCATTGGCCCAGGCCCATTTATAATAGCAATGTAGACATCTCCATCTAATCTCGCGAAGGCGAGGGTAGAGCTTCCAATTACAATTCCCGAAACGGATTGTGAGAACGGACCGAATAGAAGACCATGGTTGGACCAAAACGTGCTAACATGTGCACCGGTGTTGAGATCGAAGAGTCGGACACTGCCGTCAACAAAGCCGCAGGCGAGGTGGGTGTCGGAGAGAGTGAGGCAGCGGCATATGAGGTTTTGGTGGTGATCTCCTGGATCATATTGTGGGACCACTAAAGCATGTCTACCTGTTGTAAAGTTCCTAGCCGTTCGATGCCAGTAGATGTACTCTAACTGCCATGTGTCCCTCAATCTATATGTTCTGCGCCAAATGCGTCTCGTGAGCCTCTGCCACAGTAGATCCGAACGTGACACTTCTCTCCATGTTGAACAAACCTGCATGCATTTTCCAACCATATAAAACATCAATACCCAAATATTACAACATGTTAATCTCAATTTAATATACTATAGTAGAATATGCATGTAGGTATATATAGGTAGCAAAATTAAATAGCTAGTATAATTCAACTTAGAAAATTGACTGTTCAAGGTGATGATGTATGTTCCCATTCAGAGGGAAGGTGCGAACGTGACAGATAAAATTGAAGTTGCAACAAATGTATGTACTAAGTACGATTTTCACATTCTTCCATTGATAAGATATGGTGGAAGATATTCTCAATCAAAAAGGAGGTAGTTGGATGAGATGGTCAAGAGCATAACCTATTATTATCATATATTATGGTCCAATAAAATAAAATTTATGATATGATCTATATAGCAAGGAGAGAAGTTGATATGATGTGGTCCATAGTCTATACTAGCATATAGATTAATATGAGGTAAGATAACGAAACAAGTCAATATCTTAGTTGCTGTTCATGTAGTCGTGTGTAATGTATGAAAATGAAATATTAGGATAGTAAAACATGGTAGAGTATCAAAAGCTATAGCTAGCGTGGTACCCCACATATATTTCACTTTCATTTCCAATAAAGGTATGGTCAAGGCTCTGTCTTGTTCCAACAAGAGAATCTATCTACTTCTACAAACAATAACAACCCCTCCAACAAGCCAAAAGACAAATATCCGGTCATCTTTCTTCCTACATGTTCCACTAACAAACCATCAACCATCTTCTAAAGTGCTAGCAATTAATTAATTAATTAAAAATGTAGAAAAATATTAATTATGCTTTCATGTATCTAAAATAAGTTGTGTTATTTGGATGCGTATGTAAAAGAACATACACCGAAAGGAAGAAATAATTTAAAACTAGAAAACCATATAAATATATTGTGTATAAGTCAAGTTATGTGTAAAAAGAATATTTCAATGCATACAAGAGGCATTCCTGCAAAATTTAAATTAGCTATCTACACTGTCTACTTTAATTACTGAGACAAAATATGCCCTAAACCCAACTATGTTAAGAGTAAACTTATTAACAATAGTTCACTTTTTAAAAATATTTTTTATTTTAAAAAACTTGTGTTAATTTTACTTGTTAAGAAGGAGATGATAAAATCTTGTTAAACTTTCGACACATGCACTTTTGTAAAAATAATAAAAATGACAGAAGAATTAACACAAGTGCATATATATGTGCTTGGGGGGAGAATCTCACATTTTATATTAACAAGTTAAAATAAACCTATTGTAAAAATTAAATGGATCTTTAACATTTTTAATACTGCTATCATACTATTTAATAAACCTATTTTATCATTGGGAAAGAACCCAATGAGAGCTTCTCACATAGATACAAAAGGAATGGGGTTTTGTCAAGGCAAGAATTGGAATCCATGTGATTTTTGGCTTTTATACATACGTTGCTTCTTGACCATTTTATGCCATTATAATTATAATACTCTCACCGTCTCCTTTGATAAAAACAAATTTATTTCTTCTTTACTCGTGCATCGGTTGGCCGAGATAATGCATTGTTATATATAGAGGTCAGGGTTTGAATCACGGATACCTCATTCATTCATCTTAAAAAGTGAATTCTAGCCACTATGTTACTTGACAAAAAAAATGTATATTTGGTTCTACTTTTAGAGGAGCTAAAATTGATTCTAACGGTGTAGAATTGATATGAAAATGTTTGATTGTTTTGGAGTCGAATTGATTCTAATTAAGGGGGTTTTGATTCTAGAATTACTTTTTATCCTTTAATTTATTTGTTCAACTCATTTTTATATGAATACAAATCAATTTACATTTTTCACTCAATTTTAGTTACCGCAAAACCAAACACGGACCAAAAAAGTTGGGAATAAAATTAGCACATCCATTTTGTGTGCAGACTTCCCTAAAATATTCCTTGTATTATGTGTTTTAACTTAAAAAGTTTCATAACAGCTAGTAACGTTTTCAAAAAAATAATGCAGCTAGTAACATGTATAAGGGACTAATATAATTAGGAAAAAAACTTTTTTAAAAGGAGGATAGGTGATGCTAACAAGCGACATAAGCTAATGAAGCAAAAAAAATAAAAATAGAAACTTTGTATCAAAAGTTGAGGATGGAAAAATTAAAAGAGTTAAGGGATGAGAAGATCAATGGTTTAATCTCTACACCAAACATAATAATACCAACAATAGTAACAATTCAAACATATCAATCCTCAAATGTTTTAGAAACTAATTGATTATGTGCTTAATTTTACCATCAACTGGTAAAACTAGGAATCTCTTTTGGTAAGAACGTAACAAGATTTAATCATTCTACTATTTTTAGAATTGTGAGTAAAATGAAATTATTTAGGTTAGCAATTAATCACTAAATGTGAGCACTATTCTGAATTCAAATCCAAAAGGAGGATCTAACTACTTCTACCCGGTCCAACCCAACTGCAGATTTTTACGAATATAATCTTAGGGCAAATCCAAGTAGCTAGAGAAAAGCTGTGGCACACACTTTGCACACAATTGATTGATTTTAATAATAGAATAATATGAAACCAAATAGGACCAAAAATTGTACATTTTCATTGCTCTAACTATATAAAGAAACATAAAAACAGTAGTACTATTTATAAAAAAAAAAATAAAAAAAAAAAAATAGTACTATATGGTTCAGTAATGAGACATAAATCACTATTCATGTTTCCCTCCTTGTGTTATTTAAGAAAACAATCCTTCTGAAACAAAGTAAAAAGCTACTAACAAGATGTTTTTAGATAGAAAAAAGGCAAGCCATGGATTTATTAGATTAGATAGATAGATAGATAGCTAGAATAATTAAACAGCTCAGTCAAAAAAGGATTTCATGCCAAGAAAGGTAAACATCAAAATTCAAAGCCTTTTTCATATAATACCAAAGGTCCAAGACAGAACAAACAAGAAAATACATTTACCCTTTTTGTGAAAGGGACACACATTTAGTTTGGAAAATGACCCGCCTTAAAAGTAGCCGTTTTTAAGGAACAGTTTTTTCTAGGATGCTTCAAATTAAGCATCTCAAAACAAAAACATAAATCCTAATCCAATTAGTTGAATGTACCAATGAGTCTAAAGTTCTTTAAAAAATCATCATCTCACAAGAAGAAATTTAACAAATGATCCAAAAGAAATATTATTTTTATATAAATTTATTCTTATTATTTTTACATAAAGGGTATCTGCATATATCTCTGCAGGTTGCAATGCATAATGTTTGACTTGACCAATAATTTGTCCATTTTCGGAACTGAAAAAGCTGGATCAGTTACACATGCTACACATTCAACAACTCACTCAATTTTATTTTTCTTAAACAAATATAATTCTTCATTGTTGGACTCAACATATGAAACATAACCTAATTGATTATATTAACAAATTTTTAACAAACTTTATGAATTATTTTAAAAAATAAAATAAAAGCTTGATGAAGAAAATGTGACCTGAAAAATAATGGCAAGAGCTGAAGCAGCAGCAAGACGACCATGATAATGAGAAGCATCAATGGCAACTTGAGTAGCCAATGCTTCAACAACAGGTTCAAGCCATACTTCATTCATAGCACGTTGGCGAGAGGAAGAAGATGAAGGAGCTTCGGGTTGATGAGAAGTGCTAGGACCAGGAATGTCAGCAACAACATTTGAGGAAGAAGCAACATCATAAGGAGTAATTGAAGGTGAAGGTGGTTGTGATGAAGAGGAAGAAGATGAAGGAGAAGAAGAAGACATGAGTGAGAGAAGTGGAGGGGTCTAAAAGCTAAAAAAGTGGGGAATGAACAAGTAGAAACGGGACCAGAAAGGAACAAAGACAAAAAGGTTGGAGATAAGGACACAAACTGAGGGACCCCAAAAGCCACTGTCTCTCAATTTTTGCTTAAATATTTGTGTCATTGCTGTAATAAATTATTAGTAATCTCCACGGTAACACAAATATTACTACATATCCCTTTTGAAAAATAATTTTGTTTCAAATTAGTACAATATTAATGATTTGTTTGTAAATAATATCCTTGTCTATTTATTGTAGAGAAAGAAATAGTATAATGAAATAATAAGTAGGTAAGGGTATTATAGATAAAACACAGATGATTTCATCAAAAATAACAAAACTTATTTGATTTTTTGATACGTGTAATTTTCTCAAAAACGACAATTATTGTGAAACGGAAGAAGTATTTTATACTTTTTGAATAAAATACCTCTTTTGGTCTTGAATATAAGTAACGGAAAAAAAAATCACACACTTTAAGAAAATTAGTTTGTGTCATTTATTTCTCTCAAAGTTATAAAAAAATACAATTATCATTTCTAAATTATCATTCATGGAAACTTGTTCCATCAAAGAAAAAAATCACATTAATTAGAAAGGTAATTTAGGAATAGTGACATTAAATATGATAGAAGTCATTGACATTTGCTTATAGAGGAATGCTAGCAACACACATTTTAACACACTCTCTTTGATTGGTTAAAATTCATATGGGATCTACCAAATCATGTGGGTCCCATATACATTTGGTGGGTCTCATGTGAATATTAACCAATCAAATAGAGTGTATTGATAAGTGTGTGTTAGAATGTGTGTTGCTAGCATTTCTCTTTGGTTATATACAAGACAATCAATTTTTTTGCTTTGAAGTGTAACTTGCTTATACGTGGTCACAAAATCAAATATTTTAGTGTTTAAGAATATGTGATTCTTTGCATAAAAATCAATCTTCTCTCTTACAAAATTGTTCATTCATTTGTTTCGGCAGAAGTTAATCCACGCTTGACATTTTTCAGCGTAAGTTAATTTACATTATCTCTTTTAAGATCGGTTCAATCACTTTTTAAGTTGGTTATCCAATCTTAAAAATGTCGAACGTGAGTTAACTCGTGCTGAAAAATGTCGAACGTGAGTTAACCCCGGCTGAGATAAGGGAATGAACAATTTTAAAAAGGAGAAAAACAATCTTCTTCTTTGTATGTGCACATATATAAACACTATGCAATTAAGCTTTGTTTGGAAGTTTAGAGAGAGGGAAAGGGAGGGATTTGAAAGGTGTGAAATATAAAGAAAAATGAAGATGTCTTTTGCATTTTTGTAAAAAGTATATTTGTAGATATTGATAAAACTAACATTTATATATTTGATATACCATGATTATGAAAATTGCGGTTTTTGTGTAGCCATGATCAGAATGTAAGTATGTAACTCTTTTATTAGTTGGGATGCAATATGGTAGAGTGGTACATTATACCTAACTTAATTAGCAGTGCTCTTATTGTTAGATTGAACAACTTTATCCCTATTAAAGTCTACAATGTTTGTAGTTTTATGTGAGTTTTGAATGGTACTTTTAGAAAAACAAAAGTGGTGGAGTACAAAGCGAAGTGAAATGCTTGTGATGGGCGTTGGTCTTCAGGTGTTTTTTCAAATACTTACTTGACTATACTATCCATCGAATTAGTTAGAGAGGCAAACTTTGACCAGCCCATTACACATACTAGGTTTAGATTGGACTGAATTTTGAAACTAAGGGCCCACAAAAATGACTTTAATTACTAAAAATTATCCTTTTTTCAATTATTTTTTTAAAAAATATCAAAATCCAAATTTCTTAATTCTTTTTTAAAAGTTATTTATAATACCAAAGATTGATAATATATACTACGTAATAGGATTTGTGCCACTGGAGACTCGTTTTCTTAAACTCGTTTACTTTAAATAATGTAATAGGGTAGTGTCAATGGATGAATTGAACAAATCTCATATCTATGTTGATCAGGTGATTAATATATTGTGTAATAGCATTTGTTTATCTATACTCAGTAAAGAAAACTACCATTTTCAGCACTTTTGGATTGGATTTTTCTTTCCAAAAACACCCTTAATTTTCAATACAAATAACACATGTAACAAATACATAAGAATAATCTATTCTATAATTTATACTATATATATAAAGAAAACTACCTCTTTCAGCATTTTTGGGTTGAATTTTTCTCTTCAAAAACACCCTTAATTTTCAATACAAATAACACATGTAACAAATAGATAATAATAAATTTAAATATTAAAACAAATGTAACAAACGTTAGCAAAAAATAATGTTAAAGATTGCACTTTAAATCCTCTAAAAAAATATTAGTAACAAACGTGAGCAAAAAATAACGTTAAAGATTAGACTTTAAATCCTATAAAAAAATATTAGTAACAAAACGCGAGTAAAAAATAATGTTAAAGATTGAACTTTAAATCCTCTAAAAAAAATATTAGTAACAAACGTGAACAAAAAATAATGTTAAAGATTGGACTTTAAATCCTCTAAAAAGAATTAGGACTCAAAATATTTTAGAAAAAGATTTGTTAGCACTATATTAACTATTAATAAGTAGGGTTCTCATAATTTATAGTTCGTTTGCATAATATGTCATTTATACATTTATGTTATGATGTTACTAATTACTATTTCCTACGTTCCTTCTTAAGTGTTTTTTTAGGGTGAAATTTTCGTTTCTATTTAAGTGTCTTTTTGGTATTTTAAGTGTACGATTTTTCAATTATACCCTTTGTCAATTACTTTTTTTTTTCAATAAAACTAATTAATGCTATCTATTTGGAAAACTAAATTATGTTTTTTTTAAATAAAATTTGTTTCTTGCTATCTTTAAATTTAAACAAAATTGTGTTACAAACAATGGTTTCAAGAAAAGTTAAAATTCTATAGATAAGATGAGTAGCAATTGTTAAAAATTTAAAGTGCAAAGTAAAAGAACATATTTGAGAGGAGAAAAATAAAAAACTCCATGAATGTTCAAAAGGAAGAAAAAGTGGAAGACTCGTTGGAATTGCTGATGAAAGGTGAAGAGGGAGCAATGGTTGAAGACTCATTTGACAAGATACAAGAACAAGAACAAGATGGCGATGAAGAAGAAGAAGTTTCATCAATATAATTTTTATATAGGAATTTGTTGTCGAAAAAGATAATAATTGACAATTGTTTCTTACGAGAGAAAGATAACATATTAAATTTATTGGAAAGATAAAGTGTCTGCAAAAAAGTAGGAATTTATTGGTGGATTAAAATGAGGGTATAATTGGAAAAAAAGTGCAAAAATACACATCGCTATTTTAGTGTTAATTTTCTAAAAAGACACTTAAAAAGGAACGGAGGGAGTATTATAATGCACTACCAAAAAAATTACTATTAAAATAAACAATAAATGATCATTATTTTATCTTTATTTTATATGCAGGCAAACTAAAATATGTTGATTTCATAAATAATTTTGTTATATGTCTTGATAATATTTTGTTTATAGATCAATATATCAATAATTTCCATTAATATTTTAAAATTTTAAAAATTTAATCTAAATTATACAAACAAACATGATAAAATAATCACATGCGTTAGTGCAGAAGAAAGAGCGGACAAACGGGCACTACAGTGTCTATCTTTCCGCTAGTGTTTTATAAAAAAAAATCTCATTTACTTGCATATGTTTTATAAAATGAATGCATATTCATTAGTATTATTTCATTTTTGACAACTTTTATAATAATTTTCTCTCTTTTACAATCAAGATTTTTTCCATTAAATAAAAAAAAATTGATACGGATTTTGACAATCGATTTCTACATTATCAATTGTTAAAATCTATTAAACTTGACCACACGATAATGTAAAGATCAATGATCAAACTCTCCATATTATTATTTTTTTAAAAAAATCAATGAAGATAATCCATTCCCTTGGTGTGGTTCTGGTAAACACAACCTTCATTTACATTGATATTTATTTAGAGTTTACGGATTACGGTGTAAATGAGTTGAGCTATAAATGAACTATCCGTGTTTAACTCGATTAATATTGGGGTTAGTTAAATTTGATTTGTTTGCATTCCTAATTTGAACCCTCTCATTTCACTTTGATATATAAGTTTTCTACAATTGTTTATTTGATGAGATATGATTAAATTCAAGTGTAATTTTGTTTGTATTGTTAACATTGATTATCAAATTGTGTCAAAAAATAAAAACATTGATTATCAATTAGACTTGAATTTTATTCAATTGAAAAGAATAATGAGCAAACTTCTAATAGAAGAATCCATTAGCCTCATAAGTGAAAAATGAATTATTTACCTAAAGACAATTTGCAAATCTCGTTAAATTCATTTGAGAACTTAATCTTTGGCAACTCTTAATAGAGTGTCATATTTAGCCTAATAGTCTATGCCTTCCACAATATGGTGAAAATCTAGGAGGGTCACAGCAATAATAAGCACTAAAACTAAAGTGAGCGTGAATTTACTGTCCCTCATTTTTGTGCCACTATTATGACCACTATAGTGTATGATTTACAATGATTGTTATTATCCAACCAAAACCGACTATCTATAGTAGTAGAATCTAGAGAAAAAGCAATAGTAATTCCCAATCATAGCTTTAATTTGTTATATTTGGAAAGAAAATTTTGGTATAAGTATCGATGGCATTAGTACATGCCCAAAAGGTTTGTTAATTTGCAACCTTTCTCCCAAATTGAATGCTTGAATTATCAAAATTACCTTAATCTTTCTTCATTTTGTTTTGAGCTTTTCTTGAGTACAAAGTACACTAACAAGTTAAACAAAGGTGTCCTGGTTTATTGCAATAACCCTAGTCAATGATCAAATTAATATCGAGGTTTCAATTGAATGTTACTATAGACCTTTAGAAATGAAAAAGACTTGGACCTTTTTACTTATCCAAGTCTATTATTGGGCATGGCCTCTCCACTTTTACATTTTCATCATTTGAAAATCTTCGTGAAATCAAGATTCTCATCCCATCAATTTTCTTCGTAGCAATCTCTCTTTATTTTGTGCTTTTTGCACCCATTAATTTTATATTTTCTAATTAGCGGGATAATTATTTCAATGTCTACGCTAACTTGTGCCCCACAAGTTAAGTATTTAAAAAGAAAAGGTTAAATGTTTTTTTATCCTTATAAATATATTAATTTTTTTGTTTAATCTCTCTAAACGTTTTATTGATTTTTACTCTTTTAAAATTTTTCAATCATCAATTTTGGTCTATACTTTTAACTCAACTTGTATGTATCCTTCATATTTTTTAATTAAAATTTCCAAAAATATTTAAAATATTATAAGAATTTTTCTAAAAAAAAAATAGATTTTTTTTATAAAACATGAATTAAATATTTTGTTTTTATGTTTTTCGCGTTTAAAAGTTACATTAAAAAAATATGAAGGCTACACAAGAATTGACTTAAGAGTAAGGATCAAAAGTGGTGATGAAAGATTTTTAAAGACTAAAAGTCGAAGAAATTTTTACAGGGACTAAAATAAAAAGTTGGTATATTTATAAGAATAAAAAAAATTAAAAGAAATTGTAACGTTCCAAATTTCTATTATCAAATCATTATTTTTAAGGTTTTGCTAACCAATGCCCTAAGGGCAATGGTTAAGAAATCTATTAGTAGAAATTATGTCTAGGAAATACAAGTTTTTATTTTTGTCTTATCAATATTTGCATAACTTTTTATTACAAAGTTACTTATTTTAATACTTTAACCAATGCCCCAAAGGCACTCATTAGTATTCTCCTTATTTTTATTATTCTTAATACTTTATTATTTTAAACGAGCACTTTAGTGTAAAAAAAAGCACATGTGGTATTTCTGTGATGACAACAACAATAAAGTCTTATATCACTTAACAAAGTAAGCTATTGAAGAGTATTGTTGATAAGATCATGGATTATGTCTGAAGTTACAAATTTATTTTATGATTACTATCAATTGAGCATTCAACCACACAAATGTTTAGGAGCGGTTATATGATTATCATTTTTTATTTTGATTAAGTGATAGTATTGTTTCTAGGCCCTTTTTTTAATATTTAACTGTTGTACATTTTCAATATTGCCACTTCTCGTGGTGATGTGATTGCATTGTTTCAATAAATTATTTTCTTGTTTTTTTTGCTTAATTGTATTTTTGGCCCCCTATCTTTTCAAAAGTTGCGATTTTGACCCTCTAACTAATTAAAATACAAAACAGCCCCCTATGTATTGGATCTTTTGCAGTTTTGGCCCACAAGTCCATATTTGACTTGGTCTTCACTGACGTGGCACCCACATCCCTCGAGTGAGGTGCAACATGTAATTTTTTTTTTCTTTTTATAATTCATGCTGGCATTTTTAAATTGGAAGAAATTAAAAAAAAAAAGGAAAAAGAAAATAGAGTCACGTGCCCCAAAATGTACAACGTTAAGAAATTAGGGTTTAAAAACCCCCAATTTCCCAAATCTGCAAATCGACCTCAATCCACCTTCTTCTTCAACTTGAAACTTAAGTTCGATTTCCTTCTTCTTCTTCTCCAATCGTTGTCCTTGTTTCTTTCTTCTTAAATTGATTTCAATTTTGTTCTGGCCTTCTGTTTGTTCAACTGACTCAGTAGAAGCTCAGTTTTTGCTGGAAACGAAAAAAGGTTGAATATTCATCTTCATCAGTTAGTGGATCAACATTGAAGCACAGAACCAAGTTGGTTTGTTATTCTGGTGTTGATTCACCATTGGTGACTTCTTGGAATGATAAGAATCCAGGGAGGAGGTTTCACGGTTGTGGGAGGTATTTTGTCAGAAGAAAATGCAATTTTTTTAGGTGGTATGATCCTGAGGTACCTGATTGGTAGAAGAATATAATTCGAGCATTGTTGAGGAAGAATGATGAATTGAAGAAGAAAGAAAGAAGTTTTGTAATTGCCATAGTTGTGTTAGGAATGATGTTGTTCATGTTTGGCCTTTTAGCTTTAGGGTTAGCTATGAAACAAGGTTGAATGTTGTTCGAATGTTGTTAAGTTTTAAGTTGTTTTTTATTGTAAGAAGTTGAATGATGTTGAATGTTTGTAACCTTTGATTTCGGCAAGTTAATGAAAATGTTTGTAACCATTGATTTTGGCAAGTTAATGAAAAATGTTTGTGGTTATGAACTTATGAACATATGCAAGATAATGATATGAAAATATGATATGGAGGACAGAGTAGAACACATAACAAAAAGTCTGATATTATATTGCAAAATAGCATATCCAAATGAAGACTTAAGTTACAACCAACCATGTTTGAATACTAATAGGTTCCAAAGTAACACATCTTAAACTAATGTGTTCCAAAATAACACATGACGTCAAGTTTCAATACTTAACTATTACAACCCAAAATAAAATGCCAACAAAAGAGTACTTAAATTGCATTACAGCCCAAAATATAGAATAAGTCTCCACAGACATATCAAATAGGTGGCACTACTTCTTGTTTACTGACTGTTGTGTTCCAATAGGCTCCATTTCATCAGACTTTCTCTTTAGACCAATGTTCCTGCACTTCTTAGGCACCATGAGTATGTTTCCCTCCCACAATTTATGGCTTTACAATTGGCATAGAGACAGAGTTGCTTTGTAAAGAGTTGCTCACAATCTTCTTTGGGCCAGTTTTGGTGACAGTGTTGCTTGCAGTTGGCACATTGTTGCTTGCAAGTGGTTTGTTGATGACAGTGTTCAAGCAAGTTGATGGTGGTCCAGTATTGGTTGCAGCAGGTGGTCCACTTGTTGTGGATGCAGCAGTTGGTCCAATGTTGGTTGCAAATCTAGTCTTCTTTCCAGCAGGTGGTCCAGTATTGGTTGCAGCAGGTGGTGGTACAGTGGTGCTTGCAGCTGGTGGTGAAGTTTGAAGGTGAGAAAAACACAAGAAGGGGGGGTTGAATTGTGTTCTCAAAAACTTTTTCGTTCCTTACGTTGAAGAACTGTTCTCAAGTTCAGAGTCTGAAGTAATTCAGAGTCTGAGTGAGTTCAGAGTCGTGTGCAGCGGATAGAAGTAAAGAACAGAGAAAGAAAGAACACAAGCAATTATACAGGTTCCTTCCACAAACCGGAAGTAGTCCTGTCCTCCTTGCACTTCCAAGGAGAGTTCCACTAAAATGTAATCTCAAATTACAAGTTGCTCAATCACACAAGA
>Ga0315915_1005937_pt1 | contig 15087 bp, 15 predicted proteins | sample MpolbnodulesMG_FD_207738 | JGI IMG/M metagenome (GOLD analysis project Ga0315915, IMG submission 207738) | Medicago polymorpha root nodule microbial communities from Los Angeles, California, United States - branched nodules | ecosystem: Host-associated > Plants > Roots > Nodule | place: USA... | reverse complement strand
AAATTAAATAAATATACGAACAAGATCATAAATTGCCGCCCATACCCCTAAAATAAAGGGATAAAAATACCAACAAATCCCACACCCTTAAAACAAAATCTAAAACTCAAACACAAAACGCTCCAATAACTTCCTTTTTCATAACCCTCACTTCACATTATTGATTGTATCTCAACCTCAACCTCAACCTCATTCATTCAAACTTCGACTTCCTCACAAACACTACTTTACTTTTTACTATCTTTTTTTGTTCCTTGTGGACCCCACTTTAACCCTTTCACCTTCTTCTTCTACTACTTGTTCTTCTCTCACACTGAAATATGAACAACAAAACAAATGTTTCTGAAACCAAAAAAACTACCATGACCCACATGGATTTTCTCAAGAAATTCAAACGCTTTAACCCCTTAGAACCTTCCTTAACAATCCTTGGATTCTTCTTCGTTTCAATTCTCTTCATTGCCTGTTTCTTCTATGTTGATTACAAGGGTATACTTCACTCTAGAGGAACCAAACTTTTTTCATTCCATTTTTCTTCTTCTTCTTCTCCTCCTCCTATTCAATTTTTGACTCAAAAAGGTGATAACTGTGATGTTTTTGATGGAAACTGGGTTTGGGATGAAACTTATCCACTTTATCACTCTTCAAATTGTTCCTTCTTGGATCAAGGTTTTCGTTGCTCTGAAAATGGTAGACCTGATGCTTTCTACACTAAGTGGAGATGGCAACCTAAAGATTGCAACTTGCCAAGGTTTTGAGCAACCCCTTTTGCTTTGATTTTGTTTTTGGAGTTATTTTATTCTGGTTGGTAGAACATAGTGCTGAAAATATGAAGACAAACACTTTTTTTTTTTGTTTATTGGTTATCATCAGTGTTTAGTTTTTGTCTTATATAGTTGATTGCTTATGATATCATCTTTCATAAGCTTCCGTGTATTTTATATATTTTTTGCAAAATCAGTTGTTTTGATGAGCTACCTTGTCATTTGATACTAGAAAGTGTTTTTTAAGTGTTTTTTTTTTGGATTGTTGAATTTGTATATGAAGGTGTTGTGTGTGAGTATGAAGGTTGTTAGGATTTTTCCTTTATTGTTTTTGTGGTTGTGATAACAATTGTGATTGTCCTTGTCAGTGTTTCCAATTTCATTATGATTAACTATTAACATTGGCGTCTGATTCAAGCTTTGCAACTACTTAGTCTGTCTATTTTTCTTTCTCAAGAAGGAAGAAAGGAATAATTTATTTATTTGGGGTTAAGCTGCTTTTGTGTTTTCCGTTCTCAATTTGACAGTTTATTCCACTTCTTTTTTTACTTTAATAATTTTTACCTGCAATTATCTACTTTTTGATTTGCATATTATGAAGCATTTTGTTTATGCATACAATAGAGTGTGTTAAGTCAAATTAGTTTTTGGAAATTATTTGGGCGAACCCGAGTTTGAATCCTAGCTTGGAAGAATCATTGACCAGTCTTTACTTACCTCCCGGTTTACTAGGAGCCCCTTCCCCTGGGTACCGGAGGGTTAAGACCATTGTTGTTAAATAATGGCTTTACATAGAGGAATTTGAACAAATCACTATTGTTATGTGATGCGTTATTTAGTACAAAATATTGTGAAATAGCAGCTATAACGGTGTTATAGTAGTGTGCATAGCGGAATTTGAACAAAAATTAGTTTTTGGAATGTGATAATAACTTGGAGCTTTATTCTTATATGACAGATTTGATGCAAGGAAGATGTTGGAAAACTTGCGAAACAAACGATTAGTTTTTGTTGGTGATTCGATTGGAAGGAACCAATGGGAATCACTTCTCTGTATGCTATCTTCTGCTGTTACAAACAAGAGTTCTGTCTATGAGGTTAATGGAAACCCAATTACAAAGCACACAGGCTTCTTGGCATTCAAGTTTGAAGAGTTCAACTGCACTGTTGAATACTACAGGTCTCCGTTTTTAGTAGTGCAGGGACGGCCTCCTCATGGGGCACCTTATCGGGTAAAACTGACTTTGAGGGTGGATCATATGGACTGGACTTCTCATAGGTGGAGAGATGCAGATGTGTTGGTTCTCAATGCTGGGCATTGGTGGAATTACGAGAAGACCGTCAAAATGTAAGGATTTCATTTATGTTTGTTCCGGTGTGATGGATTGTTATTATTAATAATTCAATCTTTAACAAGGACATGTGAAAGAAGACATTAATCATGTAATTACTGGTGGGAATAGGCTAAGATAAACTTCGAAGGCCTGACCCTGACCTACTTTGGAAACATTATGCCCGAGCCTGACCTATTATCTGTCGTAGGCCCATCTTTATGCTCTGTTTAAATACATGAAATTAAAATCCTTGGGTGTACAAGTTACTTTGTTTTGTTGAAATATTGCAACAGTGTTTTACCCTATATGTGGTTAAGGTGTTGATGTTGAAGTTGTTGTAATTATATGTGAGTTTGATGTTGGTTTTATTTTATTGCTTAGGGGTTGTTACTTTCAAATAGGGGAGCAAGTGAAGATGAATATGTCTACAGAAGATGCTTTCAGATTATCAGTTGAGACAGTAGTTGATTGGATTGCCCGTGAAGTAAACAGGAACAAAACATATGTCCTTTTCCGAACTTATGCTCCTGTCCATTTCAGGTTTGCCTAAATTTTCAAACAAACCTACCTTCCCTTTTATCTTTATTTGATCAAAATTTATGTTATAAATTTTTAAATGGAAAACTCAGTTACAATACTACTTCTTCTCGAATAAATATATAGCTATGAATCATTGACACAAACAATGACACTGGACACAAGTACACGACACTCGTAATACTTTGAAAAATGGGAGGTGAATGCTACCAAACACGCCTTCAATTTGAAATGTCGGTGCTATAAAGAATATTAGGATTGGTAAAAGGACATTGCTGTGAACTCAATTAAATTTTACTTCTGCATGGCTTTTTTCAGAGGGATTTTTCCTTTCACCACAGCTTTTGGAAAGCATTTACTGTTTATTGACTGTCATTCTTTTTTTTTTTTATAAATCTGACATGAATTTTAAGACTCAATTCACACAACTTTCTGCTTCTTAAAGGCATTCCTTTTAGCAGACGCATATGCTTTGCCCTCTATGACTTTTAATCTCAATCATGTTACTTTGAAATAGTTTACGCAGGTTATTGTTGTCATTGTAGAGAATCTGGATATTTGGTTCTAATTTATCAAATTGTCATTAAAAACATTTGGTGCTGGGGTAAAAATCAAAACCTAAGTATGTAGTGCTTGGAATCAGAAGGAGACAAAGCAAGTAGTTCAAAATATAGCTGTTTAGGATAATGATCAGAATTCGCAACTCCAAAATCTGGTTTTGCTTTATAATAACTAGTTTAGCTGCTTCACTGTGAGTTTGACAAAGTCATGCTGTCACGGTGGCACCATGATTTTGTTTAAGCTCCGAAGTGTATCTTTTGGTAAAATTACGGAGGCAAACCGTGATTCTGTCAAATTCACCTCAAATCCAATCATGGGCATAGCAATGCTAATGTTATTTGATATCAGATTCAGTCCATTTAATGCGGGAAAATTAAAATTTAAATACTTGAAAAACTTGTGTAGAATATTTTGTATGTTAATCTTCCTCAGCACATTGATCTGGTTTTGTTCTTTACCATTAATTAATTTCGTTGTGGATGTATCAGGGGTGGTGACTGGAATACTGGTGGTGGATGTCATTCGGAAACACTACCTGATTTAGGCTCTGTGCCTGCACTCTCCGACATTCATTTCAGTACTGTCACCAATGTCTTGTCACAACGCGCGAGTAAATCACAAGTTTTGAATTTGGACTTACTTAATGTCACACAAATGTCGGCACGCAGGAAAGACGGCCATGCATCTATTTACTATATCGGGCCAGACAAGGGTCCAGCCTCTATGCAGCGGCAAGACTGTAGTCATTGGTGTCTCCCTGGTGTTCCTGATTCGTGGAACGAGATTCTTTATGCTCTTCTTCTCAAGAGGAAGGCTTTTTTGGATCGCAATACAACAAAAGTTTCTCAAGTTACTCTATAAATAGTCTTATACAGTTTGCGGAAAAAAGCACATATTACAAAATCTTCGCCAACCCTTCTCAATCATTGGTGAATGACATGAAGTTGGAAGCTAAATTTGCCACCTTTGTGGTCAGATTCACTAATTGGTGAATCTAACTATTTGTCAGTAATTGCCTTGTGTTACAAAGTAAAGAAATTTACATGTTTGGTTTAAGTAAAATGTCTTCTGTTTCTATATTTATTAATTTTACTAATAGTCATATACATATCATTTTAATTTCACCTTATTTCTTATTTTTTGAGATTTGTACATCATAAAATATACAAAATATTTTTTTTTTGGTCGTACAAATCCTTGAAAATTTGAAATAAAGTGAAAATAAGATGATGTGTTTATAATTATTGGTTAAAATTGAAAATACAAACAGAAGATGTTTTCTTAAATTGAACATGCTTGTTGACCTAATTTCATGCAAAGTGATTGTTTTGACCCTCTTTGTAGTGGTCTGCCATTTTAGATTAATGTTGGGATGGTAGAATTGAGGAATAGCAGATAGCTTATAGGAAAATAATAATCACCTAGATACAAACTTGATGTATACAACATATTTTTTTGGTAAAATCTCAGGTGACATTTGGTCTTGAAAAGAGTAGTGGAAGATGTGTCAATTTTTTTATGTTACATTTTGTACAAAGTGTATAAAAACATATTTTTGTGTTGGAACTTGCTTTCATTTAACACAGACTAGTAATTCCTACGTGTAGTGCTTTGTATTTTGCTCATAATCCAATAATCCACTGTACTACTAATGTTATTACATGTTACTATTAGCTATAGTATTTAATGTAACTCAAATAGGGACCCCGAGAGATAAATAAGTACATTGCAGCTCTGATATCAATTCATGCATGTAATCTAGTTCAAGTTTCAAGATTTATTTGTAGTAGTATTTTTTAATCCTCATTTGAATGATTCCAAATGATACAAGTGGTTAAGCTTTTCTTGAAATTGTCATTGTGTACTTTGCGTGAGCAATACTTACTCGGCAATGCATCATTGTATTCGATAACAACAAAAGCAAACTTAAATGTGAAGTCAATTTTTTTTATGTATCCTCCTAATAGTAGTAATAAACGGATCCAAGATATATTGTTAAGAAAAATATATCCAAGCAGCAAACGAGGCATATTAATGAGTTAAACAATTGACCTCTTCCCTCGTGAAAATAAAATCATGCATATGATCTCTCATTTAACATGTAAGGTTCAAATCCCATGTAAAATATGGCATGTGTGAAATTTTGCCACATATTATTAGAAGACTTTTTTTAAGATAGATAGACTAGATCTTTATAAACGATTGATGTGTATGTTTGTGTTTCTTTTACTAACACAAGTTTATCGTAAATTTTGTGTATATTTTTCAACTTAATGATACAACATTTTTATACCACTTTTAATCTAACTTAAGTTTGGAGGGATATAAATTCAGTGTTGCAAGAAGCAAATTTAAGTCATTGGATAGAAATCATATAATTCACATCTTAACTTGGAGAAATTCAAAACTCAAAATTTCATTGGTTCAATCTTCTTCTGCAGTTAAGATGATTGATCGGATTAAATCCAATTCCAATTTGGAGATAAACTCAACCAATTTTGTTTGAAATCAACAAAACATATGCATATATATCATCACATTTGATAAGAGGCAAAATCAATTATGATCTTTTTCTCACCATATAATAAAATACACAAAATCATACTTTATTTAGAAGTAAAAGTAAGAGTATTTGACTTACAAAACAATAGCTAGTTTTTAGATATGAGCTTTTACATACAACAAGGCCTTAAAATGAAAATTTGAAACCCAAAGCTCTAACTTTTTGAAAGTTGCTCAATAGACACCTCAACTTCACTTTGAATTGGGTCGTAACTCTCAATCGGTTGTTTCCGTGCGTAAAATCCGATCGAGTCGTAACTTCCAAACTATTTTCCAGTTAAGTGAGCAATTTTGAGGTGCTATTGAGCAACCACCTAACTTTTTTTTGTTACTAATCATCAAATGGGTATTGTTCATACCTGATTGAACAATCATGAAGCACAGAACGAGCCCCTATCCTTTTTGTCTGACAAGTGGTGAAAATGTCCGATTTAGCAACACCAAGACATGTTTCACAATCAGAGGATGTCAAATTAAGGTTGCAAGTAGCATGTCCATAAGCAAATGAATTAGGATAAGGTGAAATGTTGTGATAGTCATAATTTTTTTGCGATGGAGTTTCATTCTCTAAATCTTCAAGAACATAGCTTAAACTAATACCAAAAGGATCCCCTGAGGTGTACACTCCACTGTTGCATAGAACTTTGATGATGTTTGTATTTGGAACACTCTCAGCTGAACTCCATAGGCACAACAAAATAATCACAATTGTTACATGTTTTGGAGGATTGTCCATATTCCTATGATGTTTGATTGAATTCATTGTGCTACAAAGGGTTTGTGTGTGAGGGTCATCTACCTAATCTTATGTGTTGGTTTTATCCACTACATTTAATTATGAAATATTCAATACCAAGCTTTTGTCTTTTGTTAGTTGAAACAATACTATGTTATGGATAATTTAGAGTTCATTTGTTGTTTTTTCTAGAAAAAAATTACCGTTTTTAAACAAAGTAATCATTTCTATAAGTTTTTTTTATTGGTTTATTATAGATTTTTTGAAAAAAATGACAATCTAAAGATTATTTTTTTTAAAAAATTGCTCAAATGAGAAATTCATTTAGCACTTCTCCAAATATCTGATCTTTTTAAGTGATTTTCATTTTAATAAACAAACACAGAATAATTCAACTTTTTTTTTCTTTGGGAATCTCTAAAAATTAATCTTTAAATTATTGAGTATCAAAATTATATATTTTTATAATCAGTAAAAAAACAAACACTTATTATTCCCTAGCTAAAGCAGCTAAGTAGCTCACCTCTATTTTTTTTTCTTTTTGTATTTTTAATGTTTTGCTCTCTAATTAATTGGTGTTGAAAATTCAGGGGCTTTGGCTTGTATATAATATTATATATGACTCCTCAGGGTGCTGGGATGGGAGAAAATTTTGGAAACCACGGCTTAATAGCCTCAAGAGGCATTGAGATATAAAAGTTAACTATTGATAGTTTTTATTTAAAAACAGCAGTTAGTATTGAAGGTCATTGCATTATTTTTCAAATAGTAATTATAGTAAGAACTTAATCCATATAGCCCCCTCAAAAACAAAAAAGAAACTTCATCCATAGTGAGTTTGGAATTTTACAATTAGTAAGTAAATTCTATTTTAAATATTCGATGAATTTGGTGGTACTTCTTAACTTGTATGGGATGAGTTTCCCTCATCTAAATTTTATATTTATGTAAAACAAACAAATTTTATATGGTATGATATAAAAAGGGGTTAATAGGTCTTTACCCCCTATAATATAGGTCATTTTCGGTTTTCCCCTGTAAATTTTTTTTATTTACCCCTCTAAAAAAAATTTGTTTTGATTTACCCCCTAATAGGCCAAACAAAAACCAATTTTTATTTTATTTTTTTAAGAAATTTTCGTTTTTGTTTGGCCTATTAGGGGGTAAATCAAAACAAATATATTATACAGGGGGTAAATAAAAAAAAAATTACAGAGGAGAAAACCAGAAATGACCTATATTACATGGGGTAAAGACCTAATAACCCTATAAAAAATTAAATAAAGGTAGCTCATTGTATTATGTATGAATTTGAGATATCACAAGGCGGAGGTTTCAAGAGGAGAAACATGCTATACTTTGTCGCCGGCCATGTAAGCTTTGTTTTATGCTTTGATGAAGGAATAAACATTAGTATTCAATTTATTTATGTAGAAAAAACCTTGATCTTTCTTCTTTTTTATGAAAAGGGTATTCCAACTAACTAAACTGACCATGTTATGAAGAATAAACTTGATGGATGTTTATCCTTAATCTTTCATCTTTCTATAACCTCTATTATTGAATATATGGCTAGTGATCTTTAATTGCTTTGATCATTCACTTGTTCATTCGTCTCCTATATATAAGATTTGTGTTTTAGTGTAATGACACAATTGTAAAGAGAATAATACAAAACTTTATCTTCTCTATCTTTGATCATCTTCTCTATTTTTGATCTTGTCATTTAGTTTAATTCAAAGCAGACCCAATGAAATATTGACTTTTAGTTTTGACACCTTAAATAGAATAACTTTCAAATAGAAGAAATTATGGAAAATAGAAAAAAGACTTTAGTAAAAAAAACATAAGAAAAAGACTAAAAACTTATAATAAATCCAATTAATTATCAAAACGAAGGAGACAAAATCAAGGATAAACTAAAAAATCCTCCTACTAATCAATAGACTTTTGGACGGATCCACTCCTGGTTAATTGGGGAACATGCCCCCACTGTGTTTGAAAGTTTATATGTTAGGAATTAGCCTCTTTTTTTGAACAATTAATCTCTCCTTTTAAAATAATATCTTATCCTCACTAAATATAAATTCAGACTGTAAAAGGAGTTATTTTTAGGAATTATGTGAAAAAGTGAATCTGTATTCATAAAAGGAGTTTAATTACTAGTCACATACTCTATCTAGTCTCAATTATAAGAAAAAACTGTCGAAGAAATATATATTTAGTTCAAAAATTTAAATCAAACACATCAATAATCTTAAACAAATTTTTGATTATTTTTGAGATCAAATGACTAGCACATAGAGAGAGATATTTTTTATAATTTCCAATATAATTTTACCCCATCAGTTGAAATTTATGAATCATTCACCAGATAGACTCAAGTAAAACTTAACAAGCAAGTATTGAGAGGGCTAAGAGCGTGAAAAAAAAACTAAAAAGAAATCAACTGAGGAACAAAAATCCCGATAACATATGCTCCCGACAAGTGACAAAATTAAGTTGGACAAGACTCCTAATAACAAACATCATCATCCATCAGAAAACCAAGATTAACAAAAGCGTATGCACACTAATTAGTTTCTCGATTAGAGTGACACCTCAATCTTCCAATCCAGCGCAAGAAGAAGACGAATCTTACAACCAAAACTCTACCCATAGGACTACTATCCTTATGACCATTAAGGACAAGAGTCTTGTTAACGAGTGCCCCGACTCTTTAAAGATTTCAAAAGAAGAAATAATTTTATAAAAAAGTCAAATATTTCGATTTCCAATACATTGATTACACATATTTTCATAGAAAAGTTACTATTTAAACATCTTAAAAAAGATAACATTTCCCTAAGGACAATTACCACCAATAAGGAATTCACATTAACCTCTATTTCTCGAAATCCCAAACTACCATACCTCAACTCTTCATACACTCTTCAATTCTCCTCTATACACACACTACACTTTTCAATACTAGATCGTCTACCCGTGTTGCCGCATGGGTCATATACATTTTTAAAAGTAGATATATGCAATATTACCTATCTATCTATAATTTATAAAACCAATAATTTTTTTTTTTTTAATAAAACCAACAACTTAGTTAAAATCTAATTGATCTTTGAAAACAACTGTGCAGGTCTATATAAAATATGGTTGAAACATTATGGAGACCGGCCCCAAACAGGTGATATTATACAAACTTATAGCAAGACATTTCCACAGATTTTGTACTACATCGAAAAAAATGAGAATTGGCCAAATATCAATATTCTCATTTATTATGCAAGGCCAACTTTATGTATGATTCAAGTAGATTGATTTGTTTTTGATGATGTATTCATTTATCATTTATCACCTATTGTATTGACATGATGTTGGTGATTATAATATTATTTTTTTAAAAACATGGATCCTTCTTGTATCATTACATATGACGAAGTTGTAATCCATAAAACTAAGTGAGCATAATCTAAAAATAAAGAACCAAGCATCCATGAATCATTCATTCAAATCAATAGTAATACATAAAGACAAATCCAAGTTCAAGACATACACATAGGACCTGATATACTCCATATAACAAAAGACCACACTACACTATCAATGTTATAAATAAAACAGAATTTCTCCCAACTGCTGGAGCACCAATTGTGATTGCAGTCCCTCGAGACAGCCATTGAAGTGTACAGTAGTGTTTCCAATCCCCTCCAATTTCATAGTGCAATTCAGGGCTTTTCAACGAATGCATTAGTGCATTTCCATACATGTCATGTGTCATCAGTAAAATAAAAATTCCTTGTGACCTTTGAAAGAATCGACTCCAAATAACGATCATGAGTTAGCGTCTGTGATGAAGGAAATACAAAAATACTAACTGGTTAGAATATCATAGATGCACAGTAATATTTGTTTGATATAGATGATGATTTTCAAAATAATTAATACCAGAAAATCCGACTGTACATCATCCTCACTTAAAAACTTGACAGAACCGTATATGTAAAGTTCCTGAATGAATAAGACTTTGATTTTACGTAACAGAATTCAACAACGAAATTATGCCACTTTAATTGTAAACTTTGATTGATTTTACGTATATAACAAAATTCAACAATCAGATATGTCATCAGTTACAATTAAAGTGATTTTACGTATGAGAGATCAGATGTGAAAATCAACCAGATACATAAAACCAAATTATTCTGTTATATATGACTCCAAAGTCTCTGATTGATTTTACGTCTCACGAATGAGAATTTACGTATGTCATTAGTTACAAATAAAATCAATCAAATACATAAAGATACCTCCTTTGGATTGAACTCAATAACGAAAGTATGCCACTTTAATTGAGCAACTTGAAAAAGACCGTCGTTGCTGAGAGTTAATACCCAATCGAAGTCAGCTGCATACATTCAAGCAATTTATAAACTGAAATTAATAAACAGCGATACGTCAAATGGAATATAGAATATGAACTAATGGATTATAAACATACCACTCAGGCTGTGGAGCGCATTGGTTGTATTCGCCACAATATCATATGACATGGCTGCCTTGTGGAAATATAAGAATAATTAACATCTTTGTAACATACATTTATCATATGTGGGGAAGATGCAAGGTCAATATCACTGTTTTGTCTCCCTCTTCCTCTTCTCAAAAACAATCTTTGTCTCTCTTCCTTGTAACGCTGCTGAACCAATTTAAAACAACCCTTCTTCTGGTCATAACCCAAATCGTTATTCCGTCTTGCCACATGTTTGTGTTGCTCACCACTCATCAGTGGTTCTGCTCAGTCACCTGGTTTCTTCTGTACGAAGCATATAATGCTAATAACATCACATACAAATTGAATTCGCCTGCACAAATATGGGAAAAAACAAAAGAATCATTCACAGTACAATAACATTATATTATATCTAATTCATATGAATCTTAGGTCAGCATTTACCTCTCTTCATTCCAAAGTACTATGACTTCGTTCCAGACGAACCATGCGAAGGCACGATCATCATAATAATTTTGCATTCCATGAACAAAAACACAAATTCGTGTACTGATGCAAAAATTCTGCATAATTATGCAGAATTGCAGGAGCAGTCAAGTTCTTTGATATTTTTTACCTATTCCTTCTCATAGCATTACAATAAAACACCCCACTTTGAACTGATACAAAATTCATAAAAAGTATAAAAAAGATAATCCCCGACACATTTCCACTCTCAGCACCACTTATTTTGAAGAAATGTAAATACAATAATACAATAATAACTATTGAACTGAAGTGATAAAATGAATGCTAACACCAAATAAATATTAATCTTGAAAACTTAAGGAAAAATACATCGGAAAAGAAAAGGCAAGAATAGGATCGACAAACCATGATGCACACCTGACAGAGAATGGTAACATTAGACAATTAACCATCCACAATAACAATATCCTATTTGATGAAACACTTCAATTCAAAATTTGAAGAACTATAAAATATCATGGTAATTTGCAGTAAAGACTCAAAGTAAAGATGATATCATATAAATGGATAATGCTAAGTGGTACGAAATAGTAGGCGACGAAAACTGACGAAGGCTTTTATCGCTTATTTTCACTGCAACGACTCATGTATTGTGTCAACATTTCATTGCCACTACCCCCAATATTTCCGTCAAACAGTAACTAACTCAATTTTTTCTTTTTTTACGAATACTAAATCAGTTTTTTTCCTCAAAATTTGGAGAAGTGAGCATTTGTGAGTTTTGCTAGGCAAACCTATCGTACTATATAGCATTACCGCATATAAATACTTGGGATTACTCAAATCTATGACCATCTGCAAGAGGTTAGAATCATAGGATAGCTTTTTCAAAAAAATTATAGGAGGTTTGAGCACCAATTGTAGTGCCCAAACACCACTTTTCGAAACCTCATTATTTGACACAACATCATAAACCAAATCAACAATAAATCCTGACTCAGATCTGGGAATCAAGATCCCTTGAAAACTCAATCCTAAGGGGGATAAGATCAAAGTAAAATAAATAAACAACATGAAAGGAAAAGAAAATAGAGGAATTAGGAAGAAAAAAAAAGAGAGAACAAATGCATGTCCAAGGGAGAAAATGAAAGTACAGTCCCATCACCACATGTAAATCCTTCTCTTCCATTACAATTTAATAAAAAAAACATAAAAAATAAAATGGAAGCAACTCAACAATACATAGAAACAAACATTATATGATTGATCATACTTGAAGATAGTTTAACTTGCTAGAGTCACAATCTCAGTACATCTACCATCTCCCGGTGCTGCATTTTACTTGGACATGAATTGCAAGAATTAAGATTTAATAAAATATTCAAATGGAGATCTACAATGGTAGATCTAAGCACCTTGATAATTTAAAATCAAAATAATGAGAAAAACTCACACCAAGTCTTTTTGGCCCTATACATTGATCATCCAAGAATTAGCAAGCCATAACCGAGATATGAAATTGATAAAAATACGAACAATAGAAGAAAACTAAAAAAGAAGATAAATGTTAATAATCTATTTTAGCCAAAAATCAAAACTTGCCACTTAAAAACCAATAAGGATTATTCAATATATTGGACTATGATATAAGTAGTGCAAATTCGAAATGTTTTTTTTTAAACATTGCATGAAAAACCAAGTAATGGGCCAAATTAGTTCATATAAGCAAACAATCAAACAGGTTGGGGCTGCAAAAGTAAAAAGAAACAAAAAATTGATTTGAGAGAGTATGTTGTCTATTATGCAAAACTCGGATATATGATACAATACGCAACACACAGTAGTGTTATTAATTAATTCAACCTATCATAGAAAAGAAATAAAAACCATTGTGATGAAAGTCTCTGACTCAAATATAAATTACAATCAAACATACATACATTTAGGAAATATGTTGTTTATGGGAGAGGGAGAAACAAAAGGAATTGCAATTAAATCGAATCCATATCCAGAAAAACTACAAAGTCAAAAATGGTGAAAACCCCTAAATTGACAAACAAAAAATCCAAATCCCAACAATTATTTATATGAACAATTATTTTGATTTGTGAAAAAAGCCAGAAAATTAAATGTAAGAGTGTATAACATGGCGGGATATACCTTTATTGTTAGCCACAGACATCGTGTAGACGATAAAAACCACATAAACGCCATCGAGAGCCTTCTACCACTGGCAACACCATACAAATGTAGACATAAACCGCATATAGTTTGGTATTGATTGGTTTGATTTAGACATTAGAGGTTGCGGAGATAGCCATGGAACAGTACGGCGTTGCCGAAATTATCCGAGGAAGAAGACGGTTGGGAAATGAAAGAGAGGCAAATGAAAAAGAGCGGTGGCTGAGAGATGAGAATAACAACGATTGAGAGAATGGAAGATAAGATCTACAATGAACACTCCGTTTTCAACTTCACCCACCCTTTTGCAGAGGTTTCCAACCAATTAGCACAATCTCGTGATGAGGTCATAATCATATAACCACTCTATTAACTTTGCCAACAACATTATAATCTCTAATAAGCTTCATGACATGAAGAACTGAAAAATTTGTCCTTTGAAAAGTGTTGTTTATCATATTTATAAGCAAAAAATCAATTATTGAGATTCATTGAATAACTAATAGATTCAGTCACATGTATAAATCAAATACATTAGTTATTTAATATATCTATAAAGTTGTGTCTTACTTTTAAATGTGATCGGAGGAAGTAATCTTATTCCTCCAATACCATAAACAGCCCAAAAATCCTTCATTAAATCTCGCTATTCCACTTTAACATCATTATTACTCACATTAAGAGAAATCCAGCTATTCAAATCTCCAATAAAAAAAATATATTGAGAAATTAAAGGCACCACATTCAACCCAAGAGACATACCAATAGGACAATTTCTCATAGCATGTAGTGTGTCTGCCACTATACTACTACCACAATAATTAAACATTGAAATTCCGATTCCCATTCTAATTATCCTATCATAACACAAAATCCAAATGAGAAATTCCCAAACACGCTTCCATTCTGCACTATCCTCACAACGATGATAACTGCATCAATTTGAGATTGATGTAGATACTTTTTTGAATCAACAAAAATTTATTAAAAACCCAATCCTTGCACAAGACAAACATAGACCGGTGAAGTACAAACAAAAAACGTCGTAGAACACTTGAATACAAAAACCCCAACAAAGACACCCCTCCGATCAACACTCAAAAGGACAACATCCACCAAAATAAACAACCCCACCTGAAATTGACTCCTAGACAACCAACCACTATAAAACGACATCCATAACACCCATCAACACTACTCACCCCTAAAAGAACACCTTTGTAAAAGAAAACCCAGTCCTCACCACCCAAACTGAGTCACTTCCACCTTTTCTAAAGATCAATCAGCCTCTACCACTGCATAATCTCTGGTCCACCGAAAGAAAACCTAAAAAAGCCCAAAACCAAACTTGAACAAAAGAACTGACTCCCGTTCTCGAATCAAAAGCGATCGACCCACCAGACTACATGAGCAAATCAGAAGGCCACCTCACAC
>Ga0315915_1005936_pt1 | contig 15087 bp, 17 predicted proteins | sample MpolbnodulesMG_FD_207738 | JGI IMG/M metagenome (GOLD analysis project Ga0315915, IMG submission 207738) | Medicago polymorpha root nodule microbial communities from Los Angeles, California, United States - branched nodules | ecosystem: Host-associated > Plants > Roots > Nodule | place: USA... | reverse complement strand
TAACAACATTTAGTTTGCATCAACAAAAATTAATATGGAAATCAACAAAAGTGAATATGGAGTCAAAGTCATTAGTTTGCTAAAACAAAGTAATGTTATAGTCTACTATAGTGATTTTTGCAAATAATATAGGAGAAATAAAGAGGCCGACAAAATTATAGGAAAAAGTGAAGTTTTTAATGAAAAAATTATCATATGGATCAGTCAAATTATCTACAATTTTAAAGATGCAACTTTAATATCGTAACACGTAGTTAGCGTACACAAAAAAATAAAAAAAACTACTATCAATAAAAGGTACTGCTAATAATAAAAAATAACTGTTATGAGAGAGGAAATCGTTAGGGCGGTTGGGGCTTTAAAAAAAAAAGTTTTAGTATTTCATTTTTGGAAGCAACAATATTCTAACAAAAATAGAAGTGATATAGTGGTTATAGTTGTAGACCATAAGCATATTGGTTCGATTCCTTGGAAATGCTTTTTTTCATAAAAATTACTCAGAACCACCAAAAAAGGCGGGATCAGATCGATGGAAAAAATATATATAATATTTGAAGAATGTATTCTGTTTGTTTGAAACAGGCTACACCGGAAACTGAGTTTTTTTACTGAGTATGGACAGGCAACTCGATACAAGGTCCAAAAAATCATTGGTAAAAACTAATCAAAAAGTTGCTATCAAGAAAATTAACAATGTTTTTGAGCATACAACAGATGCCATACGGATCCTAAGAGAAATCAAGCTCATGCGCTTGCTCAAACATCATCCTGAGTTCAAAGATATTTATGTTGTTTTTGAGTTGATGGACTCTGATTTACATCAAGTCATCAAGGCAAATAATGACCTTACTCCTGATCATCACAAGTTTTGCTTGGCACTCCTCCTCCTGAGTCCATGGTCAATGTAAGTTTATCAAAATCTATTCCGAAGTTTTATGAAATCAATAGGCATGCTTAATGCTATAGTTAGAATAATGTTGAATTTGTTTTTGCCATAAATGCTAGAAATTTTACTACCAACTATTCTAACAACTTACGGTTTATTGTAAAACATCCGAATGAAGCTTGATTTTACTACCCCTCCCTTGATTTTACAGATTCCAAACGAGAAAGCTAGGAATTTTCTTAGTAAAATGCGAAAAAAGCAACCCGTTCCATTCTCCAGGAAATTTCCAAATATAGATCCTTTGGCTCTTCGTATACTGGAGCGCTTACTTGCATTTGATCCTAAAAATCGCCCATCAGCCAAAGAGGTTGGTCTCTATAACCTGTATATGATTAACTACAAAAGGAGAATTTTCATTGATAAATAACAGAGGACCGTGATTTATCAAACATCGACTGTGAACCATCCACTCATCCCATTTCAAAATTTGAGTTTGAATTCTAGAGTAGGAAATTGTCTAAAGATGATGTCAGGGAGTTGATTTATCAAGAGGTATGGCCATGCATTTCACTCATTCCTTCTACTTCAAATCATATCTTCTCCTTTACGTTGTAATAGTTAATATTACGTTTAAAATTCAGATTTTGGAGAATACATGAATTTGAAGATATGATTTTAGAGATCAAACCAGGTTCATGTATCCAAGGTAAATGTGCTAGTATACTTGGAGATTTTTTGAAGGCCTGATACATGCATATATTAAAGCAGACGTGCATCAACAATCGGTCTGTATTATCATAGGGCATAACCTTTCATTATTCATTATTGAAATGCAATCTAAGATATTAAACCAACCTTTACTATATGAGTATAAGTTTAATATCTTTGCCTTGACATTCTGTTGATCTTATATAGTGGTTGATTTGCAAATACACAGCATTAACAATGGCTTAAATGATTTTTTAGTCCCTGTAAAATCACGACCTTTTAAGTTTAGTTCTTAAATAAATTTTATTCAATTTTAGTCACTATTTTGCTTTTATAGGGACTTACAAGCACCTATTTTATTTTTTTTATAAAATTTATGTATGGACTAAATTTGTAAGCTTTTGATTTTATCACGACAATTTTTTTGTTCATGCTCAACCTTGTAATAGGTATAACTTTGCCTCATATCAAATTACTGATGGTTAATTTTCTGTGTTTTGCATGTCATTTAGGAATTAATTATAATATGGAAAGCGGGTTCTTTTGAAATTCAAAATTTACATGTATTGATTATTAGCCGGTAATTCTATGTTGTTGCACAGCGGGGTTGATTGATTCAACTAACAGTTTGCACACCTTGAGGAACAATATGGCAAAGGCGGAAGAAGCTCACCATTGCAGAGACAGCATGCCTCCTTACCTAGGTAAATGTTTGGCAATATTTGATTATTTGAGCAGTTTCTACCCTTAGCAGTAGTATTTTCTTGTTCCAAACTAGGCGAGCCTGTTTAAATACTGGATTGCTGTCTTACATTTTGAAGAACAGACTTCTCGTCTTCTTTTTATTATAACGAGATATATTGATTATTCAATTAATTTAAAAAGTCAATTGTTTCTTATAGTAATGACCGGGGGGAGTATGTTATAATTACTCTCATGGGTTCACAGATGAGGTTGGCAACATGTCTGAAACATTTTCCTCTGTTATTGTGAGAGTCATATGCATTGAGTATTGTAATTTCACTTTATGCAGAGAGCAAGTTCATATTTCCAAGAATGAAAGGCTTAAACACACTTTTGACCTCTATGTTTGTCATGGTGGTAGTTTTGGCCCCCTATTAAAAAAAAACAATTTTCTAGCCCCTTAACTTCATTCCCTTTTGCGACTCATAGACCCCTCTGATTTTGACCGGGTCAAAGCACACGTGGCCACTCGCTTAAGGGTCCGTTTGGTTCGAGAGTTTTGGAGGGGAGGAGAGATTTTTAATTTGAAGTGTTTGGTTCAATTTTTAGAAGGGGAGGGGAGGAGAACAAATCTTTTTAAAATTTGATTAAATTGCCATAATTATCCTTAAATTAATTTCAAATCTCAATATTAACTTGTAACAACTTTTATTATTATTTATTATTATTAGGTTATCTTATTCTTATAACAATTATTATTATTATTTTGTTATATTTACTACTACTTTGTTGATGTCAACGACCTTATTATTATTATTATCTTATTTTAATTCAACTTATTATTGTTTGTTGATCCTTTTTTTTTGAATGTTAATTCACCGGTTCATGTCTTGTTGTGGAAAATATATGAGCCAGTTTGAGATTAAAATAAGCAGCTTAGATGTGTGTTTGTCATTAGTTGGTCTCTAAAATTGTAAAATCAAGTAGTTTCTTTTGTTTAATTAAGTTTAAAGGTAAAACAGTAAAATAATCCCCCACCCATCCCCTTGCGAACCAAACACGTTTTTAATTAAAATATCTCCCCTCCCTTAAAATCCCTCCCCTTCCCTCCCCTCCTCCCTCTCATAATTCTCGAATCAAACGGACCCTTAGTGAGGTGGACGCCACGTGGTAATTAGTGAATTAAAAATAAAATAAAAAACAAATGTGTATGTGTGTATTTCTTTAATTAAAAAAATAAAAAATAAAAGAAAATGGAAAAGGAAGAGGAAGGAACACGTGATTGATCATCAACACCAATCATCATCTTGCATTCAAACTCAGCATCTTCATCAACGTCAACTCACCAACCATCATCATCAACACAATTTTTTTTTTTTCATTTTAATTGAAGAAAAACGATTTAAGAAGCCATGTTCATCTTTAAAAACAAAATTCTTCCTAACACGATTGTGAACCAATTTCATTTGTAAACAGCACATACCATCTTCATTTTCATTGGCGTCCTTTGATTTTTTATTTTTTTTAAATAGCAACCAAAACTATATGCGTTGGTTTTTTTACATGATTATGAACCAACAATCTTCTTCATTTTAATTCAATGACTTTTTTTCAAAGTCGTTTTTCAGCATTAATGGTATTTTTTACAGCTAACAATATGATTGAGTTTTTGTTTCAGGTTGAGTTAAATGATAAAATGGTGACAAATCAATGGGTGTTAGTTTTGATTCTAACTTCATTACCTTGCAATTCTATTTCTTTAAAGTAACCCATCGATGAAAACTCAAATGATGACAAATTAAAAACAAAGAATAGAAGAGAAAAGGATTTGGTAATAGATGAATGAGTTAGTGAATTTTGGAGAAAAGGATCATGAGGGTGAGTCAAAGGTAGTTCTGTGTTGTTGTGTCTTTGCGGTCTGGAATACTTTTTGATTCTGCTTTTGCCCAGTTTTTGAGTTGCTGTTTTTGGTCTTAGGTGTTTGCTAGGTTCTGGGTTTGGAGAATGAACGATGAAGAAGGATTTTGGGTTTCATCTCACTCACGTGCCTCTTTTCTTCCCTCATGTGCCATTTACCTTTTTAATTTATTTATTTTTTAATTCATTAATTGCCACGTGGCATCTACCACACTTAAGTGAGTGGCCACATGGGTTTTGACCCGGTCAAAATTAAAGGGGGTCTATGAGTTGCAAAAGGGAGTGAAGTTAGGGGGCTAGAAAGTGGTATTTTTTAATAGGGGGCCAAAATTGCTACCATGACAAACATAGGAGTAACAATGCATTTAAGCCATAATGAAAAAAGTGAAAAAAACGATATTGAAATGCCGACTGGATCAAATCTTCAGTGCCCTCCAGGGTATAACGTGACAGATGCTAAAAAGTCAGGCGCTCAAAATGGATTCTCAAAGCCAAACTACATTCCACGCAGCTTATTGAAGAGTGCCAGCATTAGTGCTTCAAAGTGTATAGAAGTGAAAAGAAGTAAAGATCCAGTGTCAAGTGAGTAGTTCTTAGCTGAAGTTATGGAATATTAAGTATATCCTAAAGTTAGTATGCATGTACACGCGCGCACACATACAGACTTACAATTTATTGTTGCGTGTTTAACCTTTGGAATAAAAATATAACTAAACTAAGATAATTACAATTATGCAGCAAATGGAAGAAAAATATCCAGCAAACTTTTAAAGCTAGTATGCAACGACCTGAAGATGAAAAACATCATGCGTAGAAATAGCCTCAGGCATAGATCAAATTTGTATGTTGAAATGGACTTTGGATAGAAAAGATAATTTTGTTGTTGACATTGGCTGCGAACTTGTGAAGTTACAGAGCCGCCTGTTCAAATATAAGGGTCCAAGTAGTAATGAAATATCTTAGGCATACCAGAATTGAACTCTTTTTTTTCAAGAAAAAAGAAATTGACGCAGGTACTTAACAAATAAGTATCGGTATCAAACATGTATTCGATACAATAGGTAAAAATAATGCAAGTATTAGTGCAGGTTCTCTCAAATAAGATCTTATTTTTATTTTTTTCACACTTTTCACATTTACTACTATTATGAAGAGTGACAAATGTATCTTATTTCATATAGAGTTAATGAATACAAGAGTTTATATAGACTGCTGTTGCTGTACAAAGAGTAACTGTAGGATAGCAAACAGCAGATCAAAGCTAAACTAAACTAAGCTAAACTTATTGGAAGTAACTTATACTCTAAGCTAACTTAGTCAACTGTATTGTTGACTTCGTTATTCTTATCATGTAATAGCTACTATCTAGAATTTGTTTATATAGCAACAACCGAGTTAGGATCTCTCTATTTCTTCCAGTTTGAAGAGATAAAGACACAAAGAAGTTTGACAAACTATATAAAATAATAAATGGTTGTCTGATTTATTATCTACTTATTTTTTGTGTGTCTCTTTAAATGACATCCTCCATTTATTTTGAGAAGTGGAGTGCATACTCACTTGCAACAATGGAACCTTACAAGTTAGCACTTTATATCTTGTCCTATTTTTATTTTTGAACCGATTTAAAATAAGAAAGATGCATTTTATAATGGTTTTGATATGTCTATTTTTATTTATTTGTGTAACACAATAAATAAAAATGTATTGGCGTATACGTTTTTCTTAAAATCATCTCTCGTGTACATTCAAATTCCTACTCAATGAAATGCATTTTGTCTAGTTTGTGTTGACTGTATTCTTCTTATAATAGCAGGAGCCAATTATAGAGGTCAATGACGACACCTCAGCTAGATTGACAGATAACATTGCTGCCCTGCATGCTTAGTTCTAACTTTATTGTAATCTTGATTGAAGCATTGCATATAAAATTTTTCCAGTTGTTTGTGCTAGAGGCCAACTTAAAATTCCTTGCCACGAACTGTCATTTTGTATAAGAACCGTAGTTCTGCATTAGGAGGTATTTTTGAGCATACCGAAACGCAATGTATACTACTGATATTATTATGAAACAAGGATGAACAGTCACAACATTTCCTCCTTAATCTAAATACACAAAATTGATTTTATTTAGTTACTAGCTAGAATGTACATTTTGGTATTGGCAAAAGCATTAATGAGAGCCATGTCTAACACTACAACAAAGCATGGCTACTGAAGCTCAGCTGGGACGAGTTTTGCCTTATTTGCCCTTGAATACGTTGGGGTTTAGGCATCTAGGTACCTATCTGCCTCAGTAAACTTAGTTAAGTTGTTAGGGACAATGCATAACATATGCAAGGTCCGAGGTTTGAATCTCGAACACCACCAACAAAATCTATGCACCTATCTCCAATTCTAACTGAGGTAAAACATAAAACTCCAGCCCTATGCTACATTGGGATTGGGTATTCTGTAATGCTTAGCAGTAATTGAATGGAGCAGTAACAAATAAAATAAATTTTCTGTTATTTATGGTGGAATGGTTCAGTGAAAAGCTGGACTTCAAATTCAATATAAAGGGAAATAGAAGAAGTTTCAGAGCAGAGAGAGAATAATCAGAGGAGAAAGGAATTCATTCATCGTCCAATGACCTACTACCATCTATAGTTAGAATATTAATACTCTTATTCTGTTAATTTCCATGTGAGCCTTTTTTTCCCTCTTTCCGCGTCCTAGATCCAAGTTTTCAACCAATTTGTTATTCCCTCCCACATCATCGCATGATTCATCATTATCTGGATCCTTCTTAGCATGTGCCTGGCTATTTGTTACATTACCCTCCCCTTCAACATTAACCTTGTCCTCGAGGTTGAAGCTAGGATAGTTGGTCTTGATATCTTCAGTGTCCTCCCATGTTGCTTCATCTTGTACCCCATTTTCCCACTGCACAAGTATCTGTTTCACTTGAATTGTTCCCCTTAGTATTGTCCGAGTTGCAATTACTTTCAATGGCTGTACCAAGGGACCAACTTTGGTAACTGTCAGTGGTAATGGTAAATAAGGTTCATCAACATTCCCTTTGAATAACTTCAATTGAGATACATGGAACACCGGAAGAATTCTTGCAGAAGGAGGCAACTCCAATTTGTATGCAACTGAACCAATTTTGGCTACTACTTTGAAAGGGCCAAAATATTTCATTGAAAACTTTTGATTCTTTCTCAGTACAGAAGAATGCTGTCTATATGGCTGCAGCTTCACCAACACTTGATCCCCTACCTGCAGAATCACTTCTTGTCTCTTTCTATCAGCTTGAGCTTTCATTGCTTGTTGAGCTCTTGACAGATTAGCCTTTAACTTAGCCAGCAGGCTATCTCTGTTAGCCAATTGTTCTCTCAGCTCCATTCGGTCTTGGCTAGTAACAGGTTGTCTGGTTAAAGTAGGCGGGTCCCTTCCATACAATGCTTTAAATGAAGTCATTCCTTTGCTTGTATGAAATGCATTATTGTACCAAAATTTTGACCATGGTAGTGCTTTAACCCAACCTTTAGGATTTTCGTAAGTAAAGCATCTCAGATACATCTCTAAACATTTATTCAAAATTTCAGATTGTCCATCAGTCTGTGGGTGATATGTTGATGACATAACTAATGTTGTCCCTTGTAATTTGAATAGATGTTGCCAAAATGCACTAGTAAAAACCTTATCTCTATCTAACACAATGGATCTTGGCATTCCATGTAATTTCACTATATTGCTCATAAAAGCTTCAGCAACAGTTTTACTACTATAATCCGCTTTTAATGTTAAGAAATGAGCATATTTAGTGAGCTTATCTATCACCACCATTATAACAGAAAAAACATTAACAATAGGCAATCCAGTGATAAAATTCATTGCTATATCCTCCCAAACTTGTTGTGGAATAGGTAAAGGTTGAAGTAAACCTGACGGTAAAGTGTTGCTAACCTGAGCTTGTTGACAAATTACACAATTTTGCACATACTCTTGAACATGCTTTTGCATTTTGGGCCAGTAAAATTGAGCTTTTAACCTTGCCAGAGTTCTTGTGATCCCAACATGACCACCAATTGGTGAACTATGATATTCTTGGAGAATTCTTTGAACCAGTGCCTCTTCCATTGGAATAACCAATTTGTCTTTCCAATAGAGTAATCCTTCCCTCACTGTATATTGATTGTATGTTGCATAATTCTTACAATCACTCGTTAACTGTTTCAAATGGTCATGTGCAGAGCTCTTCTAAAAATAAAGAGTGGGGCTCTGACCATGATAATGCAAACATTATGGACAATGCATCTGCTGCTTGATTCTCCTTACTAGGTTTGTATTCAATTTTGAAATCATATCCTAAGAACTTATGGAGCCATGCTTGTTGTTCTGGTGTTTGTAATGATTGATCCATCAAACTCTTCAAGCTTCTTTGATTTGTCCTTGAAAAATAAGCTATAGGGTGCTTGTTTTGGCTCAAAACAGCTCTTACTCCTATACCTGATGCATCAGTCTCCAAAATGAACGGTTGATTGAAATTTGGCAAGGCTAACACTGGAGCTACTGACATTGCTTGTTTGAGTTTTCCAAAAGCTGTTTCAGCTTCAGCATTCCAAACAAAGTTGTCCTTCTTCAACAAGCCAGTCAATGATGCAACAATGTGAGCACATGATTTGATGAATCTTCTATAATACCCTGTGAGACCAAGGAACCTTCGCAGTTGCTTGATATTGGTTGGAGTCGGCCATTCTAGTACTGCCTGTACTTTAGTATTTTCCATGGATACTCCTTTGCCTGATACCTTGTGCCCCAAATAATCCACCTCTGTGGCTCCAAATGAGCATTTAGATAACTTGGCATATAACTCATGATTCTGTAATGTTAGTAATACTGACTCCAGATGTTGTAAATGATCATTCCAAGAGGAGTTGTACACTAAGATATCGTCAAAAAAAGCTAGCACAGATTTTCTTAGTGCATATTGGAATATCTTGTTCATCAAGGCTTGAAATGTTGCTGGTGCATTAGTCAAGCCAAATGGCATTACCAACCATTCATAATGACCATGGTGAGTTCTGAAAGCTGCCTTGGCTCTATCCTCCGGTTTTACCATAATCTGATGGTAACCTAACCTTTGGTCCCATTTAGAAAAAAATTGAGCTCCATATAATTCATCAAGCAATTCATCAACTGTGGGCATAGGGAAGCTATCCTTTACAGTGATAGTATTTATGGCCCTATAATCAGTACAAAATCTCCAACTACCATCATTCTTTTTTTACTAGTAAAATAGGTGAAGAAAATAGACTGTTGCTAGGTTGAATGATACCTTGTTGGAGCATCTCATGCACCATCTTTTCAATTTGCTCCTTTTGTGTGTGAGGGTATTTATAAGGCCTTACTTTAACTGGACTTGCACCTGGTTGTAATGGAATAGCATGGTCTTGCCCCCTTTGAGGTGGTAGAGTTGAGGGAACCTTGAAAACATGAGCATATGTGTGTAACAGAATGGTTATTTTAGGGTCAATGTATGTTGGCAAGTCACTCAAAATGTCTTCAGGTACTTCTTTTTTTAGCCATTGCAATGCAAAGCACTCTTCAATAGCATTCATGTTATGCAGCCTTCCGAGTTGATGGAACTGAGCTAGACTAGGCTCAAGATATGTCTCACCCCTCAATGTAATAAATTGGCCATGTTGAAAATTTCAATGTTAATGCTGCATAATCAACAACATGAGGTCCTAGAGTTGCTAACCACATGGATCCCAATATGACATCTGCACCAGAGATTTGCAAAAGATAAACAAGTACTTTAATTTCTTGGCCCTGGATTTGTAATGACAATTGTTGGATCTTGCCCTCTGCATTCAACACCTGACCATTACCAACTAAAACTCAGAGATTTGTTGCTGGTTCAATTGGATGTCTCAGTATTTGTGCTACTCTAGGTTGAATGAAATTTTCTGAACTTCCTCCATCCACCAAGATCTTGACTCTGATGTTGCCGACTTTCCCTGTGAATTAAATGGTGCCAACTCCATTAGCTCCTCTCATAGCATTCAAAGATAGGTGATGGTGATCATTGTCAGTGGTCTCATCTTTCGTCACTATTGACAATGGGTCTGATTGAATTTCTTCTTCATCTTCTAATTGCATCAACATTACTTGTCTATTGGGGCATCTATGACATGGTGAAAATTTCTCATCACAAAAATAACACAAGTTTTTTTCTCTTCTCAATTGGATTTCTGTTCGTGAAATTTTTCTTATGTTTTGGTTTTTTTGGTATAGTGGTTTGGATTGAGGGGTAGGTAACAGTGGTGGTAGGCTACTTTTTGGTGTGTTATCGTATGGTTGGTTATTTTGTGAGGTTTTGTTTGTGGTTGAAGTGTTTGTGGTATAATTTCTGGCTGAGGAAGTGAAAGGTTTTTATTTAGTTGTTGCATATTTTTCTTCATATAGTTTAGCTAGAGCAAATGCTTTGCTTAAGGACTGAGGTTCTATAGCTTTAACATCCTTGCGAATTTCCTCTTGTAACCCACTAATAAAACAATCCAGTATAGCAACAAGACTTAATCCATCAACTCTATTCACTAAGGCAGTGAATTGCATATAAAAGTCATTAACAGATGTTGTTTGAGCTAATTTAAACAATGTAGCTCTAGGATAATCATAAGCAGATGGTCCAAAATCCAATTCAAGGGCTCTAGTTAAAGCTGGCCAAGACAAAAGGGGGTATGTTTTTTGCATCATTTGATACCAAGGAACAACATCATGATCTAAGTGTACGGAAGCTATGAGCAATCGATCAGCATCAGGGGTAGAATAATAATCAAAAAATTGCCCGGCCTTAAATATCCAGTCCATCACATTTTTTGCCATCAAAACAGGGAAAATCAAGTTTCACTGATCTCGCCTGAAATGAATTCTTCGGTGGTACTGTATATGAGTTCACTGCACCATGGGTAGACCCCGGAATTGATTGTAATCTTTGCAGTATCTGAGCCATCACCGTATTCAGTTGAGAAAATTGAGATTCATTTGACACTTGAATCGCTTCCATCCGTTCAGTTTGAGCGCGGTTCACACCTTCCAATCGCTCAATATGGCTTTGCAAGTCCTCGATACAACGTTGATGGCTTCAGCGTTCTTCTTTAATTCGGCAAAACTCTCCTTCATACGTGTATTGTCTACCATGCTCTCAATGAAAGCACCAAGGTAATGCTTAGCAGTAATTGAATGGAGCAGTAACAAATAAAATAAATTTTCTGTTATTTATGGTGGAATGGTTCAGTGAAAAGCTGAACTTCAAATTCAATATAAAGGGAAATAGAAGAAGTTTCAGATCAGAGAGAGACTAATCAGAGGAGAAAAGAATTCATTCATCGTTCAATGACCTACTACCATCTAAAGCTAGAATATTAATACTCTTATTATGTTAATCTCCATGTGGGCCTTTTTTCCCTCTTTCCGCGTCCTAGATCCAAGTTTTCAGCCAATTTGTTATGAAAAATTCATTTTTCACATCCATAACTTCAAATTGACACAAGTAAATTACGTTAGGGCCCCCAGCGGTAGTTAACTACCGTTGGGAAAACCGGCAGCAGTTAACTGTCGCTGGCCTCAGAGGAAGTTAACCGTCGTTGCTTATTTTCCCCAAAAACCAGAAAACCCCTACTTTCTATTCACTCATCTCCTTACCTCACCATTACCATACCTAAAAAAAACCCCATTTCAAAAATCTTGTGTCAAAATCTTGGTTCCAAATCATTGTTGATCGATTGCTATGATGTTTCTACACACAATATGCATCAAAGAACAGGTATTGCAAATTTTAACTCGTTAACATTTGATTGGTTTTGCTGTTTTTTTTGTACTGTCACGAACTTGAACGACAGTTAACTACCGTTGGGTAGTCAGCGGTTGTTAACTGCCGTTGGACACTTGGAATAATTTGAAAAATTTGCAAATGGAAGTGCTACTGCCTAATTTTTTTTTTTTTTTTTTTTTGGGTTTGATTATGTTATTATATGATATTAGATACATGTTTATTGATTATTTTAGCAATTATATGTTGTTTATTTATAGATATAGTTGAGAATGCGGGTGATGATCCGGGTGATCGAAAACCTAGTGTTATCGATTTAATTAAGGTTGAAGCTCCCATTAAGGTCGAAGCTTCCGTGAAGGTTGAAGCTTCCGTTAAAGTTGAGGCTTCAAGCGTCAATTCCGATGTGTGGAAACTTCGTGACAACGAAGTGGACACGACTCATTTTTTTCCGACCCGAGATACATGGAAAGATAAAGACGAATTGCTCAGTTGGGTTCGTCGACAAGCAAATAGGCCTGGATTTACGGTTATCATTAGAAGATCTTGTGAAGGTAGAAATTCCAGGTTGGAGTTGGTTTGTGAACGGAGTGGCGAGCACAAAGTACCGAATACAAAAGTGAAGCATGAAGCAACGGGATCAAGAAAATGTGGGTGTTTGTTCAAGGTGCGTGGATATGTCGTCAGGGAAGACAATGCTTGGAGATTGGCTATTCTTAATGGTGTTCACAACCATGAGATGGTGCCGTATGTAGCAAGGCACCTTCTTGCCGGAAGATTAATGGAGGACGGCAAGAAGATTGTACATGACTTGACCAATTCTTCGGTGAAACCAAAAAATATTTTGACAAGTTTGAAGAAGAAAAGGAAAGAGTCCTTGGCAAATATCAAGCAAGTCTACAATGAACGTCATAAATTCAAAAAGGCAAAAAGAGGTGACTTGACAGAGATGCAATTTCTAATCTCAAAGTTGGAAGAGAATGTATATGTTTACTACGTAAGAAAAGGAAAGTTAAACTGTTCAAGACATATTTTGGACTCATCCAACATCGGTAAAGTTGTTTAACAATTTTCCGACTGTTTTTATAATGGATTCCACGTACAAAACCAACTTGTATAGGATGCCATTGTTTGAAATAGTTGGAGTCACCTCAACCTATTTGACATATTCGGTTGGTTTTGCATTTATGACGTCAGAGAAGGAGGATAGCTTTACTTGGGCTTTGCAAATGTTGCTTAAACTTCTTGGACCAAATACTGATATGCCTAAGGTGGTAGTGACCGACAGGGACACATGTATGATGAATGCCGTAGCAAATGTTCTCCCCGATAGTAGTGCAATACTTATTTATTTCCATGTTGGCAAAAATGTTAGATCAAGAATCATCACCGATTGTAAAGTTAAACAAAATGCTGTTGTGGTGGATGGGCAAAAGAAGATTGTCAACGAGGAGAAGCATAGTAAGTTAGTTGATACCATATTTGATGCATGGGAAAAATTGGTTGAATCTCCTACTCAAGAGTTATATGCGGGTAATCTATTGGAATTCCAAGATGCTTGTAAGGATTATCCAAAGTTTCTTCACTATGTTGAAACTACCATTTTGAAGCCTTTTAAGGACAAATTAGTGAGGGCATGGACGGATTACATCTTGGGTGCAGGACCACGCACAGAGTTGAAAGAGCTCATGGTGTGGTGAAGGAATATTTGTTCACCTCCAAGGGTGATTTGGGTACTTGTTGGGAAAAATAGATGAGATGTTGGCAAACCAATTTGGGGATATACAATCATTGTTTGGTAGGAGCGTTACGGTCTTGGAACATCGATACAAAGATGTCACTTTGTACTCCGGGTTGGGGGGTCACATATCTAGACTAGCCATGAACTTTATTTTTGTGGAAGAAGAGCGTGCTAGGAAAACCCTGTGCATCGAGAAGAAAACTTGCGGTTGTGTTCAAAGGACGTCGTATGACCTACCTTGTGCATGCTTCATTGCTATGAAAATCCGTCATAACAAGCACATTCAATTGGATGAGATACACCGGCATTGACATAAGTTGTATATGGGTGAAGAAGAAAGTAATGAAGATTTGTTTTCGGTCGCGGAGGAGTGGCGTGGTATCCAAGAACATCTCGAAAGAGTTCCGTTCCAAATGAAACTAGAAATCAAAGAGGGTTTGCGGTTGTTAGCGTTTCCGAAGACCACAATTTTATCACCACCTCCAAGAAAGGTGCCAACTAAAGGATCTCCCAAAAAAAATCAAAACTACACCAAAAACGACATGAAGGATCCCATCTTCGTAGGAGACTATTGATTCTCAACATCCGAAAAGTCAATCTTCACCACGAAAAAAATTTCACAACCTAAAAGAAAAGGTGCTCGCATTGACATTTCTCCGGTTCCGGTTCCTAAGCCTAGCTTGGTTTTAAGAAATTATGATCCATCGAGTCCTATGTATATTACATGCCAAAATTCATGAGAACATACATTGAGGGAATTGTGGATGTTATTGGCGATAGACATTGTGGGTTTAGGGCTATAGCCGAATATGTGGGTTTGACGGAAGAAAGTCATGTTATGGTACAAAGAGCACTTATTAAAGAGTTGAAAGAGCATAGGAACAAATACATCAAGATATATACGAGCGACAAATGGTTGACATTGCCAGATATAGGACACATCGTTGCATCTTATTACAATAGGCCGGTGTTAGAGATGACCACCCTTGTTATTGAAGTCTCAGAGACTTTTTTTTCTCACTTAGAGGTAGGCCTCTGGTTAACCCGAAAAGCAACATGATTTGCCTTGGTCTAATCCCAAATCATTTTGTCCTTCTTTCGTTGAAAGATGGTTGCCCACTACCTCCATCATCCATGGAGTGGAGAAATCACAGGAGCATCGAGGCGGCAACATGGGAGGATGAACTTTTGGATCAACACGATCGTTTCCGAACACTCATGGAGATTGAGCTACGAGAGAGACCGGTTCCACCAAAAAAACCAACAAATCAAGACAATCCTATTTTGTTGAATGACACTCCGGTTAAAGCAAACGAAGACTTTGAAGAT